>ERZ1740059.1828-NODE-1828-length-10598-cov-12.225552_pt1 | contig 10598 bp, 8 predicted proteins | sample MGYA00581744_ERZ1740059 | MGnify/ENA primary metagenome ERZ1740059 (study PRJEB43018, sample SAMN04849738) | marine metagenome | isolation source: floating plastic debris | place: Pacific Ocean | collected 2008-08-28 | study: EMG produced TPA metagenomics... | reverse complement strand
TGCTTTTTTAGATTGCAGCTAGTATCCGTATCCAAAACCAGGAATAGCCATTGGATCTTCTTATTGAAAACAAGGTAATGCCTTATGTGACAGTACAGCTTGGACAATGTGGGAATCAAATTGGAACAGAGTTTTTCAAAACTATGGCAGAAGACGCTTTCAATCCAGGCAGCAGCAGCAGCAAGAGGAACATCGATGAAGAGTACCGATCAGAGGTTCTGAGTAGGTATGTTAGTGCACCTTACTCTAACTCTGTATTTCCAATCTAATTTAGTGCCACCCCTCCTCATCCCCCTGACAGTATCACTAACAGATCCAAGATTCACTAAGGCCAATGAACTCCTCATAAGTAAGACTACTAAAGTGCTTCATCTGTATATCAGAGATATTTACTTCCATCCTGTTGTATTATCCTTTATATCAGGTATTTTGAAGAAGTTGATGCTCCGAGGGATAAGCCTACCAGCAGATATTATCCGCGGTCTGTACTCATTGATATGGAACCTAAAGTGATAGCTCAATCAGTTACAGCTGCTTCTCAAAGCCAACAATGGACTTACTCTAAAAAACAGCTCTTCTCACAAAAGTCAGGTTCTGGTAATAACTGGGCACATGGCTACTGTGCTCATGGCATGAGATGTGACTCTCCTATAGAGAATATAGTGCGACACCAGGTGGAAAAATGTGACAGGTGTGCTACATCTTAAATTTTTGTTAAGTTCGCTTCGTTTGTATTGAGGCCTGTAAATGATACCTGGGAAATGGAAGTTCATGACTTGTCCATCCATTCAGAAGGATTTAAAACACTTAAGTGGATATTCCTTGTTACTGTGTCATCAAATACACCCGCTCAGGTTATTTTTAGTTTGTATAGTACATGCTGTACAAAAGATCTTCATGCCACAGCTCAAATGGGGCGCTTGGCTTTGGTAGTATAATCTGATGACTGAAGAAACTAGTATCATACTGTCTGTCCATCGATTCTTGTGACAGTTTTTCTGTATACTTGCTGGCAGGTTTGATGGATTCCTCTGTTTGATGAGTTTGGCTGGTGGTACAGGATCTGGAGTTGGTACATATGTCACAGAAATGTTACGAGATCTCTACCCTAAAGCATTTATCATGAATGAAGTGATTGCACCTTACCAGAGTGGGGAGGTTATTGTTCAAAGTTACAATGCTCTGCTCACTTTAGCTCATCTTCATCAGGTATTTCATTAAATCTTTGGAAATTAGTGATATTAGCTTTCAAATTTTCAAATTATGCTCTAGTTATCTCTAGGTAAAAAACCCATACCTAGAGGAACTTTTTATGTGAATTATAAGGCGAATTCAGTTTTTACCAACTATTCTTTGGAACATCAGTAATAACAGTGAGCCGAAGGACCAGAAAGTAGAAGATGATAGGACCATCCGATTCACATGCTTGATTACAACAGGGAGTTTACCCCCTGATTACAACAGATGAAAAATTCACCAACATAATTTGTAGTTGTGTGCACCTACACACAGGGGGCATAAATCCAGGTACTCATTAAAAACCATTTAATTATAATATAAACTGTTTCTTTTACAAACCCTAGTTACTATTTTCAGCCAATTAATCCCTGTCACATAGGTAAGATCAGATCAGAGAGTGTTAACTGTAAACCTAAAACTTCAATGCCCAATGAAGGAAGTAAATGCATTCGCATGTTGTAACTATGACCATGGTTGTCCTCCCTTTTGCGATTGGAATACAACTCTCATTGTTATATGCGGCCACATAACCTTTATCACTCCTTGCTGTTCCTTTTAGCAGCTTAAATATCCTGTGCAAATGTTTTTCAGAGCTCTGATGGTCTGATAGTTATTGAGAATGATCACATGCAGCAGATATGTTCAAGATTACTCGGCCTTAAGAATGTGTCCTTCTCTCATATTAATAAAGTGATAGCACACAAAATGTCCCACCTGCTAGCACCTGCTACTGACAGCATGTCACTATGTAATCACTTAGGTAAGTGTATACATATATTTACCTCACGGAGATTGAACCATGATTAATCATGAATATAATCATGCATGTACTGACTCATTTTGGGTTTGCTAGACCAAGTTCGTAATTACATAATTTCAAAATTACCTATATCCTTATTGAAAATACATGTACATATGTGTATAATGTTGTATAATATTGTATAATGGTCGTAATGTATAAACAATACATTTAGAGATGATGCATTGGTTATTAATTTTTCCACAGGTAGCTATGTAGAGGAAGTGTTTACACATCCCAGCTACAAACTCTCATCTCTGTTGAATCTCCCACTCATGTCTGAGAAAAGCATAGAGTACAGCACTTTTCAGTGGGACTCCACTGTGCGAACACTCAGACAAATGCTTATAGCTAAATCTCATATGGAGGAAGGTGGGTAATAGCACATTCATTGATAAAGAGAATCAGTACTACACGATGTTAGGTTTTGGAATTGATTCATATTCTGCCCTTTCCAATTTATCTTATTGTATACAGCATGATTGCTTAAGTACCGACTCCTCATATGGGTAGCAAAGCACCTGCTAAAATTCAGTTTTTCTCTCAAGTTTTTAAGCCAATAATCAAAGAATCCGCCGAGTTTTGATGGCATCTAACCTGATTTCAACTTTTTATGCTAAAAAATGTTACCCTATGTGTACATATTATACATGCAGGATTACAGACCGTATAGTTAAACACCAACATCTACTCTGATGAGCATTGCTCTGTCAGTGGCTGTCCCAGTGACATGATCTCTGCTCTGCCAAAAAAGTGCACAGCCATGATAAATTTGGTGTTTTCGACAAAATCAACTCAAATCCAAATGTTTAAAAATGCTTAAGCCAACGTTGATATCTGTGTTCAAAAATATGTTTTGCATTTTAGGTATAAACTGGGGTATTAAAGTGCGACCAGCTTCGAATTTCAACAAATCCATATCAAACATTCTTGTTTTAAGAGGTAAGGACTCACACACAGTGCCATACGAGTCTCTTCAAGAGGCACCCATGTATCCAAGATGGCTTCCACCTGAAAGCCGTGTAAAATTTTACAGTTCAAGCAGATCTTTTTGTGGATATGAAAAGTCGGCTAGTTTATTAACTAATAGCCAGATCTGTATAGATACAATAGACAGATTAGTGGACAAAGCATGGTCAATGTTTACATCTAAAGCTTACACCCATCAATACTCTCGACACGGACTTACTGAAGATGACTTCTTGGATTGTTTCACAGTAATGGAGAAGGTGATACATGATTACAAATCTTTGTAAAATCATTTATCAACTAGGTGCCTAGTCCTGTTTGTTGATTTCCTTGTGCCAAAAAACAAGGGGGCTACTATATTTTTCTAACGTCCTCTTCCCCGTTTACCACTGTCTACACACATGTACTAGTTGATAAGTTGTTTTATAATGTGAAGCTCTCTTCCTTGCATACTGGGGAGGGCAGCTGATGAGGGTCACCATTTCTGCAAAATGTCCGTAGATAGTTCACCAACACCACACGCAGACAACGATGAGTCTTATCCCTGTGTATACTATGTCCAGTAACAACTAATTAGCCTTGAGCACCACTACAGCATATAGTGTATATACCTGACGTGTATATAGTATTATACTAACTGCGATGAAAAGCGTTCATCGTAATCCACTGTTCATTACAGTCCCACATAACTAAGCCAGACATCAACTCACCGCCAACCTGACCCTTGACCATATTGATCACATGTCTTTTTTTAGCTCTTACTTGATCAGTTATAATCGTCACCAGATGAATCGGTGGTCCGTGGATATTGGGTGAAAATGACATATCTTTTTAACATTTTCTATCAGATTCATTATAACAACTAGTGAGAACCAGTAACATATTGAAATATAACAATAATAACATATATGAAAATAAATATCAGAATGGTTAGTAAATAGGCAGCTAAAAATAGTGAAACCCTTTCCTATAACCTAAAAGCAGCGGCGCAGTCAATATCATCATCATCAGTACCACAAGCCCTAGTCTGTGATTGTAACATATAAAACGATTGCTTAAAACATTTCTCTGTATGTTCATGGTCCAACAAAAAGTGGAATGTTGTCTATTTCAACTTAAATGGCCCTAAACCCAAAATTATAATCAAATACAAAACAGACTGCTACAAATGAGTGGTATAACTAAAGTAGGGTGGGCAATGCTTTTAGCATTGCACAACTGCACATGAGATGAGAATAATATTCTGAGAAGCGCAACGCACAACAAAAAATACAAACTGCACAAAATATAATAGCAATCTCTTCATCGAAGTGCATCGAGTGCCACCTACAATTTAGTGTCAGCAACCAAGGAGTTTCCATAAAACTCCTTGCAGCAACAGCAAAGAGTGGATTTATAAGGATCGAAAACAAACTCACAAGAAGAGAAAACAGCATTCTTTGTCCATAGTTCAAAATACGAAAGAAAAAAGGAACTGACAGTATGAGCACATTGAAAACTGTTTGCAGTAAAACATCAATCTAATGTCCATCTGTCCATCTGGTACATATGCCATACATCTATTTGTTGTGTGAGCTTCCACAAGAATTCTGTTTGACTGGCCATGTATCAGATTTAAAGCTGATCTACTAGATGAATGTATCACATCACACAATTGTACAGCATCTACAGTACCTCTGTCTTCTTGTGTTCTGTTGCGGAGGTGGCGTCACAGGAGCAAAGTACGCATGTACTAATATATTTGGTAAGTGATTCTGAAAAACATTCATTGCAGTAAACAGCAATTTGGGATCCTGCAACTTCTGAATAATAACTTACACATTTAAATAATATTGTAATGTGAATCAAACCGGTAATTTTCGTTACTGCCATAAGCCAAGATTTTTGTCCAGAGTTATCTTAATTAAGAAATAGGGCAGACAACTCTCAGAGCACATATTTCGGATCTTCCTATTGCACACCGATCTCATAGACATGTTTCAATGAATTCTCAATGAACAATTCTTACCTTGATTCTACGAATGCCATGTTTGGTTATTAGTTGACAGTCATACAGTTCTAGACGTTCAAGAGCATTACATGCTCGCAAATGTTCTAATGATGCATCCGTTATCAACGGACAATTGTCTAATTCCAAAACACACAGCTTCTCATTGGCAGCTAAATTATGACTTAGTTGATAGATCCCATCATCTGTGATTTGTTCACAATGTGAAAGACTCTAAAACAAAAATGTGGACTGTCATAAGGGATTGGCTTGGTCGACATTCCATATGGGACAAATGAGTTGACTTCAAGGAAAATAGATGTTTTTCCTTATATGTTGCAGAACATGAGACATGGAGTAGTTTTGGATTTACTTTTTTTATCCATGTTTGCTGTAGCTAATGCTTGGAGATTATGATTTCATACATACAATTCAATCTACAAGCAGAGTAAACTTACCAGTTTTTGAAGATTAGGGCAGTGTAAAGCCAAATACTGTAAAGTATGATCTGTGATCTAAATAAGAACATACGAAACACCCTGTAATGTCAATCACACAATCACTCGGACAATGTTGGATGATGCCACTAGACAGTTTCAATCTCAAAGAAGTTAAGTCAGTGAAATCATTTTACTCCTCCATTTTATTATTTTGTTTTGTGAGCATTAGTCTCCTCGGCTATTTCTGTAAAAAATTCTTGCAGTATGAGAGATACAGGTTCTTAAGGGCATTATAAAAATTTATATATCATTTTCTCAACTATGCATTTGGCATTGGCTATTAGTCAAAAAGTGTGTAGTTAGTAAAGTATTACAGTACTCACTGCCACGCACTCCTCTAGGTCCATCTTCTCCAGCTGAGGACAGTTCTGTAACAATCATAAATAACAACATCATATTTTATGTAAAAAATATGTTTTGGCAATCGGCACGCATCCGTTTTCAAAAAATTTTCCGAGCACATGACACTGCTTGTAAGTGCCTGTCAGAAAAAAACCCGGTGTCCGCTGCAAACTCACTCGCTTGCCACAGTTTGAGGTCTTGAACTACATGCAAACATACATGAAGGTTGTGAGAGCATGTACAAATAGTTGCATATTGTTCTAGTTTTCTACTGTTGAGTTAAGTATGTGTATGTACATGTTGGGTTGAAAAAGGGGACCTCCCACCAAATCTGGCAACTAAGAATGTTATTATTGGACGAGTCACCTACCTGAGCAAGTATTTTGAATCCAGCATCAGTGAACTGAGAGCAGCCAGCGGCTTCTAGAGTCGTCAACTCAGGGCAGTTATTACCCAGTGCTACTAGAGTGGCATCATTGAGCCGTATACAACCTGATATACAAAAGTATATCAAAGAGGGACAACTCTCACACAACTTCTGTAAAGCTTTGTCCGTAATTTCCTAAGAATAAACAAAACACGAAGTAGATTTTTCTTTACATACAATGTAAGTAAGCATATAAGCTCATCCACTCACATTTACCCACATGAGTAACTGAAAATTTTCAACGCCTCACGATGGACAACAAGCCATTTATATGGGTAAGCCACATGAACTCAACAACCAAATCAACATACCACATCACTGAGCACTGAATTTTTCAGGAGTACAAATCTCTGGCTATGAATCATTTCAAAACAATAATTTTCGGCTGTTACTTATACCTTTACGGTGTATTGTGACATTTATGCTGGTGATATTGAAATCACACTTACTGAGGTGTACTTAGGTGTGACCAAATACCTGGGAGTGTTACAGCAGCGTAGTCGATGCAAAATTATATTAATATAAACTCATTTATGTTACAATACTGCATCTTGTACTTACAACAATAGAATGTATGTTTATTGATTTGAGTTCCGGGCAGTTTTCAGCTAAAGCGTATATAGAATCATCTGTGAGCTGAATAAAATAAGACACAGTGCCACTCAACAGTTAAAAAGGTGGAAGCATGGAATATTATCTGCTTTGCTTGTTCAACTTCACAAGTCAAAATAACAAAGAAGAAGTTCAGATTTAGATTCAATTGTTACAGATAGACTACGACTGAAATATGAAAACTTACATGTGAGCACCCTTTACAATAAATATGTTTAAGCTGTTTGCATGACTTGGCTATAGTGATAACTCCCACATTAGTAACTCTCTGACACCATGATATGTTCAGCATCTCTAAGTGAGGACATCCTTCACTACAATATCAAATGAAAGTCAAAATACTTACGTCTAACAACTACATAGTAGAAAATTCACTTCATGGCCCCAAAACTGTCGATAATCTTAACCTACATCAGTCAATCTCACCTCTTACCAGTCTAGTTTTGCCCAAATCTCGCTGTTTTAAGAGACTGTGGGGAAGCGAAGTATGTTAAGTGCATAAAGAGCCGAAGCACCCCGCAGAAATGTATTAAGCACAGCTTGAAGGAGAGCTTTGGATTTAGCATGCCTAAAAAGCCATATCAACCGTCTGTGTCACAATATTATGGGTTTAAATTACATTGAATGTTTTGGCTTCCGAGTTGCCTGTCTTTTTTCAAGTGGGGAAAATTCCACTGTAAAGTTCACAGTTACTTTGCAGTGCTCCTAATTCCCCCTCTTGCAACCACAACCAACTAACAACCCTTTATATAGGTCAAAACAACTTACCCCAAAGCTTTGAGACCATTGTCTGTAATATTCTCACATGAGTTCAAGTCTAACCGACGAAGTCTTTTACACATCTTCCCAAGATGCTGACATGTCCTGCAAATACATCAACATATACAAAAATAATGAAAGTACGAGTCAATTACCTTTCAAACGGCTGCTGCTGGACCACATCACACGAAGCCTTTGGGCAATGATACATTTTTTTAACAAATTTTATGATAAGTTTAGCATTTTGATGACACTAAACTCATAGTGATGGGCAATTTACGAGGCAGTATATAAGTTTACTTACTTGGTGGTGGGTAAGAGTAGTAGTTTACAATAATGTAGGAAACTTACGCACTTGTGATGCGTCTGCAACCGTCGAGTATGAGGATTTCTAAAGAGGGACAGTGCTGGGATAGTGTTCTGTAATAAAGAAACAAAATAACCAAGAGTTACATTTGCCATATAAGCAATGATAATCCTCATATTAACCATGCCACTCTCTCTCTTCTATCATACCGTTATTATTCTGATATCACCATAGTGGGATTTGCATTTTCTTGAAACAACAAATTACAGCTTCCAGGTAAGCATTATGTGGAGCCCATTAATTTTTATGAGTTTTCCAAGCAAGAAATTCATCCCAGCTGTATTAAACTACGTGGTGCAACTCTGAAGACTAAGCATTCCTCAGGAGATATGGGCTATGTCTATTGATCATTATTTTCCTAGTTATGATTATTTGTGTCAGTTTGAAGAAAAAAATATTCATGTTTATGCATACCATCGCAGATCTCCCTTGCCGACCATGAATAACCCCAGTGAATAGTGTAAGGTCACATATTTTGCTGGCAAAAACATGATACTTTCTTTTCAGAATTATTTTGACCACATAACCAAACTGGTACTTCACAAACATAACCAAAATACACTGATGAATCAGCCAATTTTACCCACAAGAAGATAACATCGGCTTATAGGGGTATACCAATGATATAGTTGAAGGATCCAATTGTGTAAATGGAAAACCTGGATTGTTCGTATTGATGGCTAACCTAATAAGTAGCTAATGCTTTGCCTAATATATTAATATATTATTTTTATTCTGTATTCCCTAGTAACTACATAACACAGAAAGTCCAGCAGACCCTGACATCAACCTTTGATTTAGCCTAGAGTAGAGGATGCGAATGGTTAATTATAGCTATGCGTTTCTAGTTATGTAATGTAGTATAGCATTAGTGATACTATTCTGATAGTAGGAGTAATAAAAATAACAGTGCTCTTTTTTTCTTCCTAATAATACCTTTTTTTAGTTCGGAATGGGCATAATATAGGTGCTGTTTACATACCATAGCAATAGCCGTTAGTACAGGGTTTAATTACAAGCTGAATCATTATGTGTTATATGCATGCAACCAGCCAAAGAAGGGAGTAGGTAGGTATATACTTACTTAAGCGAGGAGTCTATGACAAATTTACAGTAGGTATAAACTTACTTAAGCGAGGAGTCTATCACAAATTTACAGTCCTGTAGACTGAGTGACTTGAGGAAACCTCCAAATCTGCTTGACAGATTCTCAATCACTGGTCCTTCAATATCTCTCTGAAAGTCCTTCAAGTCCACATGCTGCCAATTGCTGCCATCCAGGGCTAGCACATTCCAATACTGGTAATACAGGAAACATGATTATTCATCACCGCAATTTGTTAGTGATAGGGTGTACATGATACTGCAGAGCATTTTCTCTAATACACCGCCATCAATACATGTTTACGCTACTGTACATTGACCTGCAACTCATCAACAGGGACCCACACTGCTTATAGCTAGAGAAACTCCACAATGTTTTTGTGTGAAGTTCACCAATGGCTTTTATCTATGTAAAATATTATTTGCAAGAAAAAGGCAACTTAGAATACATAGTTCTCCCTCTAAAGGCATTGTACAGTAGGCCAACTAAGCGCCTCTCCAAATGTCTCATACATCTGCACATGAAATTAGGTTCTTTTATGTACTGTACGGAAGGCAGGAGGTACATTGCATGTACCAGTATTATGAAAGGATATAACAAGTTCTAGCATCACTATAATGTGTATTGTACATCTCCAGATTAAATAGAGTTAGTTGGTACTTGGTACCTATATTCATAACCACAGTTTATTAACACATTAATGCCTGGGGGTATTCATTTTAATTATTAACTATGTAAATAAGGCCCAGGTGTGCGAGTAAATCAGAGTGAAGCAAACCCACAGTAGGTTACAATCATCATGTTGATGATGAGTTTGCGGTGGCAGACAACTGAGATTTTATATCAGAAATCGACATTTCAATGTATGTATTTGTATACTAATTCTCACCTTGGAAACTTGAGCACATCTACATAATGCCACAACGTCCAGATAGGAGAACACCCTAAAATTAAATCAATACCACATTACTATTTATATCCTATGAGCTGCTGCCGGACAGCTACAAAGAGATCGAAAGGTACATAGCAGCAATCATCGACAGATTACGTGACTGCTAAGGAGATATTATTGAATGAGTTAATTAGATTTAGCTGAGTTTAGTTAAAGCCTACCTAACTTTGTGAACAGTCGGGTTTTGTGGCCTTAACTATAGTCTAGACTCTAGCGGGTGACAGAATGGAAAGAATAGTAATGTATCCTCTAAAAATTGTTGTTCATTCTAAATATTGGTGGCAAACTTCTTCCCTGACCCCCAAGTGCAAGACAGGGGGGTCTTTCAATTAGAAGTGGTCAAAATCGTTCTCACTTCACATTTTCACAAAGAAGTGAGAGCCACCATAGGTCTCGTTCCCACTTTGCAACTCCCATGATGGTGTTATTTGATTTGGGAACGAAATGGCCTAATTGAAACACCAACTTTGCGAGGAATTATTGCGAAGTGATTGCGAGAAAAGGCCTGAAATCCTTCGCAACTTTCTAATTGAAAGACCC
>ERZ1740059.1827-NODE-1827-length-10600-cov-9.770318_pt1 | contig 10600 bp, 4 predicted proteins | sample MGYA00581744_ERZ1740059 | MGnify/ENA primary metagenome ERZ1740059 (study PRJEB43018, sample SAMN04849738) | marine metagenome | isolation source: floating plastic debris | place: Pacific Ocean | collected 2008-08-28 | study: EMG produced TPA metagenomics... | reverse complement strand
TTAATAAATAATTATTGGCATAACCTATAGCTTTTAAAGTTGCGTATGCTACTAATTGACTGGCAATATTGCTAAATAGGATTTGATAAACGATAACTACACCAACAACAGAACCCATTGTTAGCATCAAATTTAAAATAAAACCGATTGGTGTTCTGTTAGCCCAATATTCTTTTTCAAATTTAATAAATTCTTCTTGGGTAAATATTAGGACATCATTTGGTAATTTAGCTCGTAATTTTTGCAAAACTTGTTGAGGATTTGCTCTCGGATTAAGGACGATTGTTCCTATATCTATTTTATCCGTTGGTCTGCTATTAGGAAATATCCGTAGAAAAGTTGTGTCGCTAACAATTAAGTTCCCATCCACTCCAAAAGAAGGACCTAAACTAAATAATCCACCGACTCTAACTCTATATCCTGTTAATGAATCGAAGGGAAATATTTCTATTGTTGCTTCCGTATTTCCCTGCTTAAATGTCTGAGCAACATCCCCAAATTCTGGTCGCGAATTTTCATCAAATAATACTACATCAGATAATTTGAGTTTATCTATATTTTCCTCGATTCCTGGTAAATTACTTACCGGTTTCCCCGGTTCAAAGCCCATGACATATATAGAATATTTTTCTCCTGTATCAGGATTTTTCAATTTAGCAAATCCTAAATAAATTGGAGTAACTGACTCTACATTTTTGAATCCTAAAGCTTGATATAGACGAGTTCTCGAAAAGCTTTGGGTAGCAGTCAAAGCTTTATATTGAGAACTAACTAAAAACAAATCTCCTTCGAGACTTCGATGTACTTGAGTTGCACTGTTATAAAGAGCATCTTGAAATCCAAGTTGCATAAACATCAGTATCACAATAAAAGCAATACCAGCCACAGCGACTAAAGAACGAAGCTTATTTCGGATTAACTGTAACCATGCTAGAGGGATTTTTGAAGCCATGATTATGAACGATAAAAAATTAAGAATGAAGCATGAATAATAAAGTATGAAGGATGAAATATGGAGGTAGTTTATACAGCTATAGTTTTATGAAAGATCGTGATTTATTTCATTTTTTCTTGTCTCCCTGGGGCAGAGATATGTGTATATCAATTATCAACCGACGCTGTGGGGAGCGGCCTCTCGTCAAAGGCTTAGGTACTTTAGTTTCGTTTATTCATGCATTAACCCTCCAGGGATCTGTTCTAAACTCATAAGGCACGGGCGTATACCAAATATCCATTTCCAATTCATCCTTCTACTTTCATTCTTACTTAAATTTGAATGGCGACATCTACCTGTAAGTTTGTTAAACTCATGACTAGTTTGTTATCTTCTAGTTCATCAACACGAATTTTGACTTCAACAATTCTTCTATCGGTATCCGCTCCTGGATTAATATTGAGAATTCTTTGTCTATCTACTTGTAACCCAATTTCGCTTACGGTTCCTTTTAATTTCCGAGGAAATGCTGTACTGGAAATGAAAGCTTTTTGACCTAAACGCACTTTCTGAATATCTGTCTGATAAACTTCTGCCACTACATACATTTGATTTGTTTTACCTATCTCCATGATTCCTTGGGAGGAAACCACTTCTCCAGGTTTGGTGTTAATTTTTAATACAGTTCCTGTAATGGGAGATTTCAGGATAGTCAATTCTTTTTCTGCTTTTGCTTTATCTACAGCAGACATTGAACTTTTAACTTCAGCTTGTGCTAATTGAACGTCCTCAGGACGAATTTCTTTAATACTATCTAACCTGGCTCTAGCTTCCCGGATTTGGTCTTGTAGGATATTAACACTACGCTTGAGAGCTGCTACCTGTTGGTTCAATTGTTGCTGAAAAGTACTTACCTGTAAACGTTTATTATCTGCGATCGAAGCTGAAACTGCACCCTGTTGATACAACTTTCGATAGCGATTATATTCGGTTTGAGCATTATCCAACTCTGCCTCTAACCGTGCAATAGTAGCATTACCTGTAGCAATTTCTCCTTGTAGTTGGGATTCTAAAGAGGCAATTGTTGCTTTTTGAGCATTGATGTCTCCTGTTTTTGCTCCAGCTTTTACTTGGGCTAACTTCGCTTGAGCCACTCTGACTTTATCTAAAGCTTGTTGTACGTTGACTGTAGCACCAATGTAACCTTCAAGCAGTGCTACTACTTGTCCAGCTTTTACCTTGCTTCTTTGGCTTACTAGTAATTTTTCTACTCGCAAACCGCTAACCGAACTAGGAGCTGATAATTGAATCACCTCACCTTCGGGTTCAATACGTCCTAAAGCCGTAATTGCAACTCTTGCAGGAGTTGTATTAGCAGGAATAGGCGATTGCGAAGGAATATTAGAGCGCAATCGCAAATAAGTGTAGAAGGTAATGAGTGCTGTAGCTAAAGCAATGGAAGTCGCTAAAATAAATGGCCACCGAGGGGGTGCTTTTTCAATAAACTCCCTTTCCTTATCTGCTGACATATTTTGATTCCAATTGTGAAGAGCCAAGGTTTGTCTTCTGCTATCCGCAGGCACTTTAATAAATTTTCCCGCCCTCCTTGTTGCTCTAGGGAGCAACACCACCAACCATAGGTTAAGTTTTGTCCGGAATTTTTTTGAAGCTCGCACCCCGAGATGGAGGTTCAATTTAGGGGTAGGCAGCTGTTATTCCTTGATGCCGGATACACCGCGAGCTAACTTATTTTAAAGCGGCACATTCACATCGTGAGAAATTGTAACCCTTGAATATTCTTTCCTAGGACTTTATCTAAGGGCGCGAGACAATTTCTACATTTAGAAAAGGAACTGTCCGGAATTACTCAATTTACTAATTTACTATCTTGAACACCATTTTTAAATATAGAGACAGATTTTACGCAAAGACAGCAGATAGTAACGTGCTGAAATTTTTCTAGATTTAAGTTGCCATCGTATATTACTGGATACATTAATAATTAAAAATTGGTATGGAACATTATAGTTAGGACCTAAAGGATTGATATTTAACATGCAAATCTTTAATATGTAATATTTGACCTATTACCAATATCAAAATTAAAAATTAATGATTTACCGGCGAAATATTTCCTAATTTTTATTCTATATTATTAATAAGGTAAAGTTCATGGAAATAGCAGTAACGCTCTTCACAAAAACAAAATTTTAATTACAGTTCAATAATAATGAAGCGCCGGGAAAGACAGCCCAAAAAAACTTGTCTTTAAGTATGGCAAACAAGTTTTATATTGTCAACCTACTTTTAGGAGTAATTCTGACTCCGAGTTCTATAAATATGAATATGAAGACGGATAATACTGTATCAAGTATCTATATAAGCCGATTTCCTCTTATATATCTTAGCTTTAGCCATATTTATAACGATGGAAAAGATAATTCATTACACCATTTTTGTAGCAATAAATACAGACAGAGACTTCATTATCTCAGCTTTACCATCCTTGGGAGCAAATAACTGTCAGTAAACGTCCCATTACTCGAAACATAGGAATATTGAACTCGATTACTTTCATTTATAAAGATTGTTTTTAGCTATGATATTTTTGCTATCAAGTTGATTGATTTAAGGCAATATAGGAGGCAGAAATTTATCATATTTAGGTTATTAGTCATATTTCATGTCTAAATTAAGTTGATATCAAGTTATTAACACTTTTATGGGATACAATTTCTTGATGGCATTTTCAAGGCATACAAATATTAATCAAATATCCATCGGTATACCGTTCTGTTAGAAATTTTACTGACGACAATAAACAGTAATTATGTCTGGAATATCTCAAGTATCGATAGAAAAAATTAAGTACGGTAACAATCGTCGTCCTATTAATGACGAAAAAGTGGAGCAGTTACAAAAATCTATTCAATTGAATGGATTGCTTAATCCGATAACAGTAGACGAAAATTTTAACTTGATTGCTGGATTACATCGCTTAACAGCCTGCAAGTTGCTGGGTTTTGAAGAAATTGAATGCAATATAGTTAGCTATGATTCCCAGGAGAGGGCTAGATTAGCTGAAATCGATGAAAATTTGATTCGTAACGAATTAGAACCCCTTGAAAGAGGAAAGCTAGTATTAGAACGAGAAAAAATTCTCATTAAATTGGGAATGAGGGCAAAAGCAGGAGACAACCAATATACCCTGAAATTAAATGAAAATGGTGGTGAAATAATTTCACCACCTCCCAAAACTACCCAACAGCTAGCAAAACAAGCCGGTTATAGCGAACGCAGCTGGCAACATGACAAGCAAATAGCTAGAGATATCGCCCCCAAAATTCAAAAAATCATTCAGAAAACGCCCATCGCCGATCAAAAAACTAAGCTACTAAATATTGCTAGAGCTGGCAGAAAAGAACGAATTCGAGCAGAAAAAGCACTACAGGCTTATGAGTTAGCCATTAGTAGAGGCAATTATGAATCAGCCGAACACCAAGCCAAACTCGCTGCCAAATTACGCGCCAAACAAGAAGAATTGCAGCTACAAGCTTTTCATAGCGCAATGGCACAGCTTCAGGCTAAATCAGAAACCAAGAAGGAAAAATCTCAAGTGGAACAGCCAAAAATTCTCAACTCGTTACTTTTTAATCGAGACTCACTAGCAAAAATTGGTGATAAATGGACTTTAGGCAATCGTCATCTTGTCTATTATGGCGAAACTGCCAGCAAAGAATTTATTAAACTGTTACCATCAAACGCGGCTTTGGCGATTAGCTACACTCCACCGAAGGTGAACGGCAATGTTTCGGATGTATGGAATCACGATTATTTAGTAGATGAAGCTTCTGTTGTGGCTGTGTTGCGTTCATCAGACAACATTTATCCATTTTGCAGCACCACCCGTATGAATTTTCAGTACGAGTTACTATTAGGCAAAATATATGTTGGGATTTTTTCGCGACAACTAATATCCAAACCACAGATACCAGTCAATTTAGACAATGTTGAAGGAATAATACAGTATCTAATAAATATGTTTACGATTCAAAACAATTACGTGATCGCGCCGTTTATGGGTAACGGCGAAATTTTAATCGCTTGCGAAAAAATGCGGCGGGTTTGTTTTATCGGGGAGCAAAATCTAGATTCAATTCGTAGCGGAATATCCCGTTGGGGAAGATGGACTGAAAAACAACCCGAAAAAATCGCGCGTTCTAGTTTTTTATATTTTTGAAAATTATCGATAGTGGTGCATTAACCTTTTATATTCAGAACTTATTTATGTTATTTATAGTCACATTTTGTTTGAATCAAATTGCTCAAAATGAACTGTAAATTATTCTGCGGAGTTTCTATAATCTACCACCTTGACTATCGGGGTATACTAATTGCCGATTTACTTATTTAAACAATTAGCAAAACTTAAAAAAGGTAATAGTAACCATCCATTTATATGTAAAATAATATGTTTAATATTGATATATCAACTTGATTTTAAACTATTGATTATGGCTTATGCTTGACTGATTATCATGTTCCCTTGAAGAAAAACCCTTTCGGCAGGATAAATATTCAACTGTATATGTCAAGTAGCGATATTCCTTTACAACAAACTTACAACTGCTTCATAATAAAGAAGAACCTATATTTATCGAGCTAATCGGTCAAATTACCCTTAGATATATGAAGTTATTGATGATACTATTAATCGATATTTTTGATCTAATAAAAATTTGGTAAAATCCAGAATTATTTCCGAATTCGTCCAAACCGCATAATCCGCTTTCTTTAAGCTGTGCTACTGTTGGTATTAATTCTAGTTATCTTAGGTAATTAGATATTTAATGATTAGTTCATCCTATAGAGTTATAATTTCCTAAAAAAAATGGGTTACAAATTCCACAAAAATAATGGTCAAGGGTTGCCCGTCAGGCTATTTCAATTGCCCTAAGGACATACTTCGCGAACACTCGCAAGGTGCGGCTAACATAAAACATTTAAAAGCGTGTAGAAAAACGGCACTTTATTTCCTTTGGAAACCCTCCTCGAACATAAAGAAAGCTGTAGCGTAAATTTTAAGGTTTTATCTCGGGTTAACTAAAAAAGGTCTAATTGCTCAGATAAATGATACTTAAAATTATTTATCAACTAATTTGATAAATTCGTAATTAAATTGATGTGTTGGAATCAAGGGCACCCGTCAAGGATTTATCAAATAGTTTTCGCTATTTTAAATGGTGTGGTTTTGTAACTAACTTGTCAAACATTATTGTTGAGTGTTCATAAAATTATCTTCCAAGGCGTTTTAACTAGCTATGACATTTATTAAAATACAGAACGTTGTCATTAATACCAACTACATCGCCGCAGTAAGGTTTAATAATCAAACCGGCTCCGATAAAAAGAGCGTTTCTGTTTTAGTAGCTACTCCCAAATCTTCTTTATTTGAATGGGAAATAGTGAATTCAAATAATCGTAAAGAAGAATGGATGGAATTCACGGGTGTTGCAGCGAAAGCATTGGAAGATTATTTTTCCAGCTTCAATAATGTTGTCGATCTCCTACCTCAATGTCACGAAACAAGTTTAATTTAGCATATTTTATTCTACCGTAAGATAGACGCACTCTTAGGGCAAAATCTTGGAAAGTATAAGTAGAGGAAATTATCTAAAAATTCTAAAATAATAAATTAATCGGGGTTGCATTTCTCCTAACATTTTTTTTTAGTAAAAAGTATTTATAATTTACTTATCCGATTTATTTATCAATTGGGCAGCTATTCTCCAAGCTCGAAAGTTGGTATAGCTGGGTTTTATAGTCGCTACAAGTTTTATTCTAGCTTTTGGAAGCAACGATACTAAAGTTATTTTATGTGCTATGTCGGCTCAATCAATCGATAAGGCATTGGCGCAATTGGAAGAACAAATCAACAATTGCGAAAAGGCTGTGAAGAGATTTATTAAGGTCAAACAAAAAATGCCCTCAAAAGAATCTATGTCAACTAACAAAGTTAACAGACAATTGCAACATACTCCTATAGCCATCATTGGTATGGCATCAATTTTACCCGAAGCCAGGAATTTACAGGAATATTGGCAGAATATTGTTAATAAAATAGACTGTATAACCGATATTCCCGAAACACATTGGAGTTTAGAAGATTATTACGACGCTAACCCTAGAACCCCTGCGGATAAAACCTATTGCAAAAAAGGTGGATTTATTCCGATTGTTGATTTTAACCCCATGGAGTTTGGTATACCTCCAAACATTTTAGAAGTTACAGATGTTTCGCAACTATTGAGTTTAGTAGTTGCCAAAGAAGCAATGGAAGATGCCGGATACGATGAAAAGCGCGAATTTAACCGCGAGAATATCGGAGTTGTCTTGGGTTCGGCAGCTTTGAAGTTGGGCGTACCTTTGAGCGCCAGATTGCAATATCCTATATGGAAAAAAGCTTTAAAGAGCAGTGGTTTATCTGACGAAGATACAGAAAAAATTATTGAGAAAATTCAAAGTGCCTACGTTAAGTGGGATGAAAATGCCTTCCCCGGAATGTTGTCCAATGTAATTTCTGGGCGTATCGCCAACCGGTTGAACTTTGGCGGGCTTAACTGTACGGTGGATGCAGCTTGTGCTAGTTCCTTGGCTGCTTTGAAAATGGCGATCGCCGAGTTGGTAGAGCATCGCAGCGATATGATGCTTACCGGGGGCGTGGATACAGATAATTCGATTACAGCATATATCAGTTTCAGCAAAACACCTGCGGTTTCTCCTGGGGATAAAGTTAAACCTTTTGATGCTAAATCCGACGGGATGATGTTGGGTGAAGGTTTGGGAATGCTAGTTATCAAGCGTTTATCAGATGCAGAACGAGATAACGATAAAATCTATGCAGTTATCCGGGGCATTGGTACTTCTAGCGACGGCAGATATAAGAGTATTTACGCACCTCGTAAAGAAGGACAACTAACAGCTTTGCGACGTGCTTATGAAGATGCCGGATTCGATCCTTTGACTGTAGATTTAATCGAAGCTCATGGTACTGGGACAATGGCAGGAGATCCCACCGAGTTTGCATCTTTGCGAGAATATTTTAGCGAAGACAATTCTAAGAGACAGCATATTGCATTGGGTAGCGTTAAATCGCAAATTGGACACACCAAAGCCGCCGCTGGTGCTGCTAGCTTGATTAAAACAGCCTTGGCGCTGCATCATAAGGTATTACCTCCTACTATCAACGTTACCCAGCCTAATCCAAAACTGAATATCAAGAATTCTCCCTTTTATTTAAATGGGGAAACTCGCCCTTGGATTTCATCTACTAGTGTTGCCCCCAGACGTGCAGGTGTCAGTTCTTTTGGCTTTGGCGGTACCAACTATCACGTGGTGTTGGAAGAGTATAACAGCGATCACAATAGTGCATACCGCTTGCACTCAGCACCCGCCCAAGTACTGCTGTTTGCTGAAAATCCTGCCCAGTTATTGAAAACCTGTCAAGAGACTTTAGCAAAGTTGCAATCTGCTACCGGAGATGCCTATTATTCTGAGTTGGTAGAAGCATGTAAATTTAAAGAAATACCCCAATCTGCAGCTAGAATCGGGTTTGTTGTACATAGTCCATCAGAGGCAAGTAGACGACTACAAGTATCCATCGACTTGCTGAAAAACAAGCAAAAAGCAGCATCTTGGGAACATCCCACCGGAATTCATTACCGTGCAGAAGGTATGGATTTGTCCGGAAAAGTAGTTGCATTGTTCTCCGGGCAAGGTTCGCAATATTTAAACATGGGTAAGGAAGTAGTAATGAACTTCCCCCAATTGCGCCAACTTTACGGTTACATGGATAGCTTGTTACTTAAAGACAATTTGCAGCCACTTTCAGAAATTGTCTTTCCCCATCCAGTGTTTGAAGAAAGCGAATACAACGCTCAAATCGCCGCATTACAACGCACGGAATACGCCCAGTCAGGCATTGGAATGTTGAGTGCGGGATTTTATAAAATACTGCAACAAGCCGGATTTAAGCCTGATTTTGTTGCTGGACATAGTTTTGGAGAACTAACAGCATTATGGGCTGGTGAAGCTTTGAGTGACGCAGATTATTGCGCTCTAGTCAAAGCAAGAGGGCAAGCAATGGCTGCACCAGAAGATCCAAACTACGATACCGGCGCAATGTTGGCGGTAAAAGAAGACTTAAATAAAGTAGTCGCAGTTCTCAAACAGTATCCTCAAGTTAAGATTGCCAACTTGAATTCACCGAATCAGGTGGTATTAGCTGGCCCCACACCAGAAATTCGTAAACTACAAAAGATTCTACACGACTCTGGATGTGCCGCTGTAGTGCTACCCGTTGCCGCAGCTTTCCACACTCCGTTGATAGCCTTTGCTCAAAAATCTTTTGCGATCGCAACTAAGAGTGTAAAATTCAAATCCCCCAAAATACCGGTTTACACTAACGTAACGGCAAAACAGTATTCACAAGATCCAGGGGAACTGCAAAAAACCTTGGAATCACAATTATCCAACTCAGTATTATTTAAACAGGAAATAGAAAATATCTATGCAGAGGGTGGTTACTGCTTTGTTGAATTTGGTCCCAGACAAATTCTCAGCAACCTAGTCAAAGATATATTAGGCTCACGCCCCCATATGGCAATTGCTTTAAACCCTAGTCCCAGAAAGGATAGTGACTACTGTTTAAGAGAAGCCGCGATCCAGTTACGAGTTGCTGGGATATGTTTGAAAAATCTAGATCCCTATCAAATTACAGAAGTAGTTAAACCAACCGAAACTAAGAAAGGACTGAATATAAAATTAAATGGTAGCAACTATGTATCAGAGAAAACTAAAGAGCGATGGCAAAGCGCTCTGAGCGAACAGCATCAAGTGGAGATTTCAGCGAGGAAACCTGTAGAAGTTGCACCATCATCAAATAAAGCAACTTTATCAGAAACCCCTTCCAGTGCTTCAAAAGATACCAACCACAACGGTAACGGTAGGAATCAATACAGTTCGGAGTCTCAAGCAGCATTCGCCTCGGTAGCAAAGGAAGAAAATAAAACTTCTTCTTCAACCAACTATAAGTTAGAAGAAAAACCATACAATAAGCCAACTCCAAAGAATACTAATAACGGAAACGGACATAATCGCAAAGCAGCAATAGCCACCTGTGCCGCTTCCGCACCGCAGTCAATTCCTAAATCAAATATGCATACCTTACCAAACGAATTTCTAAATTACGAACAAGTTTTAGAAAGCTTGGAATATGTCTTAACTCAATTCGGACAAAATCAAACCGAAAATTTACAAGTTCACGCTAAATATCTTAATCATCAAGTGGAATATGTCAGAACATTTTTCCAACTGATGCAACAACAAAATTCCTTGTTTACTAAAACTGAATCGTCTGGTGACACGCTCAAGCCAAAAGTTATAGAAAGCTTAGAGCGCGGTATGATTCAGTTTCATAGCCACCAAGGTGACACCCTGCGCATTCACGAACAGTATTTACAAAGTCAAGTAGAATATACCAAAAACTTCTTCCAACTCATACAACAAGAATACCAAGAGATAATTCAAAAGGAACACGGATTAACAGGATTAAAAGAAGAATCCCCCACTCCCTCCATCTCCCCATCCCCCACTCCCTCCATCTCC
>ERZ1740059.1826-NODE-1826-length-10601-cov-10.412953_pt1 | contig 10601 bp, 5 predicted proteins | sample MGYA00581744_ERZ1740059 | MGnify/ENA primary metagenome ERZ1740059 (study PRJEB43018, sample SAMN04849738) | marine metagenome | isolation source: floating plastic debris | place: Pacific Ocean | collected 2008-08-28 | study: EMG produced TPA metagenomics... | reverse complement strand
CCTCATAGCAGAGTTTGGTCACCCATGGCGGGTAATCCTCACTATGTACGCTCTTTGCTGCTGTTGATTTTGCGAAGGTATCGTTTCACCTCACCGAGCGGGCTAAGATTGTTACGCTGTGATTATAACTGTTTGACAACTCCCCCCTCCCCCTTACTTCAGTCTTGATATCTTTAATATTTTGTAGTAGCTTTGAGAGTGAAACTGTTACAGTATTTTATGTCATTCTTGGAACTGTTTGAAAGGCAGATAGAAATTTTCTACATAGCAGACAGTTACAAAATCAATGCTGACTTTTGTTGGAAAACAATGGTTGCTGATTTTAAACAAATAAAATTATGAGATAAAAATCTTACTAACAACTATTTCATACCTTGATTGCATGGCATGAGTTGTTGCAAGCAGTGTCAAAGTAAGTTTTGTGGATATGGATTTTGAGATTTCAAACTCGTATTGAATATAGGAGAGCTAGAAACATTGCTTGCTGTGAATGGTCGGAAAATATTTACACGCCGTGTGATCATTGAGTGTTCAGCCTATATCATCACAGAAACATTACAATGGCTTGTTCCATATATTTATTACCCTATAATGAGCCCTTAACGTGGGTTACAAATTTGTTCTACTGTTCCGACCCATACCTTTGCTCTGATGACAGCTCTGTAAAGTGGTGACAGATGTGGTATGAATCGTCTTCCCCTGGCTGAGTTAGGTCGATCCTTAGCCTCAAATCTCGGGGTGTAGGGAAGGTTAGATTCTGCGGAGGCGTAGGATGACACGCTCTCACTATCATCGTTGAATGCACTGAGATTCAGAGGTTCAACAGGTGGTCTCGGGCTGATCCTATGGTGGGAATAACAAATTATAGTGAGAAGATTGTGACAGAATGTGGTACGATTCAGGGCAACGACTCTCTTGTCGATGCAATGAGTCGTCTGAAAGTTTCATTAAAGTTTTACTTGTAGATATCATCTTTGCATGTGAAAGAAACATGCATCTTGCGAATAAAATTATGAATAATATGCAAAAATAACATGCATACTTATGTGTTTACATAGACGTTATAACATATCTAACATCTAACATTTTAAGAAAATACCTGTTGCTTGCGAGATTAGTAAGCACCTGCCATGACTTGACAAGTCTATCGACACTAAGTTTGAGTATCGGATCATGATTTCTGTGATGAGAAAAGTAGAATTTGCTGTCGCTGATTATATTTTCAATGTCAGCACACTTTCTATCCAACTCGATGTCCACTCCATCCTGTAATTCAAAACATGTAGCGAATGACCTTATACTGGCACTGCTGCCAGCTTCTACAACAACTTAGGCAGCAATCTAAACATAGAAATATAACCAATGTGGTTGAGTGGCAATATTAATATCTCAAAAATTGTGCACTGAGAGTGAGCTATTATTGTCGTTGGTTTGTTGGTTTACAGTAAATGAGGCGATATGGATTTATTACTTGATATGGGAGGTTGCAGAATTTAATGCTAGTTGTGGTTTGTAGCATTGGGTTTCATCTCACCTTTGAGTGGCTTGCTCTGCCCTCATCACTTTTGAGTTGATTTAGTTTATTACTGATCCATTGGTTAGCGGCTGTGATATCATGTCTGAGAAGCAGCAATGTGCTGCCAGACATCTGTGTGCTGACTGAGTATCGGTCTGGCAGCGGGTCAGCCTGACAACTAACTGTACGGCAGTGGAATGTCCAGCAGTTAGCGTACTGGGAGGAGCTCTGGTGTCCGCGCTGCAGGCACCAGATGCAATCTTCTTACCTGCAAAACAGCAACAAGAATCAACCAGAAAGATAAGAAAGTTATGGCTCAAGTTTATCGTTTCGACCACAGCTCTCTATTGCACTCAATGCAACTTGAGTTTCAAAATTGATTTCGTTAACAATGTTACAAGAATGAAATTCTATTGAAACTGTGACTTGCTTATTTATTGCATATTTATTGTGTACTACTTTAAAAAATTAAATCAAATATCTACATTGCTATACATTGTGTGGAAGTCAATACTTGTAGTATTAAAGTTTCTCTGACCTGAACATTAGCTACATGCTGTCCACATGTCACAAGCCAATTTACAGACTGTTTAACAAGATTACCTAAATTTCCTGCATCAATATAATCGTTGATTACAATTACAAGATATATTGAACTCAGCTGATTATATTCGTAATAGATATTGATGGGGGTATTTTGATATCTTAGTCGTTGTTTAGCTCGGCTATTTGTATTTGTCACATTGATTTAGACCGTGATCATGGCCGTAAGTGACAGTTAAATTGGTGGGTTTCTGGGGGAAATGACTGCAGCCCGAACTCAATAAATCTTGAATCCATCAATGCAAATAACCTGTGCAAATATTGAACTTGTACATCAGGTACGTTACAAGTGATCCAGGCCTGCAGATCATTGGCGTGTTGACAGTTTGAATAGGAGACAATAGCCAAATTACCATCAATAATAGATAACTTCCCAAAGGGGGATACTTTATCACGATGCACCTCAACCAATGGAATAAACTTCTTTGCCTAACCCAATCTTGAGCTGTGAAGCATCAAATATTCCCAAAGCGCTAACTCCCTATATTAGCAAATGAGAGATAGATCATGAGCATTCAAAATCCATTCTGCATGCCCTGGTCCCATTGGTGGTTGATGATTAATTTATGAATATATTTTTTATTTCAGTTGTGCAACTGCAGCGGATCACAATAAATAATTTCTGTTTGTATAAATTAACAAGTTGGTAAAAAATATTACCGACACATTCAATCAAACTGTAACTATGTTACAGTCACAGAGCCACAAGGTTGATTTTGAAATGATGGAAATGCTCTACTCTCAAGCCATAAAATTTTTACTGACCTTAGCGAACTACATGCTGCCAAGAGCTGTGGCTTTGCTCCAATGCTGCCTTTTAATCAATCGATTCACAGTTGCCAATACTCAAAATCAAGGAGAGGCTGCGCACTAATAATATTATCCTTAAATACTTTTAGGCTGCCGTATGTTTTGTTTAACACTTTCAGTGTTTGTCTTGATCCATGCTCCATTAAGAAAATATTAAAATGAAATCAAACACATTGTAAAATCAGCTATTGATTTGAACACAATTGGCAGCCACTTAATCGTTTTGGGAAAGTTTTTATTTCGAATTAGATGAATAAACATCTCTCAGCTTCAACAAGCTTTCTTCAAAGACGTCTCCGGCTGCATTTATATTAACCATAGAATTTCAATACGTTTAAGTTAAATACACCAAAACCTATCAATTTCATTGTTTTTACCAGTCAATGCAGCTCGGACAAATATACAGCACTTGAGGGCCACAAGGTAAGACAATCCCAAAGCCATGAACAGTCAGCACAAATGGGATGTTGATGCTGTTATAATCGTTCTACACGCTGTATTTATTTTTGCACAGAAGATCATCATAATTTTGCATAAATTATTCAGTTTTAAATGCTTGAAACGTTACGTAAAAGAGAATACAACATTTTGCAAGTATTCTAATATAATGTATTTTGTTAAATTTTAAAATCTACTGAAAAATCACTACCCTAATATATCATCGATTTATTATGTAATACATGTAGTAGCACATGTATATGGCACAGCTACACACAATGCAACACTGCTCACCTAGACAATATATTGTACCACTGAATTCTACTATTATAAGTATACAGTAGTAGCTATATATAGTATATTTGTATAACTTGTATACTACCGTATAGTATATTTGTATAACTTGTATACTACCGTATAGTAACTATACGGTAGTATACAAGTTCAATATGATATAATCAAAAAAAAATTCAAAGTAATAGACAATAGAAGTTAGATCATGAATTATCAAAGTTGCTGCCTTGCAGTCGGGTCAAGAGTCAACGCTCTTATAATCCATGGATCCTGCTTTGCCCCACATCGGAACTCTTCAAGGGTCAGCAAACCGTCATTATTCTGTAAAAACAAGTTAATTAAAATGTATTACAGTATCACACCAAAAGAAAGACAATTCTGAAATTTACTTGTGACCACATACACACGTTTCTCATTTCTGTCAAACCTTTTGGATTCACTAACTTTTTACACGCAAAAGAACAGGCCTCAAACTAAGGCACACAAATTCATAACACTGCAGTAGTTATGTTACGAAATGAGACACCTAAATCCATTTCAACCTCCATCATAGACAAGCTCCCACTCCCTATTATCTAAACAAGTGGATGCAGCCAGGAATCCTAACACTCGATCTGTGAGTTTGTATTGGAGGTTTGTCTGACCCCATACCTGGAAAATCCCATAGCCAAATCCATGGCATAGTTTTCCGTGAATATTTTCTCTCTGCTTATGCGGTGAAGGGTCTATAAAGTTTGCTCATCAAGGTCTTGTTCTTCAACAGGAATTATATATGTGATTCTATTTTTGGCGCTCCGACCTCAAATTGGGATGTGGAGTTAGTGAAGTCACTTATTCCACATCACTTGCTCCACTTATTCCACATCACTTGCTCCACATCCTGATTTGGGATGTGGGGCCTGTGTGCGACGACAAGTCTGGTGTTAACAAGGACGTGTGTACTCACAGTGTCCATTTTGCTGAAGATATGACTAGCTTTAGTTTCAGGAGATATACATTCTGATTCCTGATTGGACGGGCCGACCATCTCATATATAGCTCCTACTATTTCCACCATCTCATCACGAGAGATATGACCATCTCTGTCGATATCATATAGTGTGAACGCCCCTAGTCAAAATCAACAAAATAAAACATGGGGTATTAACGCGGAAGATGGATACAGCATTTTATACAACAAAAAAATTTAATGCAGAAAACATGTTTGATTGGTTGATAATATATCTATCACTAGCACAGATAGCTGCAAAATTGTGGTGTCTGTTTTAAAAAGAGCCAGCACATAGAGTATTTAAAAAGGGTCGGATGGGAAAGAGCTTAAAAATATCAAAAGAAAGACTGCGTGCGCGGGTAAAGTAGGTGTAATGGGTTGGAGTGTAGGTGCCAAGAAACCGTTTCAGCAGATAGATAAAACATGGAGAGTATCCCATGTGATCCATTTTTTGCCGCAGGATCTCATGTTATTTTTATCTTCCATTCAGCTGAAGATGCCGCATACAACCCACTGCAACTAAATGCAGCCAATATATGAGGTGAGATCAGAACATGGGCGCCTACCCCAAGAAAAGAATGCTAGAAAACGCGATTGTTAATCAATCACCAAAAGATTTCAAAAAGGACTAATGCAAGAGAAACAGATAAAGGCCCTCGCACACTACAACTGAAACTGCAAAAAAGTAGTTATTGTCCATACACACTACAACTTTTTTTCACAACTGCAACGATTTTTTCAACAGTTTTATATAAGGACAACGATTTTCCCAACAATTTTTTTAGAAAAATCTTTGTGAAAATCTTTGTAGTGTGCAAGGGCCTTAATGCCGCTTTTATGTCCCAACTATCCCCGATTCATGTTTTTCATATTGTCATATTGTAGAGACCGTTTTTGTTATTCAGGTAGTATATCATTCACTAAGGCCTCTGTTCAACCTTGGTATTCGAGTGCTCATGCCCTTCAGTGCAAGCATTTCTAGTAAAATGATTGTGATGATAATTTGGAAGCCTTGATGATTTGGTGATAATAATTTCCCTTGAGATTGCAGATAACGAGTTATGGTCCAGGTGATGAACAAGCTGACATTTAAAAGCTGCACCTACACCATTAAACCAGTGCTGTATTAATGATGCAAGAACTGCCAATGTTATATCACAATACGTGATGGGTCTCAAAACCACTAAGGGATATCAGATTTTAAGGGTTTGACTGAGGGAAGCAAAAATTGATTTAGTAGACCTGCTGTCGGAATTTTTGAGGTGAGGTGATGAAGTGAAAACCGCTCAAGCCTCACAAATTTTGTCTAAAACTGTAAAACACCTCCCTGCGTCCTAATTATAATAGTGATAAAAAATAAACTTAAAATCAACCCCGGCCTCATTGCCAAAGTTGAGAATTTACCTTATATACCGCTATTATGATAACATTTAGAATATTGTTTCCCTGCGTCATGGCTTATCATGGCCCACTCTGACGCAGATTTAATGTTTCAGTCATGCTTGCCTTATGGCTTTTGCAATAGCAGGAGCTTATGGTTTTTGCCGACAAAACTTCGTTTGATATTTGTTTTTTGAATAATTCAATACAAAATCTAACATGCTGAGGCTACATTTTGCTGGCTTTGTGGGTACTCACAATTTAGTTTCTCGTCCACATTGCCTCTGGAAGTGACAGACAGCGCCATAAGGAATTCGCTGAATGTAATTGTACCGTCTAAATCCTTGTCAAAGACGTTAAACACAAAGCCAGAAAATCTGGTGGGATTGCCCTGAGGGAACACTCGACTATAAATACCCTGAAACTCCTGAAAAAATTGAAGATATATGAAATTATTTGAGCAAGCAATGTTTTGTGTTTAATGAAAAATGCCAGGCAAAAATAAATATGTCATCATATCGGAGTGTATTGGAGCATATGGACCATGCTACTGTGACCTTTGCATGTGGATTGAACATATTTTTATGTATGTGCAGTCGCCGTTTGTAGACTCGTGAAAAAAGAGAACGTTGAATCCAAAGTACTATCTAAAAAATTTGTGTCCAGAAGGAGTTGCGCCCTCTTTGCTCAAAAGGCAACAACTCCTAACATGGAATCGCAAACAAACGGGTCCCACTTTCAGTACATATCATATTTGAACCATAAAAAACGCATAGAGGATGACTACAGTGGAAGCTCATCATACATTGAAATTCAATTTTTATCAAACATGCATTCTATCCACCCACCTCTTTAGTAAGCAATCCGGAAGGACAATCTTTGATGAACACATGGTGCCTAATTAAAACAAAAAATATACAGTCACAGTGAATTAATGATATATAGTATTTACATTTTATATTGCTTGAATTTTCCCTATATGAAGTTCTGGCTCCTGATGCGTTATCGATGACTATTACAACTCAAAGGATGAATGAAATGGAACAGACACAAATTCATAAAAGGGTTGTCCATGTCTGGAGTTAAATTGAATTCATAAACGGCCATAAAAATACACCAAGGACTCCTGGCATAAATTTGTGAACCTCCCAAACTTATTTTGCCATTTATGTATTTCCTGCCTTGGATTACAGTCTCATGGGGGTATATACTGGTTCATTGTCAATACAATAATAAGAATGAGACGATTTATTTTAAACTGTGACTTTGGGGATTTAAATTAATCTAAGAATTCTAGAAACTCACCACTTTTTAACCTCCTCTTCATTAACTGTAAACAAAGTGAGTGAAAATATACTACACACCGAAGGAATGCAACATGAGCAGCAGATCTGAATGAATCCAAAATTAAGGTGTGATTGATGCAATCTAAAGTCAGAATGCGCAAGGTGGTGTAATGTATGATACATTCACCACTTTATACTAGAATAATGTTACGCATTACAATGTCCTTCAGAGAACTTTGTTCATGTGGAGTTGTGGACAACTGTGAATTTTATCAACCAAATAAAAGGCTCTAGTGGTGAATATTAATTCTAAAACTTTATGGTTGGTTATTACACCACAGAGAGCCCTTCTTTACAAGGCAACCACAAGTCAGTTATATTACACCTCACCTCTAAAGAAGACAGGCCCAAATAATCATAGTACTAAGGCCTAAACCGTCTACCATTGCATGGACATACTTACAGTATGTTTGTTGAATAAGATCTTCAACATCCTCCGGCTTCAGTTTACACTTCTTGCCATGCAGTGATGAATGATTGCCCATCTTTCCTTCTCACCTCACCAACCAGTTCTCAAAGTGATAATATCAGCTAAGTGTCACAGCCAATATGTCATCAGTGTAGTAGCTTACAGTCATCATTGGGTTGTGTAACTGATGGAGTGCCCCGAGGCATATAGTGGTAACGAACCCAAAGCTTCTATAAGTCAATACGCTGCCGGAGTTTATACCTCGTGTCGTTCTCACCCGCCGCCGAACTTTGAGGCATTTAATAACTTGATCTGCGTTTATCTCTCACATCAAACAAAATGGTCTCCAGAGACTAAAAAACTGATGACAATAAGTTCGATGCAATTGAAGTCACGAACCTGTGCCAAGTCACACAAGTGCGACAGCGATGGGTAAAAATAGCCTGGCTTGTTGGCAAAATGTGCAAATAACTTCATAATATCTGGTGTGATTGTCATTGGAAGGCATTGTAATGCTTGATGAGACCTCAGAAAATGAGGTGAAAACAGTATTGGTATTCCTAAACCATTACTTGATACAAAACAATTATTGACAAAGTTTATTGGAACAACCATCGACAAAGATTCCGGGAAAAGGAAAAATAAGGAGATGTCTACAACAAACATGATGACCTGGCAAAAGCAAAGATACCTCTCCTGGGGCGGACAAGGCCACAGATATAACAAAACTAATACACGGGCGCGGCACACCGAAAAAGACACCATCATGATCACTCATGAATCAAGTTTTTGACCACGGTTACTCATTCGCACTGCTTTGTAAATACTATCCACCCCACAATGCAAGACATTGTGGATGGGTTCATTCATAATCAACTTCAACTCAATATTCAAGTCTATAGCCAGTCCCAATCACTCTAACACGAAAGGATGGCATATATGCCCTTTTGAGGTTAGCATCAAATTCAACAATTTTGACATCCACACTGCACCCTATATGGACAGGGGGGTCACCGACGCTTGGTTTTCTTCATGGTTGAATAGAATATTAACTGTAACTGTTCGTAACTGTTGCAGCAAAATGCCTATGGCCATCAATCATTTGAGGCCCGCAGCAAAACATCAATCACTACGACGGGTAGCAAAAAAAAACAAATCCATCAACAACAAAAAGAGTATCAATAATTGATGACAAGGTGACAGCTGCACTTGAACTATCAAGTTATAAACAGGAAATTATACAACATAAATGATGAAAACCTGCATGTGCTGTTGAAATGACATGAACTCTGCGAGCCCCTGTCTCATAAATAATAACCTCTAGAAGAGTGACACAAAAAGTAAAATACCCTACTTGTTTCGTAAACACAAAATTTAGGTCAGGATTGTCTAGAAATCTCAGTGGAGAGCAAAATTGGTGTGATTTAAGAAGAAACGAAGAACTTTATAGCAGTCTTACCTCAATACTTATAGCTATGTGGTTCTGGATTAAAATAACAGCCGCGGTGGTAAAAATAAATCAGTCAGGAAACTTTCACAACTTGCTGATAAATCTGTATCGCGAATAGCAGTTAACACTCTGCAATGTCACAACTCTATCACAATAGTCAAGGAATTTATCTCAGGCTGAGCTTATAAAATATAACAAATAAAATGACAGGCAGCAAGTAATTGTAGCATGATGCCAAGACAAAAGGCCTGAGCAGAACAACAGACCTAATCAATATTATAATGTATATTGATTCGCATTCAGAGTCCTTATATTACACCATTCAAGTTCTGAAGGCATTTTGGAGGATTATTATTCAGCATCCTGTTTACATACGTGTTTTTATTTTGGATTATTCGCAGCCATGGAGGTGTCAATGTTTACTTTTTACTCTCTTTTATCACTCTGTCAATTAGTTTTTGAAATCATGAAGGCCATCGACTTTTCAGCTTTGTGCCCACACAAAACTAGAATTTACACAAAATCAATCAAGGTTCAAGTATAGGTGATGCCGAGCCATCTCAGTTAAAATTGACGTACTTCTAATATGTTCTGCGTTTTATTTACTCACCAATTGTTTTATACATGATGACCTCAACGTACGGATACAAATAGTAATACATAATACATATTATAATTATTTACACATGCTACAAAAAGTGACAAAAACTAGATTATAACATAGTCATACCATAAAAACTACTAATCCGTACAACAACCATAGATAGTATCAGCAGAATTTAAATTGTGACAATTTTCACCAGGTAAAATGTGACAATAGTTTTCATGCAGCAGACATACTCCAGTAATATTCCTTCGCGGCAAAAAACATTTATTTCGTTGGCCAACAACATCTTTTAATTCAAAATTGGGCAAAAACCAGTTTCCTCTCACACAATGTTGCTGCAACTGCAATTTGACCATCAGATTTCAAGCACTTACATTCAAGCAATCACACCATCTAAACATAGAAACCGAAACTAATACATCATAATATTTGTTTAGAAAACCAGCTTGATACCAAAAATTAAATCACTATTTACATACTTACATAGTCCACCTGAATCAGGTCGACTAATAGCAGTAGACTTTCAGAGAGCACACTTTAAGAATGGGAAGATCAAATTTGATCCTTTTTCACTGTACTGGAGTCGCTCCCCCTTGACTGGTCACCTGGACTGACTAGTAGTGGGGGAGCAACTCTAATGCAGTCAAAGTGGACCAAGCTTGATCTAGGTAAGACGGGAGAAAAGGGGGGGGGGTTGGGGGAAACAGGTAAAGAATTTTTTTAAAAAAAGTATAAAGTTGATTGCAGGTGTTAAAGG
>ERZ1740059.1824-NODE-1824-length-10606-cov-4.748555_pt1 | contig 10606 bp, 11 predicted proteins | sample MGYA00581744_ERZ1740059 | MGnify/ENA primary metagenome ERZ1740059 (study PRJEB43018, sample SAMN04849738) | marine metagenome | isolation source: floating plastic debris | place: Pacific Ocean | collected 2008-08-28 | study: EMG produced TPA metagenomics... | reverse complement strand
AAAAAAATGACCGCGCACACTGGAAACTTTGTATTACGTTACGACCCCACACTCGCTAAAGTATTACGCCTGTTAAATGCCCCATTCCCTGGAGAATGTGCCGTATTTTTGCGTCAGATGGAACACTGGCTCAACACGAACAGCGGCTTCTTCAGCCACAAAGGAGCCAAGCACTGGATCTACAATGGATACAAGGAGTGGATAAGAAAGCAACTGACCTCACTATCAGAAAGCCAATTTGGGCGGATGGTAAGGTGGCTAATCAAGATGGGAATATTGGAAAAAACCATATTCGCCCACATCAAACATGACCTTGACGAAGCTCCTCCGGCTTCCTGGCAAGAGTCCAATACCAGAACTTGGCTTACATTTTGTGTAGAAAGAACCGAAGAGCTTACTGGCTGGCGACCACCATTACCTCTGCCTTGTGATGACCACCAGCAGCCCCCAACCCCTGAAGACTTAGAAGATGAGCCAGCAGAAGAAGAATTCACCGTAGAAGAAGCGCCCATAGCCCAGGAGCCGCTGGAACCCTTACCGGGTACCGTTCTTCAAAATGAAAGCTCGGGTTCTTCAGATTTAAACGCCCCGTTTTTCAATCCTGAAGAACCATCTATATACAAAGAAAACCTAAGACAACCAAATAATGGTGATGGTGTTCCAGTAAAAGAAGAAGAGGTTAACAGCAGTGGTGACGGGTTTGACCCCACAGAAAGTTCTTCAAACGCTCCTGTTATCCCCCAAGAGAATTCCCAAAACAGTACAAAATCCCACAACACATCGAGTGAGGATAAAAATTCCGCGCCGCCGCGCCAAAGCGAAGTCAGACCGACTACGCATAAGAAAGGGTGGCACTGTCCTAACCCGGTATTACGACGAGAATTTATGGGCTGGCTGATGCAAACCATGCCCCCGATTCAAAGTTCTGCCCATGCCAGCAATTGGTGTAACAAGCACCCAGAGGATGCAGACCTGCGTTGGGACGATTTCATGCGAATCAAGAACGGCAAGAAGGTGCAGCACGATGGATTTGCTTCCTGGAACCCTGGTCAGCATTCCATGTTTGTCCGGCAATACCATTCAGCCTGTAATAGCGGTGGAGTGCATCTCAGAATGTTTAACGAACGACATGGGGCTTGGTTGGAATGGGTACAAACCAACCACCCCGAATGGTTGAGCAATGTTGTAACGTAACTTTACAAATCATCATGAATAATTTTTTGAACGGCTCTTCCCCTATGGACTTTACCCCCATACGGGAGGAACTACCTCCGATGAATATTGAGGCGGAGGAGGCGATTTTGGGGGGAATTCTCCTTGACCCTAGTGCCATCACCCGCATGGCTGACCGCTTGGATAAGCACGCTTTTATGATTAGCACCCACGGGGAGATATACCAGGCTTGCCTCAGTCTTCACGCCCAAAATAAGCCCACGGATGTATTAGCGGTTAAAAGCTGGCTGGAAGATAGGGGGCAGTTGGAACGAGTTGGCGGAATGAACAAGTTGGTGAGTCTTTTTGACCGCACGGTTTCAGCGGTGAACATTGACGCGCTGGCTGACCTGGTGATGAATAAGTACAAACGTCGCCAATTAATTCAAGCAGCGAATCGCATTGTTAAGTTGGGGTATGCTGCTGATGTGGAATTGCCAGAAGTGATGGAACAAGCAGAATCGGCATTATTTGCGGTTACGGGCGATACTTACGGCGATACGGAACCCACAGCGCTTGCGGATATTATGGTAGATACCTACGCCCGAATTGAAGAACGTCATACTGAGGGAGGAGACCGTAGAAAGGGAGTGGCTACGGGGTTTTATGACCTTGACCTTCTGCTAAACGGTGGCTTGAAGCCTGGTAAACTAATTACGGTCGCGGCGCGTCCTGGTTGCGGGAAATCGTCCTTAGTGGGCAATGTGGCGATAAACATGGCACGCGAGGGACATCCAGCGGTTATCTTCTCAATGGAAATGGATAAAGAGGAGTGGGCTGACCGCTTTGTTTCCCAAGATTCGGGTATTGAAAGCCAGTTATTACAAACAGGTAAGCTCACCCATGCACGGCAATGGGAAGCGGTATCGGAGAGCGTTTCCCGGCTTGCTGACTTCCCATTGTACATTGACGATAGCCCCTACCTTACCGTGACGGCCGTAAGGGCTAAGGTCAAAAGATTGCTTGCTCGGACTGGCTCCTTAGCAATGGTGGGGATAGATTACCTGGGGTTGATGGAAGATATTGGTAGCAACAGCGGGAATTTAGCGTTTTCTATTGGTAAAGTAACGCGAGCGCTGAAGCAATTGGCACGGGAGTGTCACGTTCCCATCGCTTTACTGTGTCAATTAAACCGTGGCGTGGAAAGCCGGAATAACAAGCGTCCTACCTCAGCCGACCTGCGGGACTCCGGTCGGATTGAAGAAGATTCGGACGTTATTATCACCTTGTACCGCGAAGAATTGTACGAACCGGAGACGATGGATAAAGGCGTTGCTGAAGTGAGTGTCGTGAAGCATCGCGGTGGGGCTTCTGGAACGGTTAAACTGCTGTTTGATGCGCCGTATACTCGGTTCAAGAATTTGGTAAATGAGCGTTATTAGTCTGGGATGATGCGACGAGCTTTCTTATCGGAAAAGCGGTATATGGAGAAATCCCTGTTATCTAAGGTAAAAATGGTTTCAAGCTGCATTTTTTCTGCCAGATACATAAGGCTCGCATCCGCTAGCTGCGGATGTATATCGGAATACTGATGTAAAAATTCTTCCAGCCAGGGAATCGCGTTTGGTAAAAGCTCTTCCACGCTGAAAAGTTTTTGCTTCAATGCAGTGAACAGTGCATTCAGCGCTACCGGATTCTTTCGTAGAAGATAATGTGCCTCGGTAATAACGGGCCATGTGGTCAGCTGTTGGGCATCGAGGAATAACCCATAGCTTACTGGCTACGGTATGTATGCTTATTGGCTTAACGGTGGTAACGGCTTTCCCGCAATATTCTGCATACCGCTGGATGGTTGCCCCGCTTTGTGTTGGTTATCTATCGCACATTGCGGGGGATGCTCTTACCCCTTCAGGAGTACCGCTGTTTTATCCTAAAAAGAAAACCTATAGCCTCAACGTCTTTAAAACTGGGGATTGGAAAGAAACGGTCATTGTGGGCTGTATCGGATTATTGGTTTTTATCGTCGGGGATATCAGCGGGCAGATGTTGCAATTTGCTGACCCCTTCTTTGATGCGATACGCAACATAGCTCCCGCAGTTGACTAGACGAATTTTGACCCTGGATGAAATAAGACAACTTAGTAAAAGTTACTGAAGCCGCATGAGGAACAGTAATAACTGTTTGTATAGTTTGCAAAATGCAAAAATACCCCAATCTGGAACAGAGAGAGGCATTTTGACTAAAGAAATTAATTTTATGACTCAGGGTCTTTATATAAGCTGACCCCGTTTAAAATGTAAACTTATATTAAAATACTCTCATTTAAGTGTGCTTTTTGCAACCAATTTTATATTTTCTTAAAATTTGACCTGACAACAATGACCAAATACGTGCTTTATTCACAGAGTCAGATTGCGGCTAACGATGAATGCCGTGTGGCTGCTAAATCTCGTATAAGCACAATGCGAGAATAAAGATAATTCATTACGGCATTTTTTTCTTCCGTCGTAAGAGGTCTTGATGTATCCAGTTTCTTTATTAATTGTTTGACTAAATCAGTATCACTCAGCCTAAGAATTATATTTGCTTGAGTGCTTTCAATTATTGACCAGAGATGGCGCATGGTTGCTGGTTCCATTATCAGAATCTGTGTCACATCTACTATAATTTAACATTTTCTTTATATTCTTTTTGTATTCATCCTGATAAAAAGCTAAATTATTCATTAACTTTTGTTACAAAAATTTATTAAATCCAGATTTGATTGTATGGAAAGTTGGAAGGATTATGCACAACCCAAAAATATCTGAGAGGTATAAAGATAGTTTCAATACTTCTGAACAAATTTCTTATAGTTGTGAGTTAAAAGAAAAAATTAAAGAAGAGATATGCTATTTGACTTATGTAATGGCTGAAAACGTTATAGGCTTAGCAGCCGATTTATATACTTCAAGCATAGAATCAACAAACAATAAATTAAAATAAATTTCATCCGTTCCAATTCGTACATACAAAAATTACAAACAGATGCTAAACTGACGTGTTGATTGTTGGTAATTGGTAAATAATAGAAGGAATCTATCAACTATTGCTGATTAAGATAAGCCCCTATTTTTTGTCAGAAACAGGGGTTTTGACTTTTCTCAATTCATCCTGCAAATAATATATCAACTAAAGAAGCATCTGCTAATCTTATGATGGTATCTCTTGGTCATAAGCTTGAGTTTTATCAGTGACTTCTTAATGTAAAAAATCTATGAATAATGACTGATATAAACTTCAATGGGTACACTATCACGTTAAAACATATTCCAAACCAGTCCTGTTGGTTAGCGCTAATTTATAATAGTAAAAATGAAATTGTGGTCAGCGAGTACCTTCGTACCAAAGAAGATGGGGAAAAATGGGCTAAAAACACGATAAAAAACAATAGGTTTCAATCAGGGAGATACTTCCCTCAACCCTCTACAGTTAATATCAAATATTTGGGATTTCTTATAATAATCAATTATTCACAGAGATATACCGAATGGTTTGTCACTATAAAGGATACTAATGATGAAACCCTGGTGATTAATCGGCTTTCTAGTCTGGAAGACGCTAAAGAGTGGGCGAAGAGTATTATTAAAAATATCAGTTCAAATTATATTAATTAGTAAGAGCAATTTTTCTTTAAAAATATTAGCAGAAACCTTTTTTGTAGCTTTCTTCTACGATTTTGGTGAGGTGCAGTTACTGATTGTGCCTATTCAAATGAGCGCTGTAATATTTATGGAAAAGACTGTGCCCAAACTGGTACATTTTTTTTGCTAAGTTAAACAAGAAAACACCCCATACCAAAAAGGGTATGGAGATTTAATTTGTAGGATTGGAAAGTAAAAAATTTTTAAGTTGGTTAACTTATAGTTCTGGCTGTTTTTTATCTATCAATTTACCTTCTTCAAAAATTGCAGTAATTGTATAGCCATTAGAATTTTTCCAAATAAACGTTTCCCTATTTTTAGTTTGTCTAATTCCAATGCCTCTACCTAAGATTGTTTCCACTTCTATTAATGACATCCCTATTTTTAGCCTTTCGTACTCAGCGCGGGTAAAACTCTCAGTTAGGGTAGTGCTTGATTTTGGTGCTTCTAATTGCTCTATTGAAATATTAGTAACTACTTTGTAAGTAATCCCAAATGTAATTGCAATCGCCATTATTAGGCGCAAGAAGGGTGATTCTAAAATAATTGGAAGTATGGACTTTATCTCTATACCAATAATGTCTTTTATTGTTTTTTTCATTTTGAGTTTTTAGTTAATAGTTTTGTGTTTTTTGGTTTGTGCCAGTCTGGCTGAGTACCAGTCAGCCATCTGTTAATTACCTAATAACCTTTTCTTAAACAATAAATAATTGCTTTTAATTAATTGATTAAGAAAATTTACTATGGATAGTTCTTTAAAATTTAGCAAAAGACTCATTTAAGAACTATGGTTTTTTTACTGAAATAAAATAGTCTGTGTCCCCTTTAATACGTATTTTCACGTATTTATATATATGGGATAATTGATGTTATGACTAAAAAATTATCATATTAAACCGTATATATTCTTATAAAGTCAGTAAACTATTTTAGAATAGGACTTTAATAATTTATAGACAACGGTTATATCACTGAATATCTGATAAATATAAAATTAAGTGCCATTACTTATACGAAATAAATCGAAGATTATTCCAAAATTTAATTATTTAAAACAAATTTGCTATTTGTTTAATTAATAAAATAGTTATTTGTACTTAATAGTTTTCCTTTTTACACAAGGCACTATAAGAGGTTATTTGTAAATGTAATATGCAAGACATTATAATTATCGATTATTCATCAATTGATGTTTTATCAATAGATTGTAGATATTTTCATTGAAGAAAACAATCAGATAAAAGCTTATAATATATATTTTGTTTTGTCTTAAATTGCATTCGCGTTTTATTGTCAACAGTATAATCACTGAAAGTATAGGCAACCTAATTCTTTAGTAGTTGTTTTCACCGTTGTACAAATTATACGTTTTTGATATTTTATAAGTTGGCAAAGATTCGGATTTTTTATTTTGAATCTTTAGTTAATAGTTTTGTGTTTTTGGCTGAGTACCAGTCAGTCATAGACAATTTTATTACCTGATAGCCTTTGGTCAAAAATAAACCGAAGGCTATTCTCATTTTATTATTTGCATTTTTTACTCTGAGGATATCGCCAAATAATCTTATGGTTATTTGTGATATTTTGCGGTTTTTAAGAATTGCTATTCAGTTTTTCAGATATTTCGTCTAACTTTTACCCTCTGTTGTAAAAACCGCAAACATCGGTAACGGCATTCAACGTTCCATCATTAAGGAATGTCTCACAATAAAACTTTAAAAAACTACAGGAATATCTTCCCAGCGTGTCGTATACGCTTGAGTCATCTGCCCCCTCTTCATCTGCCAATTCTGTCGTATCCCTTGGCTGGCAAAGAATACGGTATTCTTCCCATAAGTACGATTCCAACCATCAGATGATACCTGCAATGGCACATTATTCACGCTTCGACCTCCCTCACCTGGCTTTGTAAGCCGCCTCGTGTACGATAACGTACTGATAGCCCTGTTTTCCGCTTGGTAATATGAGCAAATACATTACCTTCGCAGAATTCGTACAGGCAGACCTGACTTATTGAATTTTAGTACTTCTGAACGAGAAAGTAAGACTCTCCAGGCTCTGTTCGCCTTAATCGGGTGCAGGGCTTTTCGTTGGAACTATTGGGCTAATACCGTTATTTATTCTTCTTAAAAATAGATAAATTCTTAGAGATAAATTTCTTCAAAACCATTAAGAAAAGTAACGATAGCTACTAATAAAAATGCCTCAAAGTAGCTTATACAGCAGCATTCAGCGCTTTCTTGGATTAAAATTCACGTTGTTCAGCGCGATTTCGCTCTGAAAGAATAGCCAATAAGTAGCTTGAAAATCATTGAAACATCCAACTTTTAGTTAATATTCCGGAATTTCAGGAAAAGCAAACTACGCTTGGTAAGAAGGAATTTGAAGAATGGAGTCAAAACCGGGATAGAGGTAAATACTCGTGGAATTTCAATAAAAAGGACGGGCTATACCATCCCAAAAAAGCGAATTAATTCTTTTATTTGGACTTTATATAATAGCAATGAATGCTGTTGTTATGAATATGCCTGCTCTAAGTGCAAAAAAATATTTATCTTTCTATAGGCTGCATTGCAAATTAATAATTATTTTTGGGGATTGATAATAAATTAAACATTAAATATCTTAATAAAATTGAAAAAAGTTTTTCATATAAAGTGGTAAATAAAACTTAAAATAATGAAGGTATATAGTTTTAAAAATTGAATGAACGAGTTCAGATACATTATTGGTGCTACAGCGGAAGTGAGACAAGGGTTAATAATTTGGTCTGATAAAATTAGAGAATATACTAATCTTTATTATGATGGAAACGAACAGAACGCTATAAGAACCGAATTCTACCGATGTATAGTAAAAACACGACAAATTATTGATAGCTTGCTAGAAAAGGAAGAAGGCTTTAGAAGCGTTATCGACGACCAGAATTTGTTAGCTTCGGTTTGTATAATTCAAGAAACATCAATCTTTATTGATGACGAACTAACAGAATGTGTAGAAATAGAAGGTCTTGTAAACAGTCCGTGGAACGCAATAGAATTTCCACAATTAGAAAAAAGAAAAGGTGCGGCAACATCCTTGGTTGAAGCTATAATAAAAGAAAATCGAGAAAGAGGATTGAGCGATATATTGAAGTTAATGACAATCCCAGACGCAAAAATATTTTATCAAAAAATAGGATTTACAGAAACAAACGGCTCTGGAGAAATGATACTTGATAGTAATTCTGCATCGATGTTTCTTCTTGATATTGAGCAGAAAAGAAATTCCGCAGCTTTTGATTAAATAGGACTTAAATATATGCCGCAAGAATTACCGCTCCGAGGCGAATCAACAACCTACCAACCAACACCAGAACAACTTGCAAGGTGGAAAGAAATTGATGAACTTGAATCTGGTGCTATCGCCGGTACTTTACCATCAGAAGAAGAGCAAGCAAGAATTGTTAAAGAATTTTTATCAACCGATTATATAGCCGACCAACTTGAGAAAGTACGCCTACACAAAGAGAAACTTCAGAAAAAACTCAAATCGGCTATTGAGTACGAACAGTTATTAATTGAAGAGCAAAAAAAGCGAAGTTAACTTAACTTAAATTAAATTGTATTAACACAGCGCTGACTTTTTTCATGGGCTTAGATACAACTGTTGTAGGATAATTCCCCTAAAACCGCGCAGCTTAAATCAGTAAGGGGCGATTTATATAGCAACACCCCTCCTGATAAAGCACCACACAGAAAATAATAATTTCGCTACAATTGAACCTTCCGCTGCTCGCGTGAACAAAGCCATGCAGCTAAAGAGAACAAACTAATAGCTGCAAGACAACGTATAGATAGGTGTACAGATTGGATCGAGATACGGGCATTACGTGATCTAAAAGGGCGTTTCTGAGGGCACTCGCGTATTTACATCTTCTGTACGTGTGTCTTTACGTGTTACGGGGGAAAGCATGGATAAAGACGCTATGGCACCCCTCACTTGTTCTGGTTTTACTTCTAAATATTTTTGCAGTTGTTCCAAGTTGCGATGACCGCTTATTTCTTGGATGACTCGCAGCGGGATTCCGGCGTTACTCATCTGCGTCAGCGCGGTCCTCCTAAAACTATGGGTGGCTGCACCAACAACGTCTATTTTACGAAAAGCACGTCTGACAATGATTGAGGCGAAATCCTGATGCAGGTGTCCTCGCTCCCAACGGCCGGGGAATAGGTGGCTATCGTAGAGGTATTGCGGGTCGTATTCTTCCAGGTAGTAACGTAAATCGTCGGCTACGGGGATAACTCTAGTGGCTAATTTCCCTTTGGTGTTATTTTTCCTGAAGACGATTTCCGGCCGAATTCTTCCTCTACGGTCAAAAACGTCTTTAATTTTAAGCAATACGCATTCGTTTACGCGACAAGCTGTGTACAGCATCACCGCGCACAAGGTTTTGTCGCGGATTGTTTCTAAGCCTTCGTCAAATAATAATTGAATTTCTTCTGGTGAAAGTACCTTGGCTTTCCCGCACCCATCTATTTTCACAACACATATACAACTAACAACAACCTTCTATTGTCTCAGGGATGGTGTTTTGTTTGGATATGTATTGGAGGATAGCTGTATGTTTGTGCTTCCTTCTGCGACATAAAGTTTTTATTGGGATAATAACCACCAACCAACCGCGATTGTTCCTGTCCCGCTTTCTGCTCCACCCTTAGAAGATTGCGTGTCGAAGGAAGAAAGAGGACTCCTCCAATGTGAGTGTATTAGGAATTGTCTCTACCGTTGCTCCTGTTACGATGTGCTAAAAGTTATATCGTAAGTGACACCATAGCCTGGATTTAGCGCTATTGTATTAGCGATGATTTTCTCATGTTGAATCAATCATGGAAGCAAAGAGCGAAGTAACTATCAAATTTAGTGGCGGACTCCCTAAAGCAAATCCAGCACCCAACAAGAAAGTGGAAGTCGTTATCACCGACCAGAACGGTGTGAATTTTTGGGTAATGCTCAACGCCAAAAGCTGGCGTAAAGCCGAGTCTAATACACAAGCGTTCGCGGATTGGGTTGGGGCTATTTCTGGTAAGCTTGGCGGACAACGTAGCGATGGCTTTGAAGTCGTCGGGGCAGGGATTCAAGTCTTTGAGAAAAAGCCTAAAGAAGCGGCTGAGCCAGAGGCGGTTGCCAGCTAAAGATGAAGATTGAACGCCCGATAACCGGGCGTAACTACTTTTTTGTGCAACTAAACCCATATCACTCTCCGTAAACCTTGCTTATGGGTTGTTGACGCTTACCACCTGATATCCCCGTAATGTACACCGTTTAGCGGTAGACCCGAATAGTTTTTCCGCTATGCTCATGGTTTTCGGGTGCCACAATCCGGCTTTTCTTATGACAGGAAATCTTACTCCCCCAGGCTTGAACAATAGCTATGTTGACTGTGAAGGTTAATTATGGTTCGGATGAACGAAAAGTAGAAATCCCCTTTTCAAGAATTCAACCACGCTCGCATATTGAACGGTTACGGTTAATTGCGCTTTGGTTTTGTATTGGGATTGCTACCTATATGTTTTTCAATTCTTTCTAATTTTTTATTCGTATAACCTACGTGCTTTTGGGTTTCTGTTTGTTCCGCTCGGATTATTTCAATTTGCTGTAATGCGACGGTTGGTATTCTCGGAGGAGCAATTGCAAAAATTTCTCTGGTTGTTACTCCAATGACCCCACAGAAAATAAACATAAATACCACTGCTAAAACCCATCTATCTATTCTATAAATCGAGGTCAA
>ERZ1740059.1823-NODE-1823-length-10608-cov-4.652232_pt1 | contig 10608 bp, 10 predicted proteins | sample MGYA00581744_ERZ1740059 | MGnify/ENA primary metagenome ERZ1740059 (study PRJEB43018, sample SAMN04849738) | marine metagenome | isolation source: floating plastic debris | place: Pacific Ocean | collected 2008-08-28 | study: EMG produced TPA metagenomics... | reverse complement strand
CATACAAAGTTGCTAATAGATTTAATGCTGCACATTATGGGAGAAATCAAAGCTGAAGTTTATCTACTGCAACTTTGCCTCATCTTTCTCTCATCAATAAGGCCAGATGACTCATTGAGTCATCTGGCCTACAAAACTACCCGATTGAGGCGTCTCTATCTGTTAGGTAGCATCGCCATGGGATTTACGGCACCTCGGTTGGGTACGTGAATCTCAAAATGCAGATGGGGTCCAGTGCTATAACCGGTACTACCCATATCCGCAATGTGTTGACCTTGAGCAACCCGTTGACCGACGCGAACCGTAATCCGGCTGTTGTGAGCATAGCGAGTCATACTACCGTCATCATGCCGAACATCTACAAGATTGCCATAGCCACCGGAGTTCCAACCAGCCTTTTCAACCACACCAGGAGCGGCAGCAACAATTGGAGTTCCTCCCGGGCCAGCTACATCAATTCCACGATGCATACGGCCCCAGCGCCAACCATAACCAGATGTTAAAGTCCCGCGAGTAGGCCATATATATCCATTGAAGTAGTCAGGCGCTTCCGGTAAATACTCGTCAGCCGATGGCAGGATAGGCATTTCAGGCGAAACAACCTGACCTGCAGCTGGATTAGGAGAAGATACGTAAACGCTTGGGTCAAGTGGGGCCGCCGCTAATAACTCGGAGCTTCCTGTTGAATTACTTGCATCATCAGATACAGCCCTAGCCTCTAGGCGATCGCCTTGAAATTGAGGGTTAACGACAATGCTGTCGACAGTATTGTTGATGGCTGGTACTGACACCTGTAATGCCACAGCACCTTGAGCTTCCAAGGGTGTTCTAGCTTCTTGAGCAGAACTAACTTCAGCTAGCAAATCAGCTGTGTATGGATCCTCAATTGAAACCGTTTCCGTCTCAGCTTCTTGCTCAACAGTCGAGGTAGATTCCGGTGATAGGGAACCACCATGGCTACCACGTAACCTATTCAGTGTTGAGAGCCCATTAATACGATTCTCAACTGTAGATTGCAAACGACTTAGACGAGTACCATCAAAATTGTTTAGAGAAGACGAAGCAGTCAGTTCAGATGCCGTTCCCTCATTGGGAGGAGTGTCTTGATCAGAAGCAATCAATAATTCGTCAGACACCTCATTGGGAATCGACAAGGTTTCACCCGCTACAATAAAGTCAGGATCATCTAACTCATTGACTGTGACAAGCCTATCTGAAGTGGTTCCCAATGAGAGCGCAATATCGTCGACGGTATCTCCAGGAAGAACCTCGTACTCTTCAGATAAATGCTCAGCAGCCTTTTCAGACATTAGCGAAACCTGAGCACTTTCTGAGTATGGCTGTGACTCGGCGGCCGGTGTATTGTGGAGTTCAGCCGAGGTCTGGTTATTCGATTCAAGCTGTCTTAAATCAGCTTGAAAACCATCTGATTGAGATATGAGACCTGCCGAGCGAAGAGAAAAATCTCCAGTGAGTTCTTCAGTAGCAACAATACTTGGTTCATCAACTGCTGCAGACAGAGAAGATTGCTGTGATACCTCGGAAAGCTCACTTTCAGAAGTAGAAATGCCTGAAACCAGACGATCAAGATTTGGCTCCTGAAGCTGTCCGTTAGAGCTTCGTTGTACACCTGGAAGTAAGGAAACCAAGGTGGGCCTCGCTAACTCCTCACCAGGAACTTTGATGACCTGACCTACTTGAAGAGTTGCATCAGGAGATGATATGCGGTTAGCAACCTTAATATCTTGAACCTGAACTTGATGCTGCTTAGCAATTTGCCAAAGACTATCCCCCTGTTCAACAGTATGATAGACAGCCCGGCCACTGACCGAGGATTGCTCTACCCCACGTTTCAGAACGGATGGTAGCTGGGGAGCTTCGCCCGAACTTGCCGACGTTGTGACCTCAAAAGGTCCAACAGCTGCGGTTGCTTCACTATCAGCGAATAAAACTCCAGTTGCACCGAACGAAAGTGCAAGTCCTAGCATTGCAGCAGACTTTGATCTGCCAGCGTTTCCAGACGGAGCTTGCTCAGAAATAGTACCCATGTCGGAGAAACATGAATGACTTATCTCAGACTGGGGCTCCTGAAAATTTGCTCGTTTCAAGGAATAACCTCCTAAATGACCAGCGTTCAACTGTTTCGAAACCAACTTGTCCCTAAGCAGTTGCCCAATAGCAGGCCGTTGACTACAAGTTGCATCAGGTAGATGAGTCACATATGCAGGGTTTAGAGAAATGCCCAACGCAGATGAACACCTTTCATACCCAACTTAGGCAAGTTTACACGACTTAATCAAAAGATCAATCCTGCACAAAACAAGTTCCGTTGGATTCTCTAAAATCAACATAAAATTGAATTTGTCATAGATTTTTATCTCAGAAAGGGGTTAGGGCCGCTGTTCGGAATTTCATGAATCCTCTTGTAGGAGATGGTTTAAGCTGTTTCAGCATTATCGTTTTGAGAGGATTTATGCCAAAAAGTGAGCTGACTGTTTTTGCCCATGAAATCCAACAATAAGATGCTGCAAATAGTCTTATAGTCTAGGTTTCCCAGGTATTTTGGGGATTTACTAAGGATCCGGATGTTGTGAAGCCTTGAGCGCTATAGAAAATTTTTATCGCAAGAATGATTGATTTGTATCTACGATAACTGTCTTCAAAGACCTAATACTGCGACATCTTTGTTGTTTAAGTAGAGTCTCCAATATTTACTTGTAGAGGCACAATCCTATCTTGCTTTCCTATATCCATAAGTTTATAGATATATAGTCTGATTGCTTGCTCCAGGTGACTCATCTGAGTTCCCCGTAATCAATTCTGTGCTGCTCTATGCTGTTGAGCCAGGGTCTGAGGATAGGTAGTTAAGTTGCCGTAAAGCCTCAAAGAGCCCAATAGCTACACTTACCGAGAGATTTAAGCTGCGAACACTACTATGTGGCATCGGGATCTTGGCGGTGCAGTCGCAGTTTTCTAGCAGTGTCTTTGGAAGACCTTCGCTTTCACTGCCAAATAATAGCCAATCATCGTCTGAATACTCAATGTCTATATAGCTGTATGAGCTTTTAGTTGTAAACCCAATCAGTCGCCCGCCTATCCGTTGCTGGTATTGATAAAAACTTGTCAGATCTGGATGTACTTCCAAATTGACATGTGGCCAGTAATCTAAGCCTGCTCTCTTTAGATATCGGTCGCTCAGCTCAAACCCCAAGGGTTCTACTAGATGTAATTCAGTGGCTGTGGCAGCACAGGTGCGGGCAATGTTGCCTGTATTGGGTGGAATTTCTGGATGAACAAGGACAATTTTGGGCATTGACAGAACTCTCAATATTGCCGGTTTGGGTTACGTTTATGCTTATTTGTGCTCTGATGAGCATTTTGCATGGTTTTTATATAGGAGTTACTAATCAATCGATCTAGATATACAGGCTTCAGCACTCTTTAAATATCCGGACCTGTAGGAATAAGACAATGCTGTCGTTGATCTATTACACGAATCAATCGATCGCTGACTAATCTATGGTTGTTTATTGGCTGTATTAAACGGGGCTCATTCTTTTGTGTCAATGATTCACGCGGGCTGGCAAAGCTCACTTTGCAGGGCCTGTTCCTGCCGCTTCATAATCTGAATGGTCTGAGCAATTACGTGCGAGACATCTTGCCCAGTCTCTAGTTGTTTGAGCCAGCTCTGTGCCTGATTCCCTTCTCTCAAAATTTGTTTAATAGGTGCTAAGAAGCAAGCAATACCGTTTGCTTTCGCAATAGGAAGAACTTCGTTATAGAGTTGGGTAATCCAATCGCTGGCATTAATGGGTTGGCCACTACGCCAATGGATCAGCTGTGCGGTGAGACTTGCCTTGGCAGCTTGCTTTTCGTTCGCATCAATAATGGCTACCAAGTCATCATGGCGACTATGACTTGGTAGTTGACTGGATACTAGAGGATCTAAGGTTGGGTCTTGTTGCAGCTGGAGAATCCGAGATTCTAGGAGTGCAGTAATAGCAAGCAGATGAATGGGGTCGGTAATCAGATCCGAAATTCTAACTTCAAGCCGATTGAGGTTGTAGGGTCTGCAGTCTCCATTGGGACGTACCGAGATCCAAAGGTGACGAACATTTTGCATAGTCCCTAACTGAAGCTGGGTTTCTGTCCATTTGACGAAATGATTGTGACTTTCAAAAAGAGGGACGTATTTAGGTGTTTGAGGAAATATTTGCCAGCGCGTGGAATGATATCCAGTGGCTCGATTGTTGAGAAAAGGAGAGGATGCACTTAAGGCGAGAATCAAAGGGGCTTCAGCCCTAACTAGCCGATAAGCCCGCATAAGTGTTTCTGGATTACTGATCCCAAGATTGATATGGATGCTGGCTGTGACTACATTGGTCCCATAGGTATTCTCGATGTAGGCATGATAGGGGTTTTGTGGATCAGAACGATAGAAAACCTCACTATTGCCGGTAGATAATGTGCTACCTGGGATGATTGTGTAATTTGAGTCGAGGCTGCTGAGAAAGTGTCTCAGTTGACGGCGAGGTGTTACTAGTTCGCAAAGCAGCTGTTCATATTGCTGTAGCGGGGGGGTTGTGTACTCAACGTTGCGACTGTCTGGCTCTCGAACAAATCCGCTGAGGGATTTTACGATTTTGTCTGACAGACCGATGATCTCTCCATCGGTCTTGCCAGTGTACATTTCAACTTCAAACCCTTTTGACAGCAGCACGATATTACTCCGATGTAGGCAGCTTTCGTTTGTAGAAATAATGGCACCTGTCCATATTAAAGGCTGGAGAGTTGACTGGAGTAGCTGCTTCGCAATGAGCTTGTAGGTTTATCGGTAACTTGCTTGATGTCTATGGCTTTTGAAGGCAGCATCATAGTCTATGGATAGCTATATATAGATAAGCCTCTCTATATATATGAGCTTCAAATATCTGATATGGCTTTAATCAGCACTGTAATCGAGGGAAAACTGTGATCAATCTAATTGAGGCCATCAGACTCGGTGTTAGCTGTGTTCTCTTTGTAAGAGAAAAAAGGGATTTAGAGCTAGAGATCTAACGATAGCTGTCTCCCTTATTGCCAGAGGTGGTTCCCGATGATTTGAGGACGCATATTTCCCTCTACGAATGCAATTCTTTTTACGGATGCAATTATTGAGAGGGTAGATAAGTTAAACTACTAGGAAAACATACCTAGTTGTACATCTGCTGTTTAACGGGCTTAGTTGGCTGTGGATCAGGATACCTTAGCGTTTACTTCTAATGCAGCGATTGAAGGTGACTCGGTTGTTCAACTCAATGCCGACGATTGCAAGCGCGTAAGCATAAAAACTGAAAAGCATACCCCTCGGCAGCGCAGGATTATTGCCTCTGTTGCAGTACCTCGTTCATTTGATCAGGTATGGAAAGTTTTGACTGACTATGAAAGTCTTTCAGATTTTGTCCCTAACTTGACAAGTAGTCGTTTATTGCCTTGCCCTAATGGCGGTATTCGATTAGAGCAGATTGGTGCTCAATGTTTTCTCAATTTTAAGTTTTGAGCTCGCGTTATTTTAGATATGACAGAGAGCTTTCACCAGGAAATAGGATTTTCTATGGTGGAGGGTGATTTCAAAAAGTTTATAGGTAAATGGACATTGCAGCCTGCGCTTTTAGGAGATCAAGTGGCTACAGTTTTGTCCTATGAGCTTATGGTTCAGCCGCCGCTAGCAATGCCAGTTCAGCTGATTGAACGTCACATTTGTCAAAATTTGACTCAAAATCTAACGGCTATTTGCGATCGCACCACAGAAAAATTTGCCTAAACTACAGTCAAAAACCTAAAGACAGCGTTATCAACTAACCATTACTCTTCTATAAAGCAGTTCCAGTCTGGAATTTTAGATGTAGCTTCTGCTTTAGCAGCTGTGTATTGTTCTAGTGGTGGCTTTGGTATCCAGCCAGATTTAATATAATAGAGCAAGACAAAAAATTCACGAAAGATGTGCTTACGCCACATTGAAAACTTTAGCCTAACGGGATATGGGATCACTTCAAATCCAAAACCTCGATAGACTAAGGTTGCGCGGACAATATGAAGATCGTCAGTAACAAGCAGAATTTTGGGTTTATCTGTAGATGATGCTCTTTGGGGCGGGATTAGCATGCCTGTATACAGAGCGTTTTCCCAAGTACTACGGGAACATGTCTCCCCACTGATGTGAGTTACGGGTACCCCTCGATCTTTTGCTGACTTGATGATGATGGGAGCATCAGTGATACCGCTAACAAAAATATGATCTGCCCTATCCTCATTCCAGAGTTTAACTGCAGTGTCAGTTCTGTATTCAGAATATTCTGGCCCTCGTCCCAAAACAACAATCGCATCAGCGGTTTCACCAGTATCTGCTCGGACAACAATAGTTTGCAGTAACCTATTGAGCCACCAGGGTGATAATCCGAGCATAAGCAAAATGCTGATAACCCACATCATTAGTTTGAAGCCTGGCAGATGCCAAATCGTTGAACATGATTGGCACTGATAAGCCTGATGGATTGTGTTGCCTGCACTGTATTTTTGAATCGCGTGGCTTTTGCAGTTAGGGCAGTGCATGCATAGGATAGGAGCTACAGCACGCCTATCGTAATCGCTAATAATTGATTTTCCATATAAACCAGACAAAGAAAAGTGCGCTGCTGATAAAGATCTCAGTAGCGCACTTTTACAATACCCCCAGGGGAATTCGAATCCCCGTCGCCTCCGTGAAAGGGAGGTGTCCTAGGCCTCTAGACGATGGGGGCCTATGTGCCTTGCGCCATTACCGCGTTGGCATTTATAAATATACAAATTGAAGTGAATCAATGTCAAACCCCTAGCATTAGTTTTTTGGGGTCATTGCGTGTAGTCAGAAGATGTTTGTGGGCGTGTCAAGCTAATCTGCGAGAGTTACGTAGCCGGATGAGCTGCCGTCGCATAGCTGGAGACGCGTCTAATGCTGCAATTTCATAGATGTTAATCTGAGATTCTAAATATTCTAAATACTCATCATCGCCATAGGTATAGGCATCAACTAATGCTTCTATCAAGCCGCTGCTATCACTTCCGTCAATTGCAAGCTTGTTTTCAATGATGCGAAATTTGAGGCGAACTTCGCATTCATAAATGTTTACGCTGTCGTCTTGGGTGGATGGGTTAAAGGACATGTCCGTAAAGTTGGTTTGGATATGTATGTTTCGAACAACGTGAAGACAAACCGTTATGTGCTCAGTGAAGTCATTGATGACTTACGACTGAAATAGTACTGTTGCGATTAAAGTTGAAGGTACTTAAATGAAACCCATTTCTTTGTATCCTCTAACATTCAATTGCATTGATTTATAGGATTTTGAAATGGCATTTAATAAATCAGTCAGGCCGCATTTTATGAACCTTAAAATGCCGAAATAATTATAAAAATAATAAATATTAAGTTCTAGTTTTGTTTCTGAAAATCTTTTATTTCAATGTTTTCAGTAAGACTAATGATATTTTCTGAGGGGTCTTTAGATTATTTTTTAGTCGTATTGATATTTTTCTGATTTTAGAAAAATATCAATAAAATATATTCCTAAAGGAAGATTTCAATGGCTTTTTAACTTTGTATTTATAGAGCCATTTATATTTTTTTGAGATAAAACTTAGACGTTGTTTAGTATATGGGGGATTTGGGGTGAGCGGTTGGGAGATGATGGATATGAAAAGATTAATTTGGCAATAGGCTTAGTGTTCTGAGACCGCGTAGAATAGAGTCGTTTATTCATACGGCATGCTATTGCCGCTTTGCCTTTTGAATCAGCCTGCCCCACCTAATTCAAGCATGGAGCCGTTGACGCGTACTCAGGTGCTGGTTGCGATCGCTGCAACGGCTCTGGTGCTTTTTATGTTGGCTCGCTTGTGGCTTCTTTTTGATTCAGCTGAGCAATTGCCCAGCCAGTTTGGCCTGTATCCTATCAGCATGGGTGTGCTGATGGGGGTAGGTATCACGTTAGTGAGTGGCATACTCTATCGACTATGGCCACGATATCGTCGCAGTGCTGAAGTTTACCTAGACTATATTTTAAAGCCGTTGGCTTTGCCGGATGTTATCTGGCTAGGTTTGCTACCTGGTATCAGTGAAGAGTTGCTATTTCGAGGCGTGATGCTCCCTGCGTTAGGTGCAAACCTGATGGCGCTGGTAATTTCTAGCTTATGCTTTGGCCTACTCCATATGAGCGATTTGCGGCAGTGGCCTTACATGCTTTGGGCAACTTGCGTTGGTGGACTTTTGGGCTATAGTGCGATCTCGACTCAAAATCTTTTGGTGCCGGTCGTTGCCCATATCTTGACTAACACAGTATCTAGCTTGGTGTGGAAGCTCAAAATGTCTGACCTAGCTGCCCACTAAAAATTTTGTGTATTGGCGTCTACTTCAAATCCACAGCCATTGAAATCACTTGGCTTGCCAGATATTGAGCAAATACTAGGATTAGCTGTATTTGACTCTGCCGGATTACCACAGGACTGTTTCATCACATTACAACATGATGATATGGAATGGATTCGGCTGGTTCTTCAGCTATTAGGTCTACAGCAATTGATGATGTCAGCTATGGAATTACCTGATTTGAGGCACGCTGTGATTCGAACCAAGGTGGGTAATATTGTGGTGATTTGCTGTAAACAGCGGTACGTCGCCCTATTGATCAAACGTGTTCTGCCTCAGGAATATCCCCAAATAGATAAAACCTGGATCGATTGGGTGTGTGAGTTTGAGGCTGAGGTTGTAAGGACTCATCCTAACTTTAAGGGCGTTTAATGTCTGACATAGGTTAAACGCCCGTGCTGAATTTGAACAACAGGATGACTCGACGAACGTACCAGTTGCTCATCATGGGTTGTGATGATAACTGTAATGCCAATGGAGTTGAGCTTTTCTAAGATCTTGATTACCTGACGGGAATTATCTCCATCCAGATTGCCAGTAGGTTCATCGGCTAGCAACAGGGGAGGAGTGCTAACCACGGCTCGTGCAATGCTGACTCGCTGTTGTTCGCCACCTGAAAGCTGGTCGGGAAAGCAGTTTGATTTGTGTTGTAAACCAACCATGCGTAGAGTGGGGCGCAGACGACGATTGATTTCTCGACGGCTATAGCCCTGAGCCCAAAGGACAAAGGACACATTCTCTGCAACGGTGCGTCGAGGGATGAGTTTATAGTCTTGAAATACAATACCAATGCGACGACGCAACATGGCCAGTCGATTACCCTTGAGCTTAGCCAAGTTTTGATCGTCAACCAAAATATCCCCTGATGTTGCTCGCTCCTGGCCATACAGCAATTTGAGTAGGGTAGACTTGCCTGCGCCTGAAGGCCCGGTCACAAACAAAAAATCGCCGCGTTTGACCTGTAGGCTAACATTGCGCAAAGCTTGACTACCGTTATCGTAAGTTTTGGTCACGCTAGTCAGCGTAACTAGGGATTTCTGTGCGTTGGACGTGTTGTTTTGGCGCTTATTCCCCTCGGTTGCCGCTTTTGCTACAGGTGCTGTGGCAGTTTGAAATGTATTGGTACGCCTAGAGCGAGCATCCTGGCGACGACGAACGGAATGAATTTCAGGCGGAGTTACGGCAGATGTCATAGGGACGTTGCTTTGATTGGAGACGTAATCGGCTAAACGCATGGCAGCAAATTACTGTCTTGGGCACTGTACATGAGCAATGCTTTTGTCTCTGTACAAGGATATAGGTAATGAGACAAATGTCTAGTCCCCTGACAAATTTTTATTGGATTTCTTGTTAAATGTCTGGGACAACTTAGTAGCGCCAGCCTAGATCGTAACCAATGGATCGAAAGACAAATTTAGGTAAGGCTAGCATTCTTCGCCAGCGCCAAGGTTCTTGGTAAAGACGATAGAGCCACTCTAGATTGTTATTGCACATCCAGCGAGGAGCCCGTTGCTTTTTGCCAGCCCAAATGTCAAAGCTGCCACCAACGCCTACCCAAATTGTATTGGGGTAAAGTTTTTGATGAGCTGCAATCCACAGTTCTTGGCGGGGCACGCCTAATCCTACAAATACGATGCTCGGCTGTAAGGCCTGTAATTGATTTTGAAAGTCCTGTTGCTCATGGTCTGATAGATAGCCGTGCTGTGCGCTCGCAACGTTTAGATCGGGAAACTGTCGTTGCCAATGCTCAGCGGCCGCTGTCGCCATACCAGGAGAGCTACCATAAAACACTACAGGTTCTGTCGGCTGCAGCTGCTGCAGAATATCCACAGAAAATTCAATACCGGGATAACGTTTTACCTGTCGTCGCTGGACCCACTGAAAATAGAGCTGTATACCAGCACCATCAGGGATGACCAACAGGGCGTTGCGAATAATTTTTTGCAGCTCACTGTTGATCTCAGCCTGAACGCACATCTCAGCATTCAGGGTCACCACATGACCGCCATGACCTGAGCGCATCATTTCAAGTAACCAGCTTACATAACCTCCACGGTCGGCACTCTGATGTACCGGCAAGCCCATAACAAATAGCTGATTGAGAGGCGTAGTAGCAGGCACGGCTGTAGATACCATGGACACGAAACGTTCAAATGATTTAAGTAAAC
>ERZ1740059.1822-NODE-1822-length-10610-cov-6.213927_pt1 | contig 10610 bp, 8 predicted proteins | sample MGYA00581744_ERZ1740059 | MGnify/ENA primary metagenome ERZ1740059 (study PRJEB43018, sample SAMN04849738) | marine metagenome | isolation source: floating plastic debris | place: Pacific Ocean | collected 2008-08-28 | study: EMG produced TPA metagenomics... | reverse complement strand
GCATCGTCGTCGAGCAGATGCATGAGGGCCCGGCTCACCTCGGTGACGTCGTCCGCGTCCGCCGGCGCCACGAGGCAGGCGTTCCGGTCGTCGAGCAGCTCGGCGGTGTCCGGGCTCCGCGGCGCGAAGATCGCTCGGCCCGCGCCGAGGTAGAGGAAGAGCTTGAGCGGAAGCACGGTGCTGCCGATCTCGAGCGGCGCGCGGCTCGGCGGGATCATCAGCACGTCTGCCGCGTAGAGGTAAGGCGTGAGCTCCGTGAAGGACATCCAGGGAAGCACGTCGACGTTCTCCCGCGACGCCGCGCGCTCCTCCATCGCGCCCTCACCCGTCCCGCCGATGAGGAGGAAGCGAGCCCCGCGACGCGCCAGCGCATCCGCCATGGCCAAGACCACGTCGAGGCCCTTCCGCTCGTTGATGCGGCCGGCGTACACCACGAGCGGTGTTCCGGCCGGCAACCCGAGGCGCGCACGCGCTTCACTCACGCCCAGCCGCGGAAGCAGCCGCGCGGGCTCCCAGCCGTTGTGCAGCACCGCCAGCTTCTCCGCGGGGATGCCGAGCCGCCGGTAGCCTTCGAGCGCCAGACCCGAATGAAGCGTCGCGCCCAGGCAATGCGGGTCGCGTAGGACGCGGCGCGCGAGGAGCTGCGCCGGTGGCAGCTGGTCCCCCCAGAGCCGGTAGTGGTCGAAGGTCACCCGATGGCCCCGGGCGAGCAGGAGCGCCGCCAGGATCAGGTGGCGCGTGTAGACGAGGTCGTAGGTGTCCCGGGGGAAGGCGAGGCCCGCCGCGACGTGCCCGACGTGCCGCGCGTAGAAGCCGCCGGGGAGGGGACGGGTTGGACGCCAGGTGAGCGGGGCGTCGATGCCGAAGTAGTCGAAGAGCGCCGCGGGCTCGGTCCCGGCCAGCGCCGGGCTCGTCAGCACGACCTCGTGACCCCGACGCGCGAAGGCGGCCGCCGTGTTGACGAGCTGCTCCGCGTCCGCCTGGGGAGACGGGAGCGCGTTCTCGTAGCTGAAGAGGATACGCATCGGGGGCTCAGCGTACGGAAGGCCGCGGCGCGCTTTCCGAGGTGAGCTCCGGGAGCCGCCGGAGCGCCTCGGCGTGCGCTTCGGGCGTGTCCACGTCGAGCCAGGGAAGCCCGGAGACGTCCACCGTGCGCATCGCGTTGCGCGCCGCGAGCGTCTCCACGCCCTGCGAGATGGAGCAGCCCTCCGGTCCCTCACACGCCGCGAGCGCCTCCATGAAGGCCGGCGTCACGCAAAACACCCCCGTGTCCAGCGCGTCGTAGTCCGAGAGCTCCTTGCCAATCGCGCGAACGCGAGGCCCGCCGAGCTTCACCTTCGTGGCATCGTCGAGGTCGAAGCACTCCGCGATGCGTCGGTCCACGGCCAGCAGGCTCTCCTCGGGCGCGAGCGGCGTCTGCATCACCCGCGCGTAAAGCCGCGGCGGCACGAGGTGGTCGCTCATGGTCAGGAGCGTCGGCGCCTCGACGAACGCGCGCGCCTTCAGTACGGACGTACCGTTCGGCTTGTGGACCTCGTCGTTCCGAACGAAGCGGAGCGCCACGCCGAGCGGCGCGGAGCGAAGCGCCGCCTCGAGCCGGTCTCCGAGATGCCCGGTGATCACGACGGCCTCGCGGATGCCCGCGGCGCCCAGGCTGCGGAGGACGTGCACGATGAGCGGCGTGCCGCCGAGGGGCACGAGGGGCTTCGGGTAGGGCCGTCCCTGCACCAGCCGGGAGCCGAAGCCCGCCGCCGGAATGATGGCACGCTTCACGGCACGGCTCACGATCGAACCTCGTCCCTCGTGTGAGTGATCGGAGACTCGCCCACCATCTCCCGGAGCGTATTCTTCATCTTCGTCTTCTGCACGAAGAGGTTGTTCTCTGGGTAGAGCTCGGGCCTCGTGGTCGGGCTCTTGTAGTAGAACGAGAGCCACTCCTGAAGACCGAAGCGCCCGGCGCGATGGGCGAGATCCATGAAGAGCGCGAGGTCGAGCACCAGCGGCGCGGCCAGGATCGAGTCCCGGCACAGGAAGTCGACTTTCACCTGCATCGGGTAGCCAAGCCACCCGAAGATGTCGATGTTGTCCCAGCCTTCCTTGGCGTCACCGCGCGGCGGATAATAGTTGATCCGCACCTTGTGATACATGTTTCCGTAGAGCTCGGGCTGAAGCTCCGGCTGCAAGATGGTATCGAGTACCCCCATCTTGCTGACCTCTTTGCTCTTGAAGCTCTCGGGATCGTCCAGCACCTCGCCATCGCGGTTACCCAGGATGTTCGTGCTGAACCAGCCGTTGATGCCGAGCTGGCGGGCGCGCAATCCCGGGGCGATGATGGTCTTCATCAGCGTCTGACCGGTCTTGAAGTCTTTCCCGGAAAGCGGGGTTCGCGTCTCGCGCGCGAGCTCCTGAAGCGCCGGGAGCTCCTCCGTGAGGTTCGGCGCGCCGTTCGCGTAGCCGACCTCCTCCCGGAGACACGCCCAGCAGTAGACCTGCGAGGGACTGATCGCCGGGTCGTTTCGGCGAAGACCCTCCTCGAAGGCCCGAAGCGATTGATGCACGGCAGTGGGCTCCCGGTGCACCTCGGTGCTGCCGCACCAGACGGCCACGGCACGGTCGAGCTCGTTGTCGCGCTTGAAACGACGAATGTCGTCGCGGACGGCCTCCGCGAGGTCCATCTTCGAGCCGCCTCGCTTCACGTGCTCGCCACGGAGGCGACGCACGAACTCGGGGAAGAAGACCGCCTCCATCGGGCGAATGGCCGCGAGCTCGTCGGCCACGGCATCGAGATGCTCCCGCGAGAGCACGGCGGCCTCGCGCGCGGCCTCGAGCGCGTCGTGCCCGAAGAGGTCCCAGCCTCCGAAGACGAGCTCGTCCATGTCGGCCAGGGGAACGAGCTCCCGGATCAACGGTACGTTCGCGTCCGCACGGTTTCCGAGGCGAATCGTCCCGAGCTGCGTGGCCGAGCCGATGGGCCGTGCGAGGCCGCGACGGGCGAGGAGGCAGCCGGCGATGAAGGTCGTTCCGACGGCGCCCATGCCGGGAAGGAGGATCCCGAGCTTGCCTTGGGTCGGTCGGATGCTGGGCTTGTTCATGGCCTTCCTTCTTTCAAGAGGTTGTGGACGCCGGGCCGGTCAGCGAGCGCACGTTGCTCGGTCCACGTTTGCCGGGTCGCGTTTCGCTGGAGGATCACGGCGAGCACGAAGATCGCGTTCATGACGAAGAGGCGGACCACGACGTAGATGTCGGGCCGGCCGAAGATGAGGCACAGGGCCATGAGGTAGGAGTGCGGCGCGAGCGAGACGGCCGCCCAGAGCCTCATCGGGGCTCGATTGAAACGCCGGTGGAGCTCCGCGCTCTCCGGCGTCGCCTCGAGCTTGCGCAGCATGGGCGACGCCGCGAGCGGATCCAGGGCTTCGACGAACGTTTTCTGCCCGTCGATCATGCCCACGAGCGTGTAGCGGACGGCGAGGTAGTGAATGGGACCGCGGGCCTTGGCCTCGGCCACGAGTCGCTGCATGTCCTCGGGGTCGGTGCTTTCCCCGCCGCGCCCGATCCGCGTCGCTCGGAGGTACGACTCCTTGTAGAAGTCGTAGAGCATCAGGTGCGGCACCGTGAGCACGATGGCGAGAAAGCCCCACCACACGGGCACCTCATGCGCGCCCCGGGTCGCGTGGTAGAGCGTCGGAAACACGGTAGCCACGGCGACGACGACGTCCGCCGTCCCATCCAGCGCGCGGCCGAAGGGAGAGCTCATGTTCTTGGCGCGCGCCATCAATCCGTCGGCCCCGTCGAGAATCGCGGAGGCCCAGAGCAGCAGGCCTCCCAGCACGAAGGCCTCCCGCAGGATGGCCACGCCCGCAGCGATGCCGACGAGCATGGCCAGGCCGGTGATCGCGTTGGGCGTCAGCCGGGTCCGGAAGGTCGCCCATACGAAGGCGTAGGCGAGGGGCCGGTGAAGCCAGACGTTGACCGGGTCCTCGACCTCCCGCGATTTGAGGAGCCGTTCGAAGGGAGGGAGTCCTCTAGGCCGGGCCACGGTCACCTCCTCCCCATCCAGAGTACCATCGCCGGCACCGCGACCAGGGCCGCCGCCGCGCAGGTGATCTCGCTGATGACCATGGCGCGACCGAACGATCGAATGGCCAGGTTTGCGCTCGCCTCGAGCGAGGCATAGCCGATGACCGTCGTCAGGGAGCAGAGCGTGACGGCTGCACCGGAGCTCCGAATGGCCGTGAGCATCGCCACGCCGGCCGACCGCACCGCGGCTTCGCGCTCGAAGCGCCCGAGGACGTTGGCGGGATAGTCGACGCCGTTTCCGAAGGTGATCGGGAAGGCGATGAAGTTGAGGAAGTGAAGGCGCATGCCGGCCACCACCATCGCGCCGGCCATCCAGAGCACGCCGAGGAGCAGCGCGACGACCGTGCCCAGCCGCGCCGTGAGGGTCCGGAACCCGAAGACCGCGAGCAGGAGGGTGACGAGGAGCGCCGCCCCGATGGCGCGGGGCATGTCGTCGTACACCGCCTCGATCATGTCGGCGAACACCGGCGCCTGGCCGACCAGGGGCGGCGTGCTCCCGTCCGCCAGGCGCAGCGCGCGCAGCGCCTCGGTCCAGCGGACGAGGTAGCGGCCGTCCCAGAGCGAGCCAGACTCGGCCTCGTCGACGACGACGATGAGCCCGCGTGTCCCGTCCTTCTCGACGAAGAGGGGGATCGCGGCGAGGGGAATGTCGTCGATGGTCGGGACCTCGGGGCGCTCCGGCGGGAGGTTGTCGGCGATGCGGCGGCGCGTCTCGGCGTCGACGTGCTCATCGGCGTCGAGCATCGAGCGGCGGATGTCCGCGAGAAGCGGGAGCTTCGCGTCGACGTCGCTCGGGAGGAGATCGTGGAGGCTCCGGTAGCCGGCGAAGTCCTCCGGGTCGCCTGCATCCAGCTGTGCGCGAAGCACCGGCAGGTCGGCGGGGCGCGAGGCCAGCACCGCGATGCCGCGCCCCTGCGAGGTGCTGTCGAGCATCTCGTTGACCCGGGCGTTGATGCGGCGGGCGGTCGACGACTCTGCGTCCCGCTCCGAGCGGAGCTGGCGGAAGTCGTACTCCATGGGGTCGTCGGCGACGCCAGCGATGGCGAGCGCCGCCAGGACCGCGCATGCCGCGCTCGCGCCGACGACGGCGCCGGGGGCCCGCTCGACGAGGCGCGCGAGGACCGCGGTCCAGCCGCGGTCGCGCGCCGGTGGCGAACGAAGCGCGGAGAAGCGCTCGGACACGATGGCAGCCGCCGGCAGGACCAGGAAGGCGCTCACCCAGCAGAGCATCATGCCGACGCCGCCGACGAGCCCGAAGTCGCTGAAGCCACGAAAGTCCGTGATGACGAGCGAGGCGTAGGCGGCGGCCGCCGCCCCCGAGGCGACGAGGGTAGGTATGAGGACGGCAGCGTGGGTCGCAGCTACCGCGTCTTGGACCCCGCGCCGCCGCCGCTCCTCGAAGTAGCGCGCGAGCCAGATGATGCAGGGATTGATTCCGTTGCCGAGCAGCACGCTCCCGAGGAAGGCCGTCGTGAGGTTGAGCTGCCCGACGTGGAGCTCTGCGACGGCGAAGCTCGCGAGGGTTCCCGGCGCGACGCCGATGGCGAGCAGGGGAAGCGCGCGCACGCGCCGGAAGAAGAGGAAGATGACCAGGCCTACGCCGAGCAGCGTGAGCGCGATGGCGATGCTCAGCTCCGTGAGGATCGCCCGCTGCTCCTCGAGGGCGATGACGACATCGCCGGCGAGATGCACCGAGAGATCGGACCCGAAGGCCGAGAGATCGACGTCCCGGAGCAGCCGCTCGAGCTGGGCCACGGCGTGGTCCTTGGACACCGACCCGTCGAGGCGGAGAAAGAGCGCGAGGAGATCGCCGTCCGGATGTAGGTAGAGGCCATCGGGAAAGCGCCCCTCGGCCGTCGCCTCCCGCGCCTCGAGGTCCGCGACGAGGCGCTCCAACGCGTCGTCGTCGTCCTCGAGATCGATGTAGAACGGGTTTCGCCGCGCGCGCTCCCGGGCGAGCCGATCGTCGAGGGCCCCCCGAAGCTCTTCGAGGGTGTCGACGTCGAGATAGAGGTGCTTGTGCTCGCGGACGAAGCCACGGAGCGCCCCCGCATCGGCGTCGATCTGGGCCGTCAGCGCCTCGGGAAGCGTCGCGAAGCGGCGAAGCAGCTCCTCGCGGAGCGCGGTCATGCCCGCGCGGTCTCCCGAAGGGCTTTCGATGGCCAGGGTGAGCGTGGCGGGTGCGCCGCCCCGGGCCTCGGCCGCCTCGAGATCCTGGACGGACGGTCGGTCCTGGGGCAAGAGCGCGACCATGCTCGTGTCGAGGCCGAGCTGCGCCGCGAGCGCGCCAGAGAGAGCGGTGAAGAGGACCGCGACGAGCAGGATCGACCCCGCGTGCTGACGCTGCCACGCTGCCACGTGTGACGCGCGCGGGGGAAGCATCGTCGAGCTCGCCGCCTTGCTGGCCATCGAATCGCTAACGTCGACGCCGACGCCCGGTCGTAACGAAAATCGGTACCGCCCGGGCGCGGGCGCGACCCGCCGAAGCGAAGCGTAGCCGCTACGCCCTCCGGGGTTCTCGAGGTGCTCTGTCGACCGGGAGGGCGGGGTGTGACTTCGCCGATGGCATTGCGTCACACAACCGTCACGATACGCCCTGGGGCGATCGCGACGCGCGGAGCTGGGCCGTCAGCGGCGGCTCCGGTCACGGAGAGGAAGCGAGGCCGCGCGCTCGGGTGGGGCGCCAGCCGGCATCGGGGGGGACCAACGCCAATGAGCTTGACGGATGGGGGCGCCGCGCACCGCTCACGGGAACCGAAGGACGTCATCGAGGGTCCCAGGCGTCGGCCCGCAGGAGGAACGTCACCCTCCCGCGAGGGCGGCAAGGCTGGGCAAGTCGGAACACGGGCACCAAGAACGCGACGGGCGGAGCGCGCGCGAGGAAAACGACCGATGGAGATGAGCCGTGATTCCGCGCCGCCCGAGGCGTTCGGGTTTCAGACCGCGGGCGCGCGCGCGAGGGGCCGGCAGGCGATGGACGACGCCATCGCCGCGAGCCTCGCGCGCTTCGCCGACGAGCACACCCTGACCGGCGCGGAGACCCGCATCCTCAGCCTCGCGCTCCGGGGCCTCACGCGGGCCGACATCGTCCGCGAGGCGGGGATCAGCGTGCACACGTACCAAAAGCACGTGCGCGCCGTGCGCGACAAGGCCGGGGCGCCGCTCTTCCAGGCCGCCATTCAGGTGCTCCGAGGCGCCGTCGCGAGGGCTCCGCGTCCCAGCGGCGAGAGCGTCTACGAGATGCTGCTCAGCTAGAGCGCGAGGCTACGCGGCGTCGCGTCCGGCCTGCGCGCCGAGCTTGTCGCGGAAGGCCTCGAGGGTCACGGGCTTGGCGAGGTAATCGTCCATGCCTGCGGCGTGACAGCGCTCCACGTCCTCGGGCATCGCGTTGGCCGTCAGCGCGATGATGCGCATTGGCTCGCGCGCCTCGTCTTCCTCGGTCCGGCGAATCGTCCGCGTGGCCTCGAGGCCGTCCATGCGCGGCATCTGGCAGTCCATGAAGACCGCATCGAAGCGCTTGCCGAGGGCTGCCTCGACCCCTTCCACGCCGTCGTTGGCCACCGTGACGGTGCAGCCGAGGCGCTCGAGGAGACGACGCGCGACGAGCTGATTGACCTTGTTGTCCTCGACGACCAGCACGTCCTGCGCGATCGTCGCTCGCACGACGGGTCGCATCGAAGGCCGCGGCGCCGCCTCGCCGAACACCCCTGCGAGCGCTCCGGCCTTGGGTGGCCGGCCCACGATTCCATCGGCGCCGCGCCCCACCAGACCCTCGAGGCGGCCGCGGTCGGCCACGGGAACGAGGAGGCCGAGGCGAAGCTGCGCGAAGGTGGCGCGGGCCCGGAGCGTCTTGACGAAGGCCTTCGTCTCACCGTCCGTGCGATGCACGAAGAGGCACCCGGTGAAGGGATCGTCCTTGCGCGAAAGGAGCCGCGCGGCCTCCTTGGGCTCGCCGCACACGTCGGCCCGCGCGCCGAGGCTCGCGAGGAGCTCGATGCAGCCGGCCGCCTGCCCCCCGCTGCTGTCGACGACGAGGATCTTGTCCTCGGCCAGCGGGCGCTGCTTCTCGGCCTCGGCGTCGCCCATGACGATGTCGAAGCGGAAGGTGGAGCCTTCGCCGACCGTCGAGTCCACCTCGATCTCTCCGCCCATGCTCTCCACGAGGCGCTGGCAGATGGCGAGGCCTAGACCCGTGCCGCCGTATTTTCGCGTCGTGGACGCGTCCACCTGCTCGAAGCTCGCGAAGAGCCGGTGACGCCGGTCTTCGGGGATGCCGATGCCCGTGTCCTGCACCCCGAGGCGAAGCCGCCCGTCGTCCGTGGGACCGACGCGCACGACGACGCTGCCAGCGTCGGTGAACTTCACGGCGTTGCTCACGAGGTTGAGCAGCACCTGCCGCAGCCGCGCCGGGTCGCCGAGCACCTTGTGAGGCACGTCGCGGTGGACGACGGCCGCGAGCTCGAGGCCCTTGCGCTCCGCGCGACCTCCGTCGAGCTCGATCACCTCGTCCACGGTGCGCCGCAGGTCGAAGGCGATGTTCTCGAGCTCGACCTTGCCGGCCTCGAGCTTGGAGAAATCGAGGATGTCGTTGACCAGCGTGAGGAGCGCTTCGCCGGAGCTCTTCAGCGTGGTGGCCAGCTCGCGCTGATCGCCGTCGAGGGAGCTCGCCAGAAGAAGGTCCGCCACGCCGAGGATGCCGTTCATGGGCGTGCGGATCTCGTGGCTCATGTTGGCGAGGAACTCGCCCTTGGCCGCCGCACCCTTTCGGGCCTCTTCGATGGCCTCGGCGAGCAGCTCCCGCTCCCGGAGTCGCTCCCGCTGGTCCCGCAGCATGACCACGAAGCCGCTGCGCTCGCCGTCCGCGTGGATGGGCGTGAGGCTGAGGGCCACGGGCACGCTCTCGCCGTCCGGACGGGCCAGCGCGGCGTCGACGTCCTCGAGGGCGGTGCCGCTCTCGGCCTGCTCGAGGAGCGTGGGCCCCGCGCTTCGATCGAGGGTCAGGGGCGCGAGGGCCTCCGTCGCGGAGAGGGCCTCGACGGGGCGTCCCTGAAGCCGGGTCGCCGCATGGTTGGCGAAGAGCGGGCTCCCGTCGCGGTCGAAGGCGAGCACGCCGTCGGAGATGGCCTGCATGAGCGCCCGGAGCTCGTTGCGCTGCCGCGCGAGCCGCGTCTCGGAGCTCTGGTCGAGGGTCGCATAGAGCTCCTGGAGCTCCCGGCAGCTCGCCTCGAGCGACTGCTCGACCTCGGCGAGGTCCTCGGCCTGGTCCCGGTACGTACGCTCGACGCGACCGAGAAACGCCCGCCAGGCGGCGGCATCGGGCGGGCCATCCGCATCCAGCCCCAGCCGCGCGAGCTGCCTACGCAGCCGCGCGTCCCCCACTTCCGACCTGGACGTCACGCTTTGAGGTACGGCGCAGGCGCCGCGGCTTTGAGCGGCGCGTTTGGCGAAGTGGGCGAAGCGTTCTAACCAGGGGGGGTGCGTCGGTTCTCCGCGCTAGCTCTCGCGCTCGTGCTGCTGGGCGCCGGCACTCACGCGCTCGCCCAGTCGTTTTGGGACGATCCCTACTTCCGGTCGCTCGGCTGGCCGACGGTCGCCTACAAGCTCGACGGCATCCCGCGCTTCCTCGAGGAACGGACGCAGCTTCGCTGCCCGGGGCCGGAGATCGTCCGCTACCACGGGACGACGCTACGCTTTCGGAACCCGCTCCGCGTGCACTACGCCTTCGTGGAGCGCGTGGCCCGCTTCGAGGAGGTGGTCGAGGAGGTGGCCATCCCCATCTACGGGCGGGCGCCACGCCGCATCGTGCACCACGGCGCCTACAACTGCCGGCTCGTGCGTGGCCGAAGGCGCCGCGTGAGCGAGCACGCGCTCGGCAATGCGATCGATCTGACCGGCTTCGCCTTCGGTCCGCTCGGAGACCGCGAGGCGCCGGACGACATGCCGGACTTCTTTCGGCGGGCCTTCAGCGTGAACGTGAAGGACCACTGGAGCCCGCGGCACCGCCGCGATACGCGTCACGCGATCTTCCTGCACACGCTCATCGCGCGCCTCTCCGAGCGGCCGGACATCTTCCGCGGCATCGTCGGGCCGCCCCAGCGCCGGCATTTGTCCCACATTCACCTGGACGCCGCGCCCTGGCGCTACACCTGGTTCCACTACGACGTGCACGAGACCGCGGCGCTGCGCTCTCCCTGATTGATGGCGTCACAGGCGGGCAGTAGGGTGCCGCATGGCCCGCGAAGGACTGAACAAGGTTCTCCCTATCGGAAACCTCGGCGTCGACCCCGAGCTCCAGTACACGCAGGGCGGTCAGCCCCGGCTCCGTCTCCGCCTGGCAACCACGGAGACGTGGGTGAACCGAGGCGGCGAGCGCCAGGAAGACACCCAGTGGCACACGATCATCGTGTGGGGAAAGCGGGCCGAGGCGCTCAACAACATCCTCTCGAAGGGTCGGAGCATCTGCGTCGAGGGCTCCATCTAATTCCGCCTGTGGGAGGACATGTAGGGCCAGCGGCGCAACAGCTCGCAGATCA
>ERZ1740059.1820-NODE-1820-length-10613-cov-3.668308_pt1 | contig 10613 bp, 6 predicted proteins | sample MGYA00581744_ERZ1740059 | MGnify/ENA primary metagenome ERZ1740059 (study PRJEB43018, sample SAMN04849738) | marine metagenome | isolation source: floating plastic debris | place: Pacific Ocean | collected 2008-08-28 | study: EMG produced TPA metagenomics... | reverse complement strand
CTCTCCACCGGTCGAAACGTTCAGGGCAAAGCACGTCATTCCGCTGCAATCCCCTCTAGCCGGTCTTCCAATTCATCCGCGGCATCCTGCAGCGCGGCCAAGGTCGCCTCGTCGGGCTGCCAATAGGCGCGGTCATTGGCCTCTAGCAGCCGTCCGGCCATGCGCGCGCTGGCTTGCGGGTTTAGGCTCGCCAAACGCTTGCGCATCTCATCGTCCAGCACAAAGGTTTCTGATAGCCGCTGATAGACCCAGGGCTCCACCTGCCCGGTGGTGGCCGACCAACCAAGCGTGTTGGTGACCTGCGCCTCGATCTGGCGGACGCCCTCATGGCCATGCTTCAGCAATCCCTCAAACCATTTGGGGTTCAGGCTGCGGCTCCGCGTCTCCAGCGCCACCTGCTCCTGCAGGGTCCGGACCTTGCCCGCGCCACGGGTCTGGTCGCCGATATAGACCGCGGCCTCGCTGCCCTTGGCGCGTTTTACGGCCCGGCTGATCCCGCCCAAGGTGTCGAAATAGTGGTCAACCGTGGTGACGCCCAATTCGACGGATTCAAGGTTTTGGTAGGCGACATCGACGTCTTTCAGTGCCTGCTGCAACAATGCAGGCTTCGACATCGCCTTCCCGTCACGGCCATAGGCAAAGCTCTTGCGCGCCTCGAACGCGTCGGCAAGTTCATCTTCCTCGCCCCAGGCGCCGCTATCAATCAGGCCATTCACATTGGCCCCATAGGCGCCTTCGGCATTGGAAAAGACCCGCACCGCTGCCTCTTCCAGCGAGACCCCCATCCGCGCGGCATAATCCAGCGCATGGGCCCGGACAAAATTCTGCGCGACCGGTTCCTCGGCAGAGGCAGCCTTCCACGCGGCCTCGGCCAGCATCCGCGTTTGCAAGGGCAGAAGGTCCCGGAAGATGCCGGACAGCGTCATCACCACATCGATCCGGGGGCGCCCCAATTCCTCCAGCGGGATCAGGTCAGCACCGGCCAAACGGCCAAAGCTGTCAAATCGTGGTCGCGCACCCAGCAAGGCCAGGGCCTGCGCAATCGGGCCGCCATCGGATTTGATGTTGTCACTGCCCCACAAAACCAGCGCCACGGTGCGCGGCAGTTCGGGGTGGGTTTCCAGCAAAAGGGCTGCCTGTTTCGCGCCATCCTGCATGGCAAACGCCGTGGGCATCCGGAACGGATCAAAGGCATGGATGTTCCGCCCTGTCGGCAGAATTTCCGGGGCGCGGATCAGATCCCCACCAGGAACCGGTGGAATGTACCGCCCGCCGAGGGCACGCATCAAGGCAGGCAGTTCGGGCTCCTCCTGCAATAGCTGGTCAATGCGATCACGAGCATCCTCTCCGCGATCGGCCATCGCATCCAAATGGCTCGCGCGGGTCGCGTCATTCATCGGGCGACCGACCACATGCAGACCATCGGGGATCAGGGCATCCTCGGTCTCCAGCAGCTGCAGCCAAAGCGCATCGGGCGCGATCCCGCCCAGAGCCACAGCCTCGGCTTGCGCGGCAATCAGCGCCTCAAGCTCTGGCCGATCCTCGGCATCATCGGACATCGCGCGCCAGCGGCTCAGACTGTCCTTCAACTCGGCAAGTCCCTTATACAGGCCCGCCGTCGCCAAAGGCGGTGTCAGATGGGTCACCGTCACAGCCCCGGAACGGCGCTTGGCCAGCGTCGCCTCGGACGGGTTGTTGGCTGCGTACAGATAGACGTTTGGCAAATCACCAATCAGCCGGTCAGGCCAATCGGCAGCCCCCAGTCCCGACTGACGGCCCGGCATGAACTCCAACGCGCCATGCATCCCGAAATGCAGCACCACATCCGCCTGAAAGCGCGTCTTTAGCCACTGGTAGAAGGCGCTAAAGGCATGGGTCGGGGCAAAACCACGCTCAAAGAGCAGCCGCATCGGATCGCCCTCATAACCAAAGGTCGGCTGAACACCCACAATGACCTTGCCCAGTTGCGCCCCCAAAACGAAGACGCCGCGCCCATCGGATTGCACCCGACCGGGCGCCGGGCCCCAAACGGCCGCGATCTCGTCCAGCCACGGCGTTTCGGCCACAATCTCATCGGCCATGACCTGGGCCGTGACATTGGCCTCTTGTCCATATTGCGCGGCATTGCCTTTCAGAATGGTCGCGCGCAGCGCCTCCACATCCTTGGGCACATCCAGGTCATACCCCTCGGCCTTCATCCGGTTGAGCGTATTCCAAAGGCTTTCAAAGACGCTTAGGTAAGCGGCGGTGCCAACGGCCCCGGCATTGGGCGGAAACCCGAACAGGACAATCGCCACTTTCTTGTCGGCATTCCGGGCGCGCCGCAGCCGGGCCAGTTTTTCAACCTTCGCCGCCAGCATCTCGGCCCGTTCGGGGCACACGGCCATCGCCTTGGTTGCCGACACCGAATGGCAACTGCGCTGGCAGCCCCCGCAATTTTCGGGCCCGTGCCGCCCACCGTAAACCATCGGATTGGTCGCGCCATCGATCTCGGGCAGGGCCACAAGCATAGTCGTCTCAACAGGCCCCAGCCCTTGGGCCGACTTGGCCCATTGGCCCAGGGTTTGAAACTCCAGCGCGTGGGCCGCGACATAGGGAATATCCAGGCCCGCCAGCGTTTCGACCGCCGCATCGCTGTCATTATAGGCCGGGCCGCCGATCAGGGAGAACGCGGTCAACGACACAAAAGCATCAATCTGAACGCCATCGGCCCCACGGAAATACGCATCAATCGCGGGCCGCCCATCCAACCCGCCGGCAAAGACAGGAATGACCCTCAGCCGCCGGGCCTCCATCGCACGCACGACCCCGTCATAATGGGCCGTATCCGATGACAGGATGTACGAACGCAGCATCAAAAGCCCGATTGTGGCCTTGGGCGCTGCGGGTTTGGGCAGACAGGACAGGTCTGTGGTGATCCGGTGCCCCGGTAGATCCGGGTGGTACAGGCCCACTTCCGGGTAATCGATGGGTGCTTCGGCGCGAACCGGTTGCCAGCTTTGCCCCTGGGCATAGCGGTCCACCAGAAAACGGATCATCTCGCGCATATTGTCGTCGGATCCGCCCAGCCAGTATTGCATGGTCAGGAACCAGGCGCGCAGATCCTGGGCCTTGCCGGGGAGCAGCTTCAGGATCTTGGGCAAACGACGCAGCACCTTCATCTGCTTGGCGCCGGACGTGGCAGAGGGTTTGGTCGAACCGCGCAGGCGCTTGAGAAGCTTCATCGCGCCCGATGTGGGTTTGGACATGTCCAGATCGCCCATCCGGGTCAACCGGACGACCGCCGCATCGGCGATCACGCCCACCAGGGCATCACAGGTCTCGCGCCGGGCCAGCAGGTCGGGCATCAGGCTTTGCACATGCTCTTCGAGGAACAACATGTTGCAGACGATGATGTCGGCATGTTGTACCGCCGCGCGCGCCTCCTCCAGCGCCGCTGCATTTTCCGACCACTCGGCGGCTGCGTGGACCGAGACGTGGAGCCCCGGAAAGTCCTGCGCCAGATCATCGGCCACCCGCGCCGCCGGACCCGCCGCATGGCTGTCAAGCGTCAGGATGACGAACCGGTAGCCCGTTATGAAAACATCATCGCGCATAATGGGCCTTGGCCTCGTAGAGGGTATCGACACTGATCTGCTGCATCCCGCGCTCGGCCGCGAAGATCTCGGTGTTCCGGCGGGCCTTACCCCGCACAAAGAACGGGATCTTCTTCAACTCGCGCGCGGCATCGGCCAGCCAGATCACGTTGCCATCGGTGGGGGCGGGCGCGTCGGCCATCGAGGCCGCCTTGCCCGCGGTCGCAGACGCGACGGGCTGCGCCAGTTGCGATGCATCCGCACTGCTTACGGGCTGGGTCTCAGCTGGGACCCGGGGCGTTGAATGGCCATGGTGGGAGGGGCCTGCTGCGTCATGGAATTCGAAATCCTCGCGGAACATGGCCAGCAGATGTTCCTCGAGCCCCATGACAAGCGGGTGGATCCAGGTGTCGAAGATGACATTCGCGCCCTCAAACCCCATCTGCGGCGAGTAGCGCGCCGGGAAGTCCTGCACATGAACGGGCGCCGAGATCACGGCGCAGGGAATGTTAAAGCGCTTGCCGATATGGCGCTCCATCTGCGTGCCTAGGATCAGTTCGGGTTGGAGCGCCTCGATCGCGGCTTCAACATCCAGATAATCGTCGGTGCCCAGCGCCTCTAACCCCATATCACGGGCCAGCGCCCGGATGTCGCGGGCAAATTCACGGTTGTAGCAGCCCAAGCCCACAACCTCGAACCCCATCTCATCGCGGGCGATGCGCGCCGCGGCTTTGACATGGGTCGCATCACCGAAAACGAAGACCCGCTTGCCGGTCAGATAGGTGCTGTCGACGCTGCGCGACCACCACGGCTGACGCAGCCGGGTGTCATCGGGGATAAGATCAGAGCCCGACAACGCCCTGACCTCCGCGATGAAATCGCGCGTCGCACCCGCGCCAATGGGAACGGTTTGGGTATAGGGTTGACCATATTCCCGTTTCAGCCAGCGTGCGGCGGCTTCCCCGGTTTCGGGGTAAAGCAGCACGTTGAAATGCGCCGCGCCCAAGCGGGCGATATCAGCAGGGCTTGCACCCATGGGGGCCACGACATTGATGTCGATGCCCATCTCTTGCAGCAGGGCGGTGATTTCGGTCACGTCGTCCCGGTGCCGAAAACCCAGACCGGTCGGGCCAAGGATGTTACAGCTTACCCGTTTGGTCCGCTCCACCGGTCGTGCCAGGTGTCGGGTGATCTGGAAAAAAGTTTCGTCGGCGCCGAAATTCTCTTTCCGGCTGTAGGAGGGTAGTTCCAACGCGATCACTGGGATCGGCAGACCCATCGTATCGGCCAAACCGCCCGGATCATCCTGGATCAGCTCCGCCGTGCAGGACGAGCCCACGATCATCGCCTGCGGTTTGAACCGATCATGGGCGTCCTGTGCTGCGTCCTTGAACAGCGCCGCCGTATCTGAGCCCAGATCCTGGGCCTGAAACGTGGTGAAGGTCACGGGCGGGCGATGGTCGCGCCGTTCGATCATGGTGAAAAGCAGATCGGCATAGGTGTCGCCCTGCGGCGCATGCAGCACGTAATGCAGGTCTTTCATGCCGGTGGCGACGCGCATGGCCCCCACATGCGGTGGGCCTTCATATGTCCAGACGGTCAGCTTCATTGGCTGAGTGACCGGGGGATTTTGCATCCCCCGGACCCCCTGCAGAGTATTTTCACCAATAAGAAAGGGCAGGTCATGCGCCGACCTTTCCGCTGGGAGCAGGACGCCCGTCCTGTGCGGCCGATAGCCCCTCGACAGGGCCGGAGGGCGCACCCTTAACAAAAATCGCCCGGCGGCGCAGGGGGCGCGAGAAGAGGCCCGCAAGATCGCCAGCCTGTTCGTAGAAATGCACCGGGGTGAAGACCAGTTCGATGGCCCATTTCGTGCTGAGCCCCTCAGCCTCTAGGGGGTTGGCCAGGCCAAGGCCGCAGACCGTTAAGTCAGGACGCGCCGCGCGGCAGCGATCCAGTTGCAGGTCCACATCCTGGCCTTCGGACAGGACCGGCCCGTCGGCGATCAGATCCAGGTCAGGCCCGCACAGATCCTTGTGCAAGTAAGGTGTGCCGATCTCGATGGCGTCCATGCCGCATTCCCTTGTTAGGAAGCGGGCGAGCGGCACCTCCAACTGGCTGTCGGGGAAGAAGAAGACGCGCTTGCCGCGCAGTTCTTCCGCCTGGGCGGCAATGGCCTTGCGGGCGCGGGCGCGGGGTGCCGCGGTCACGGCGTCGAACACATCGCGTGAGACGCCAAAGACCTCTGCAATGGCAGCCAGCCAAGCGGTCGTGCCTTCTTCGCCAAAGGGGAAAGGCGCCGCGATCCGCTGTGCGCCTTGCCGGTGCAAGGCGCCCGCCGTCTCACCCAAAAAGGGTTGGGTGAGGGCGACCCAAGTGTTCGGCCCGATGGCCGGTTCGTCCCCAGTGCGGCGGGCCGGCAAGCAACTTACCTGGTCGATACCCATCGCCTGGAGCAGCGACAGCGCCTGATCCTCCACCACGTCGGGTAACGCGCCGACCAACACTAGGTTGCGGGCCTCCGTCTGCGGCAACTGGGGCACCATCGCAGCCAGGCACGCATCCTCGCCTTGGGTAAAGGTCGTCTCAATCCCCGAACCCGAGAAGTTCAGCACCCTGACATGGGGCGCAAACTGCTGGCTCAACCGCTCGGCCGCCCGACTCAAGTCAAGCTTGATCACTTCGGACGGGCAGGACCCCACCAGGAACAACTGGCGAATATCGGGCCGCCGCGACAATAAGCGCGCCACCTCGCGGTCCAATTCCTCATGGGCATCGGCCATGCCGGCCAGGTCCTTTTCCTCCAGGATGGCGGTGCCAAAGCGCGGCTCGGCAAAGATCATCACCCCCGCCGCACTTTGCAGCAAATGCGCGCAAGTGCGGCTGCCAACCACCAGGAAGAAAGCGTCCTGCATCTTGCGGTGCAGCCAGATGATGCCGGTCAGGCCGCAAAATACCTCGCGCTGACCCCGCTCCCGCAGGACAGGCGCATTGCGGCAACCGGATTGGGGCAAGGGGCGCTGCTCGGTCATACCGCCACCGCGCCTTGCAACCGCGCCATGCGCAGCTTCCACAGGAACTGCGCGGCATTGACCACGTAGATCGCATAGGCCGCCAGGGCGACGACCATCAACTCAACCGGTCCCAGGCTCCCCGTGAACAGGGCCCACAGATAAAGACTATGCAGCGCAATGACCGCAAAACTCACCACATCTTCCCAAAAGAAGGCAGGTGCGAATAAATATTGACCAAACACGACCTTCTCCCAGATCGCGCCGGTGATCATGATTGTATAAAGAAGTGCCGTCTTCAGAAGGATCGACCAGGTGGCAAGCTCGTATCCGATGCCAGTGGCGAGATAGCGCAAGACCAAAACCAGCGACACGGCGAAAACCGCAAATTGCAGCGGCGCCAAGACACCCTGGACCCCGGTCCAGACGGTCGCGTCCCGCCGCGCCCGCTCCTCAGGCGTATAGAGAGCGCCATTTGCAGGCTTGTGCTCTTTTCGCGGCAACATATGCGTGAGTCTCCCAACACTCCCCATAGGTGCAGTTTAGGAACGCTTCGCCAGAAGTGTCAATTAAAACTTACACTCTTCGGGTTTACAGATTTTGGCTGAGGCAAGTGGATCCGATGGACACAATTCAGACAATCCTCAATAAATCTTAGCGTTTTTCCGCCCGCCGGCGCCGCACGCGCCCTAGCCCGGTGCAATCTGTCAATTACCTTTGACATTTTGGACGGGCTTTGGGAGAGTACCACTGATGGTGGTTGGTGCGTGAAGCCCTTGTTTGTCTGGTCCCAGACACCCAACCGCCTTAGGATCGCTCCGATGACCGACAGATTGCAAACATCCTTGGACGACCTCCACAGCCGGGCCCGGGTCGCGGTTGACCACGGTCGCGATGCCAAAATCCTTAGCAGCATCCTGGAAGCCGTCCTGTCCGTCGGGAGGTCCCAGTTCGACCAGATGGTCGAAGAGATTGGCGTTCAGCACAAGGTTTCGCCCGAGGCGCTGATCGACATTTACATCCCCCAGGCGGCAAAGATCCTGGGCGAGGAATGGTGCGCCGATCACATGAGCTTTGCCGAGGTCACGATTGGCTCGGCCCGGCTGCAAAGTTGGGTCAGGGACCTCGACCGCTCCTTTGACACGCGGGCCGCCACCGATGACATCCATGGCGCCTCGGTGCTGTTGGTGATCCCGCCGAATACCTTCCACACGCTCGGCACCATGGTGGCTTTGTCACAGTTTCGGCGGGCAGGCGCCTCCGTGCGCCTATTGATCTGTCAGCGGTTGGGTGATCTGCGGCAAAGCCTGACAGACACCACCTTTGATATGGTCGCCCTGTCGGCGCCGGGCGGCACGTCGCTTGATCTGCTGCGCCAAATGGTTGACACCATAAGGCACGCGCCCGACGCAACGCCATACTGTGTGGTTGGTGGTGGCATTCTGGCGGTGGACCCGGACACGAAGATACTGATCGGTGCAGATTTCTCGGCACACGATCCCAAGGAGGCTTTGGCGCTTTGCGGGCTGAAGATTTGCACAAACGGATCGCCGCCAACCGCGAACAGCGGGTAGACGACGATGCGGGTGCTGGTAACCAAAGACAAGTTCACATGACATCCCGCGGGGCCAAATATTGGAACAGCGGATCCATACCGCTGATTGCCCCAGATCTGCTTGGCGATATCATCGCCATGGCCTCGGACCTGGCGATTGTCATCTCTCCCGACGGTCTGGTCCTGTCCGTACTCGTTAATCCGAACAATCGCCACCTCGCCCCCGCCAGCCAGTGGGAAGGGCGCGACCTACGTCAGTTTCTGACCGTCGAAAGCGTCCCCAAGCTTGAAGAAAAGCTCGCAACCTACGATCAGGCCAATCCCACCAGCGAGATGATCGAGCTGAACCATACCGAGGATGCGAAATGGGAATTTCCCATTCGCTATTCGCTCCATACCATCGGTCCGGACGGCACCCTGCTGATGCTGGGCCGGGATCTGCGGCCCATCGCCGAAATGCAGCAGCAACTCGTCAAGGCGCAGATGGCCCTGGAAAAGGACTATGAGGTTCAGCGCGAATACGACACGCGCTACCGGGTCCTGATGGAGGTCTGCGAAGAGGCCATGATCTATGTCAGCCTCAATACCGGACGGATCGCCGATGCGAACGAGGCCGCGGCGCGGCTGCTCAATACCGCACGCGACGACCTGAACGGCGCCGCCTTCGCGCAAGAGTTCGAAGGGCGCCGCCGGGGCGAATTGATGGAAAGCCTGTCAAATGTCGCCATGTCCGATGACCGGTCATCTCTTGAGGTCAAAACCCGGCAAGGCGGGCACACGGTTCTGATCTTTCCCCGGATTTTCCGTGCGGCGGGGGACCGACTGCTTTTGTGTCGGATCGAAGCGCTGAGTGACGCGGCTGAGGGCGGCAACACCTTAGCGAAGGATCTTGCGGGTCTGTTCCAAGACGGCGTCGACGCAATCGTCTTCACCGATGGCGAAGGCACGATCCAGACCGCCAATGAAAGCTTCCTCAGCCTGATTGACGCGGCCCATATGACCGGCGTGAAGGGCAAAAGCCTGGGTCAGTTCCTGGTACGTGGCTCTGTCGATCTAAAGGTGCTGACGGAAAATGCATCACGCGCCGGCCAGATGCGCATGTACGCGACCAAGCTGATGTCCGAATTCGGTGGACAGATCTCGGTCGAGATCTCGGCGACCCATCTGAACCACCGGGCCCATCCCGTTGTGGTCTTCGTCATCCGCGATGTCAGCCGGGCCGAGGCCTTGCGCAAACCCGGTGTCGCCGTAAATGATGACGCCGTCCGCTCGGTGATGGAGATGGTCGGTTCGGCGACACTCAAGGATATCGTGGCCGAAACGACAGATGTGGTCGAAAAGATGTGCATCGAAACGGCGGTGGAGTTGACCCGCAACAACCGGGTCGCCGCCGCCGAAATGCTAGGCCTGTCGCGCCAAAGCCTTTACGTCAAACTTCGCAAATACGGCCTTCTGACCAAAGGCACCGAATAGCAGCTGTCCGGTTCAAGGCTTTTGACCAAGCGACCCAATATCAGCTCTCAGAAAAAGTGTTCTTCGCATGCTCGGAACGGCGATCTGCGCATAACGCGTTTCGCACGTGGCAAACCGTGACAGCACCACCATCCCCGTCTTGACCGTCGTTGCCCGTGGCAAGCGACCATCGGGCCAGGTGCAGCGCGGACGGCCAAGTGTTGCCGAACTACAGACAGCGCAGCGCGGTCCGTATGCATGGAATGTGCATGCTTTGTGCATCGGTTGTGCATCGCCGATGCAAGGGGATTTTGGGGAAGGTTCGGGCGGGCCACTAGGACCCGCCCTTGCCCATTACGAGACGTCTTTGTAGCTGATCTCCGGCATATCGCTGCCCGTTTTTTCACGCCGAACGATCAGGCGGTTCAGCGCCGCGACATAGGCCTTGGCCGACGCGACAACGGTATCCGTGTCGGCGGATTGGCCATTCACGATCCGCCCGGCCTCTTCCATTCGAACGCTGACCGTGGCCTGGGCATCGGTGCCTTCGGTCACCGCATGTACCTGATAAAGCTGCAGTTTTGCCTCATGGGGGAAAAGCTGCTTCACCGCATTAAAGGCCGCATCGACAGGGCCGTCCCCGGTGGCGGTGGTCTGGTGGTCCGTGCCGTCAATGGTCATGGTCAGGTCCGCCGATTGCGGGCCTTCCGTGCCGCAGACCACCCGCAAGCTCTTGATCTGAAGGCTTTCTTCGCCGCCACCCGTATCGCTCATCAAAGCAATCAGGTCATCGTCATAGATCTCTTTCTTGCGCTCGGCCAAGGCCTTGCACCGCACGAACACATCCTTCAGCTGGTTATCCCCCAACTCATATCCCAGGTCACTCAGCTTCGACCGCAACGCCGCCCGACCCGAATGCTTGCCCATGACGATGTTGGTCTCGGTCAGCCCCACATCTTCGGGTCGCATGATCTCGAACGTCTCGGCGTTTTTCAGCATCCCATCCTGATGGATCCCGCT
>ERZ1740059.1819-NODE-1819-length-10613-cov-8.666982_pt1 | contig 10613 bp, 9 predicted proteins | sample MGYA00581744_ERZ1740059 | MGnify/ENA primary metagenome ERZ1740059 (study PRJEB43018, sample SAMN04849738) | marine metagenome | isolation source: floating plastic debris | place: Pacific Ocean | collected 2008-08-28 | study: EMG produced TPA metagenomics... | reverse complement strand
TTCCGGGCTTCGGTGAATCAAACACCGGGACGGATGAATTTATTTAACTTGGGTAAACATCACGCTTTAGTCGATTACGCCCACAATCCTGCTTCCTATGAAGCATTAGGCGCATTCGTACGTAACTGGACATCCGGACAGCGCATCGGCGTAGTTGGTGGCCCTGGCGATCGCCGCGATGAAGATTTCGTGATGTTGGGTAAACTAGCATCTTCGATTTTCGACTGCATCATCATTAAAGAAGATGACGATACGCGAGGAAGAAAGCGGGGTTCTGCTGCGGATTTAATTACTCAAGGTATTAGGGAAGTAAATCCTAATTGCTTGCATGAAATAGTTTTAGATGAAACCGAAGCAATTAATAAAGCTTTGGATTTAGCTACCGATGACAGTTTGGTGGTTATTTTACCCGAAAGTGTTAATCGTGCAATCGAATTAATTAAAGCTAGAGGTGTAATTGAAGAAGAAATTTCAGAAAAGTTTGATAGCCCCACTCCAAAAGATAAGGTGGGAGTCCCATCGTCGGTTTTAAACTCCTTATGAAGGGATGATGAGTAAAGAGTTATAGATTGCCCGTGACGGTACTCATTTATAACTTTTTACCCATTTCCTTTTATAACGGTCGATTATCGCTGTTCTCGATCATTTTCGCCATCGGTTTCATCACCGTCATCTTTTAATTCTTCTTTAAAACCCCGCAGAGTTTTTCCCAACGCGCTTCCTAACTCGGGAATTTTTTTTGGCCCAAAAATTAAAATCGCCACAACGACAATTACAGCCATTTCCGGAAAACCCAATCCAAACATAGCGCCTCTTTAAATGAAGATTTCTTTATTTATAGTAGATTGCGATCCTTTGAATTTGAAATTTATAGTCGTAGTTTAAATATCCATCTATCGCAAAAGAGTTACAATCGGTGATTAATTTTACTCGATATCGGGTAACTCTGAAAAACACAGTTTGTAACGAATAATAATTGCACATCGGTGGTATGCTTCATCAAAAATCTGTTCGACTTGTGGACATAAGCACGAAACTTTAACATTAAAAGACCGTGTTTATGAATGCTCGAATTGTGGTTTAAAAATTGACCGCGACCTCAATGCTGCATTAAATTTGGCAAAACTTGCGTACTCTGTTTAACATTTAAAAGAATCGAGGACGGCTTGTTCTTGAAAGCCCGTGGACGGATAACCGCTCCGATGCTCCGGTGGAAACGGGAAGTAAGAGTTGTAAGAGTCAAGTGTCAGACTTGTCCATACTTTACAGAGCAGCAGATAGCTATGGGTGAGCGACTTATTGCTAAATTACCCTGCGGTTTTAAATTCTATTAAAAATACAAAACTATTAAAAACAACTATATTAATTCAGGACTTACGCAACTCTCACATTGCGATACACCTTCGGTGTCGGCCTCGCCTATCGCCATCAAATAGTGTCTATGTACTATAAACAAACATTAATGAAATCAGCTTTTTTTAGAATTGTTAATAATAATTAATTTAGTAAATCCCATCGGACTTACGCAAAAATTACAAAAAAATTACTCCCGTTCCGCTTATCAAATTTGCTATAAAAATTTATCCCTCACTCACTCCGAAACTCAATTCCTGATAGTAATCTTGAGGGCGTGTTGGGAGTAATATTCCTTCGAGTTTAGATCTCTTGAACTTTAGAAAAGTTTTTGTAATCGGTAATCCTAGAGCCTAGATACGAGCAATTAATTACTAATTAATGCTGCTTGTTGTCCTTCAGAAGAAGTAGCATAACCTAAAAATGCTTCCACTTTAAGACTGGGAGGATTTTTGTAAACGTAGAATAACTTTCGGGTATAAGCATAGTTTGAAACATTTGGTGTCACACCATCTATAGAAACTACCCGCGCTGTTGATTGATTTTGAACCTGAGCAAAAGTAGCATAGCCGATACCATTATTACCCAAAGCGCGAATTAACCCCGTAGTTTCATCTCGTGGGAGTGTGGTGATATTTGGTGTTGTACCAAAATTATTTCCTTTGAGTACCAATTCTTTGAAAGTCTGATGAGTTCCACTAACCGCAGGACGATTAATTACTCGAATATTTTCATTTGAACCACCCACCTGTGACCAATTATTAATTTTTCCTTGAAAAATATCTGCTACTTGATCGCTACTTAATCCTTGGATAAAAGGATTCGCTTTACCCACAATTATGGCGATCGCATCGGTTGCTACGGGTACTGCAATCAATCCCTGACTAAGTTCAGATTGGCTTAAAGGTCTAGAAACAGCGGCGATATCAACCGTACCATTAATCAGAGCCTGAATACCATTACTGCTACCTTTGGCATCTGTGACTATATTTGTACCTGGAAATTTATTCTCAAAACCTCTTTTAAGATTTTTATTAAGTCTCACCATACTGGTGGAACCATCAATCTTTATGGCAGTACCGCTAGGTACAGTGGTTGGTGCTGGAAAACTTTTATCTATAGTTTCTATGGGTTGATTACTTATTTGTGGTGTAGTGTCGCGTTTGAAAAACCACCAATAACCACCACCAATCAAAGCTAGAAATATAAGAATAAAAACAATTGGAGGAGGGCCGCTTCTTTTACTCATAATTCTTAATTAATTTATTGATTTACTTATTCTGGTAATTGCTTAGGATCGGAATCATCTAACATTTGTAAGCGACGGGCTACTTCATCATCTAAAGTCATGTTTTCTAGGTCAGCTTGTAATTTTTCAGCTGGATTTTCCGAAAGTTCAGCTGAAGCCTCCGCAGTTAAGTTTCGACGTTCAACAGCACCTTTAGCAGCTTCAAATTGACTTTTAGCCGAACCGATATCAAATTCGTTATTAACTTGAGCAATCTGTTCCAATGCCGCGTTAACCTCTGACATATCTTTCATATTCTGCATGTCAGTTTTGTAAGCTTCTAGCTTCATTCTTTCTCGATTGAGCTTATCTTTAGAAGCACCTACAGCAGTCTGGGCGCCTTTGACCATTTCTTCCAGTTTCGGCAAGATTTGTTCGGCCTGAACAACTCTAGTCATAGCCATTCGCGCTGCTTCTTGATTACCTTGCTTCTGTGCTGTTAAAGCTTGACTTTCAAAGGTTTCTAATTCTTTAACTTTTTCTTCGTATTTTTGCTTTGCTCTTCTATAAGCAGCTTCTTGTAAAGCAACAGCTTGTGCTAATTTTTGCACTGATTCTTGCATTGATTGTAGAGACTCCTCTGCAACCGATACAGCTACTTTTCCGCCAGATTCTACCGGTATTCCCCATAACCAATTCCAAACTCCAAATATGGTTCTTCCGGCTTTTTCACCCATTAACCAATAAATAGCTTTTTTCATAGAAATTAGATTACTCCAGGAAACGGTTTGTCCTACAATAGAATTCACCTAAGGATACGGTAATTATGATCGATCGCCATGAGCCACGGAAACACCACGGTACTTAAAAATACCGTTGTGTTTTTCCTATGAATAATTGTTAATTACCAATAGAAAACGCTCAAAAATATCGCATTTCAAGGGAACCCTTGACAGCAATAAATCCACTACTCAACCATGTGTGGTAGCTACTTTTTTGAAACAAAAGTAAATATTAATACCGTCATTTATCGAATCTAATTTAATATATAAAAAATCTTCTAATTTTCTTGTTGGAGTATATACATAGAAGTAATATTTAATTTCTATTTAAAGAACCCAAACATTTCTCTTTCAGTTTTAGGAAACTAAGTGGTTTCCACCTTGACTTTCGCTTATATCCTAGCTTTTTGTAAATTTTAAATTACTCCCTTCGGGTTCTAAGGTTACCGATATAATTTCTTCTCCCCCTGCTCAGAGCTCAGAGCCTTGGACTTTAGGTAATCCTAGAGCCGGAATAGTATTACTCCAAACCCGTGCTTAAAATTACCGGCGTTGAGATAGTAGAGGAGCAAGGAAAATCTTGAGATAGTAAATATCGAAAAACTACTCTAAAGTAATGGGTAAATTTAACCAATCACTTAATTCTGAAGCTAACCATTCAAGTTCAGATGGAGATGCGATCGCACCACCATCTTGAAGTTTATATTTGCGTACTCCCGTACTGATAATTAGTTGAGCAAAAACTTCAGTTTTGTCACCTTCGGAGTCTTTAACAAAGTGTCTCGGAATATAAGTTAATTTATGAATATCTTTCTTATACGATGCACTCGGACGTTGAAACTTAAATCCTAATATTTCGTAAATCTTAGAAATTCGTTCCTTATTTAAGCACAATCTAATCTTTCCGAATAACGAAAATACGCAACTGTAAATCAAAAATAAACCAGAACCCCAAAAAGGTAGGGATAGAAAAGCAAAGAGTAAATTAATGGGAAAAACACCACTACTAACAGCACCAACCGTCCATAATAAAGTTAGCGAATTCCAAGCAGTTGTAAATAGACCCAAGAATACCAATGATGAGTGAAAGCCGATTGGTCGAATCAGTATTTCTAAATTATCTTCCCCTTTATGGAGTGTAATTCTGCTTCCCCGTGGTTGGGTAAGTTTAACTGCATTGGAGTTGAATTTATTGTGAAAGCCGTTTGACACCAATTGCTGAGTATTAGGAATCCAATTTTTACCATCCCAATACCAAGCACCTCGAATAAATTCAGAAAAGGAATTTGTTGGGGAAAAGACATTTGGCTTTACTTGTTCCAAACATAATAATGCTTGAGCCGCAGAATCGATCCGCTTTTCTAAAGTGGGTTCGGTAACAGCTTTCAACCATTGGGTAAATTGATCGCTCAAAGAAGTTAAATCCTCAAACACAATCCGTCCATCACGAAAAGGTAAATCTGCTGGATGGGTACCCGTCACCAAATAAATTAACGTCGCACCCAAACTGTAAATATCCGAAGCCGGTAAAGTGCGATCGCCAAATTGTTCGAGAGGCATATATCCATAGGTTCCCACAACAGTGCGAGTTCCACTTTCACTAAAATTAGCAGTTTGTATAGAACCAAAATCAATTAAATATACATCTCCGACATGATTCCCAGTTCTATCTGCCAACAAAATATTACTCGGTTTAATGTCGCGGTGAATAACCGGCGGGGAAAGAGAATGTAAATAAATTAAGATATCTAACAGCTTTGTACCGATTTGTTTTACTTCTGCTTCGGTAAAAGTACGTCCTGATTTTATATATTGTTCTAAAGTTTGTGCCGGGATATAAATTTGTGCTAAGGCAAATCCAACATATGGTGTTTCGACTTCAAAATAATCTATATAGCCCGGAATTGAAGTATGTGATAAATTTTTTAACGTCCGAGCTTCCCGTTCAAATAACTTGAGTGAGTCCCATTCAAAATCGCTATCAAAAGAAAGTAACTTAATTACAACTAGCTCCAAGGTTTGTAAATCGCGGACTAATAAAGTTCTTCGTCCAGCTTTTTTTGCTAATTGAGAAAGTACTTCGTAGCGATTAGCCAATACCTCACCAATCATGTAGGAGCACCCCCGCTTGAATTTTAATACCCGAAGTCGCTATAGACGGCTTTTGTATTTTTATTTTTACAGCCCCAAACAAATTATTATATCTAAATTATGATGACGAATAAGCTGTGGCCTTATATTACTCCAGGAATTCCAGATGAATTATTCGAGCGCTTACCCGGAATTCCCTTGAGTAAGCGAGAAATTCGATTATTACTAATTTCCCAACTGCGACTGCGACAATCTGACGTACTATGGGATATTGGTGCGGGTACGGGTACAATTGCCATCGAAGTCGGATTATTATGTCCCCAAGGGAGAATTATCGCTGTAGAAAGAGATGAAGAAGTCGCCAACCTCATCCGTCACAATTGCCAGCGTTTTGGAGTAGAAAACGTGGAAGTAATTGAAGGTAGGGCACCCGAATGCCTGGATCATCTTAAAGAGATACCCCAACGAGTTTGTATTGAAGGAGGACGTTTTGTCACGGAAATCTTACAAACAGTATGGAAATACTTACCCCTACATGGTCGAGTCGTAGCAACAGCTGGTAATCTAGAAAGTCTGTATGCTGTTTCTCAAAGCTTTGCCACATTGCAAGCAAGAAACGTTGAAGTTGTTCAATCTGCTGTTAACCGCCTCGAAACGCGAGGTTTTAGTCAAACCTTTGCAGCCGTAGATCCAATTTTTATTCTCAGCGGCGAAAAGTTAGATTGATATTCTTTAATAAGTGTAGATAAACTGCCACAATTATATATAGCAATCATTTTATCCAGTAAAAAGCTCAACCTTACGTTGATTTAATTAATCTGATAATTTGAGATTAGATTTTGTGGAAATACACTCGCACCCGAGGAAGGCACATTGGTTGTGTGGGTTTGAGCTTCGATGAACTTTCTCAAAAATTCGACTTCTTACTCAAATTATTAATCCAAAATCCAAAATCCAAAATCCTATTATCTGTCTATGTCTTTGTCTCGGATTTTAAGTGGAATTATTGCGATCGCCCTAGCTTTAGGTGCCACTATATTGGGAGGATGGTATTTTACATTTTTATATGTAATCATCATCTTTTTAGGGCAACGGGAATATTTTAATTTAGTTCGAGCCAAAGGCATAGCTCCGGCAGCTAAAACTACAATGGTTGTCAGTCAGGTTTTGTTAGCAATTTGTACCATTGATCGCAATTTAGCTGATGCTGTAATGCCAGTAGCGGGTACATTTATCTGCTTTTATCTGCTATTTCAACCGAAAATGGCATCAATCGCCGATATTTCCGCTTCAATTCTCGGCTTGTTCTACACTGGATATTTACCTAGCTACTGGGTGCGTCTGCGAGCGATTGATACTGCTAATTTCAGCAATTTACCCTTAGGAGGCTACTTCCCACCTTCCTTAAGTGCATTCGTGGGTAGAGAAAATTTTTCCGCTTTACCATTAGGCTTAGGTGTAACCCTACTCACCTTCATGTGTATTTGGGCTGCCGATATCGGTGCTTATTTCTTTGGTAAATATTTCGGAAAAACACCTTTATCGGGTATCAGCCCCAAGAAAACTGTTGAGGGAGCCATTTTTGGAATCACTGCAAGCGTTGTAGTCGGCATTGCAGTCGCTTACTACATCAATTTACCAAAATTTTATGTTACAGGTGCCGCATTAGGTTCGCTAATTGGAATTGCCAGTCTCTTAGGCGATTTAACCGAATCCATGCTCAAACGCGATGCAGGAGTTAAAGATTCAGGAGATTTAATTCCCGGCCATGGAGGAATTTTAGACCGTACTGATAGCTATATTTTTACAGCTCCATTAGTTTACTACTTCGTAACCCTGCTTTTACCGCTGCTTAATTAAGAGTGGGTAAGAAAAAGTCAAGCGCTGGGCGTTTGTCAAAAGTCGTAAGTCATAAAGACGGAAGTTAAGAATTATTAGTTCAAAACTCCAAACTTTTCAATGTCCTTTCAATCTGATACCTGATATTCTTATCGTTGATAGGATATGAAAGATATAGTAAATAATAATAATTTTTTCCCTTAATCGTCCATTCAGCGTTTATCATGGATTAACATTAATTAGTCCTCTAATTAAGAGTTTCCCAGGGAGCAATTGTAGGTCTTGAATTTCTACATCAGATCCCAAGTCAATATACTCACCGTCAGTACTTTCAAATAAAGTAATTGTATCTTTTGTCACTTTTATAGGTGCGATGCGTAACTCATGGGGGCTAAGTAAATTTAACCCTATACAAATATCTAAGGGTTGAAAATGATTTTCTTCTTCCCTGATGGCATAAATAACAATTTCACCTTTTTTAATTGTAACTTTTTGCCAACTAGTAGTTGATTTAGAATTAGGGTCGTGTTCTGATAAAAGTTTAACCAGAACATCATTTAAAGTAGTTGATAATAATGTACTAGATAAAGAAGCTGATAAGTCAGCTTCCTGTTGACTTAATTCACCGAATACTGGTACCGTTTCCAACAATTTTAACTGTTCTCCTTTGAGAATAGAGCCAATATTGATCCGAATATTTTTTGCTACTAGATCGACAAACGATAAATGAAGACCTTGATAAACTGCACTTTTTGCAACAATCGATACACTAGGTATGCGACCAGAAAAAATTTGGCTAGCGGTGGCTTGAATATCAATTTGGAGTTGTTCAATATTACTTACCTGTGTTCTTAACCAAAGTTTAATTGCTCCCGCTAGGATATTTGTGACTAATCTAAACTTATTTTTGTTTAACATTTTAGAAGCTCATAAAGATAGTGGGTGCAATTGAAAACTGACAGGCATCCTTCAAAGTTTTTCCAGGAGGAAAAAACTTTGAAGGGAACACTTGACAAGTAAAGAAACAACTATTAACTGTATCTAAACAGCTTTTCAATTATAAAGCATCAATACTATATTCTTATTTAGATATGAACTGATGGGATATCAGTAAAAATACATGGAGGTTCGGTTACAAAAAATTATTTCACAATGGGGTATAGCCTCACGTCGTCAAGCAGAAGAAATGATTAAGCTTGAACGAGTGAGGGTAAATGGTGTCTTAGCGCACCTGGGACAGAAAGTAGACCCGGAAACAGATATTATTACTGTTGATGGGAAGACAGTTTCCGCTTCGCCACGTCCAGTTTTAACTTATTTGTTAATTAATAAACCAACAGGGGTTGTTTCCACGTGTTACGATCCTCAAGGCAGACCAACAGTATTAGATTTATTACCAGAAGAACTGCGCGCGTCACACGGCATTCACCCAGTTGGTCGTTTAGATGCGGACTCTACGGGAGCATTGATATTAACAAATGATGGGGACTTGACATTTAAGCTTACCCATCCACGTCATAACATTCCTAAAACTTATCACGTTTTGGTAAAAGGGCATCCATCAGAAGAAACGTTGCAGATATGGCGTGGGGGTGTTCTTTTAGATAAGAGAAAAACGCGAGCCGCTCAAGTAAAGTTGATCGAGAAAAGAATGGCAAACAGTTGTTTAGAAATCGTTCTCAAGGAGGGAAGAAACCGTCAAATTCGCCGTGTAGGCAAAAAATTGGGGTATCCGGTAATTAAACTGCATCGTACCGCCATCGGTGACCTACAACTGCAATTACCTAAAAATAAATATTTACCCTCAGGTAGTTTTCGCTATTTAACAGACAAAGAAGTTCTCTATTTGCAGTCGGCTATTGCAATAAATTCCTATTAATGACTCAGATGTTTGAAGGAGCGTAAAAAAGATGAAGTGGTTTAGAAGGAAGGAAAAAGAAAAAGTAATTTCCACAACTTCATTAGAAGAGCAAAGAGCGGAAAATTTGGCACAAATGGGCGCACAGCTTAAGGCTACACGGGAACAGAATGGATTTTCGTTGGAAGAAGTGGTAATGCACACCAGAATTCCCCGACGACTATTGAAAGGCATAGAAGAAGCCAATTTTGAAGATTTGCCAGAGCCAGTTTATATTCAAGGTTTAATTAGGCAGTATGCTGATGCATTAGGCTACAAGGGAGCGGAATTTGCCAGTACATTTCCTGTAGGTAAAAGTAGAGTCAGTCTCAAACCGGTTTGGAAAAATCCGTCATTCGCTCAATTACGTCCAACTCATCTTTATTTGTTATATGTATTCTTAATTTTGGGTTCTGTAACTGGTTTATCAAACTGGTTGAGTAATGCCACAATGATGACAAGCCAAACTCAACAAGAAGAGAAGTTAGATCGATCAATTAATAATACCAAAGTGGGTTCAAGTAAACCCGAATTAATAAGTCAAACAAAAAAAGAAGTTCAAGTAGGGGTTACTTTAAAAGAATCATCTTGGATTAAGGTAATAGCCGCCGGTAAAACCACTTTTGAGGGAACCTTAGTAGAAGGAAGCAAACGTACTTGGAAAGCGCAAAAAGAACTTACCGTCAAAGCGGGGAATGCTGGAGGGGTTTTAGTAAGCGTCAACCACCAGAAAGCCAAGGAAATGGGAAAACCCGGACAAGTTGAACAACTTCGAGTGGCACTTAATCAGTGAACAGTGAACAGTGAACAGTGAAAAATTAATGGTTAGTGACGAAGATTGTGAATTAAGGAAATTATTGATTGGTTAATCATTTAGAATAATCTTTCCTCTTTAACTCATCCTCTTTATTCTTCTGTCAGTGAATACATTTCACTGCTCGCTATTCACTTATAATTGTTCGTTGTTAACTGATTGGCGATCGCCCGAAGAATTGGACAAAGCTTTTCATTCGTTGGGATAATTCGGAATTCATGGCTTCACTTCGATAACGCCATTCCCAGTTACCTTCTCCTTTGCTCGGAATATTCATTCTGGCATTGGATCCCAATCCCAAAATATCCTGTAACGGGAAAATAGCTACATTGGCAACGGAAGCCAAAGCTAAACGAATCATATCCCAATGTACGCCGTCATGACTTATAGAACCTAAATAGAAACATAAATTGCGTTTTTCTACATCGCTCGCTTTCTCATACCAACCTACGGTAGTATCGTTATCGTGAGTTCCGGTATAAATTACACAATTATTCTCTTGGACGTTGAAAGGTAAATAAGGATTGCCAGCGTCTCCACCAAAAGCAAACTGTAAAACCTTCATACCGGGAAATTCAAATTTATCCCGTAAAGCTTCTACTTCTGGAG
>ERZ1740059.1817-NODE-1817-length-10618-cov-3.067216_pt1 | contig 10618 bp, 8 predicted proteins | sample MGYA00581744_ERZ1740059 | MGnify/ENA primary metagenome ERZ1740059 (study PRJEB43018, sample SAMN04849738) | marine metagenome | isolation source: floating plastic debris | place: Pacific Ocean | collected 2008-08-28 | study: EMG produced TPA metagenomics... | reverse complement strand
AGTGATCGCACACAACCTGGCAAACGCACCTACCGTTGGATTCAAAGCCGACATGGTTCAAGCCGAGTCTGTGTATTTGCTGGGTGAGGGGCAGGAAACCCGCGCCTACAAAATGGTCTCCGCGATCGACGCGGATCTGAGCAGTGGTGCCTTACAGCAAACAGGTCGCGACTTAGATATCGCCGTGAATGGTAAAGGCTGGATTGCCGTACAGACACCGAGCGGCCTCGAAGGTCTCACCCGGCGCGGCGATCTGCGAGTCGACCCTTTCGGTCAGCTACTTAATGGTGCCGGCGATCCGGTGCTTGGCAATGACGGTCCGATTGCTTTGCCACCCTTTAGTTCTATCGCGATCGGCGAAGACGGCACGATTTCGATCGTGCCGCAGGGAGAGCAACCCAACACCGTGGCTATTCTTGATCGCATAAAGCTAGTAAATCCCCCGGAAGAGACCTTGGTCAAAGCTCCCAGCGGCATGATCGTCGTCAGCGACGGTTTGCCTTCACTAGCCGATGCAAATGTGCGTATTACGAGCGGCGCGCTGGAGGCCAGTAACGTGAACTCCGTGGCATCTATGGTGCAAATGATCGAGCTCGCTCGTGAGTTTGAACAATTCATGAAAGTCGTGACGGTAGGCGAAGAGATGGATACCTCGTCCGCCAGCCTCATGCGAATTCAATAAGTCGTACAGAATCAGTAGGAGAAGAGGGTGAATCAGGCGCTCTGGATATCAAAAACGGGCCTCGACGCACAGCAGACCCGCATGTCGACGGTTGCTAACAACCTCGCAAACGTTGGTACGACCGGTTTCAAACGAGGTCGTGCCATCTTTGAAGACCTCGTCTACCAAAATGTCCGCCAGGTGGGCTCGCAGTCGTCCCAGGATACGCTGCTGCCGTCCGGTCTTCAGCTGGGCACCGGTACCCGCGTGGTTGCCACCGAGCGTTTGTTCACCCAGGGCAACCTGACCCAGACCGACAATCAGCTCGATATTGCGGTTCAGGGTCGCGGTTTCTTCGAGATACTGCTACCCGATGGCACGCAAGCCTTTACCCGCGATGGCTCATTCCAGGTAAATGATACCGGGATCATGGTGACCTCCGCCGGGTACCAGCTCCAACCGCCGATCACCATTCCGCAGGGCGCTCTTTCGGTCAGTATTGCCCCCGATGGGACCGTATCTGTTCAGCAGACCGGCACCGCGGCCTCCACGCAGGTTGGCAGCATTCAGCTTTCGGATTTTATTAATCCTGCTGGCTTACAAGCCCGTGGCGAAATCCTTTTTGTTGACTCAGGAGCCAGCGGCGCACCGCAGCCGTTTAACCCCGGGCTGAATGGTCTGTGTACTTTGGTGCAGGGCTATGTAGAAAGCTCCAACGTGAATGTGGTTGAGGAACTGGTCAATATGATCGAGACGCAACGCGCTTACGAAATGATTTCACGAGCGATCTCGACCGCAGATCAGATGCTCCAGTACGTATCCAACAACTTGTAATGCGTAGCGATACTCTAAAGGCTCAGTGGGCTGTGTCGGGAACGGCGATGCTCTCCTGCCAACCGGTACGCACCGTATTAAGGGCCGGCCTAGTCGTTGCGTTCGCGGTCGCCTGCGGTTGTGCGACTGTCAACGGACCCTCCCATCCTGATTACATTGCGATAGAGCCCATCGAGTATCCGGATGTCACCGTATCTTCGGCGCCGAGCACCGGTAGCCTATTTGTCGGTGCAAGAAATGTGTCTCTATTCACCGACACGCGTGCTCACGAAATTGGGGATATCGTTTCCGTGCAGCTGGTCGAGTCTACTTCAGCCGCCAAAAGTGCCGATACAGAGATCGACAAGACCAACAGCACTGGCATCACCGACCCGACTCTCTTCGGCGCTCCCGTCACGATAAATGGGCGCTACAACCTCGGTGTGAGTATGGATTCGAACAACTCCTTTGAGGGGGAGGCCACCAGCAATCAGAGCAATAGCCTACAGGGTTCAATCGCCGTGCAGGTCTCTCTGGTCTTACCTAACGGGAATCTGATCGTTCAGGGAGAGAAGCGAATCCGGATCAATCAGGGCGATGAGTACATCCGGTTGCGCGGGGTTATTCGTCCGGAAGACGTAAGTTCCTTCAATACAATTCCCTCAACGCTGGTCGCCGACGCGCGTATTTCCTACTCCGGCACCGGTGTACTTCAGGACAGTAATAAACCTGGCTGGTTAGCTCGATTCTTCGTCAGCCCAATTTGGCCTTTCTAGGATGACTCTATGAATCCGCCATCCTTTTTCCAGAATTGTGTACGCAGCGGTGCGACCTATCTGCTGCGCCTAGCACTCGCCATTAGTCTGGTATTCGGTTCCCTAGTTTCGCCGTTTGCGTCGGCAGAGCGCATCAAGGACATCGCAGATATTGCTGGCGTCCGTAGCAACCAACTGGTCGGTTACGGACTGGTGGTTGGCTTGGACGGTACCGGTGATCAGGTGATTCAGGCTCCGTTTACAGTACAAAGCTTGCGCAACTTCCTCACTCAGATGGGCCTTAACTTGCCCGCGGGCGTGAATCCACAGCTAACAAATATTGCTGCCGTCTCAGTTCACGCGGAGCTGCCGCCTTTCTCAAAGCCTGGGCAAACTCTGGATGTGACAGTCTCCTCCCTCGGTAATGCGGGCAGCCTTCGCGGAGGATCCTTACTGATGACCGAGCTGCGTGCAGCCGATGGCCAGATTTACGCGCTAGCTCAGGGGTCACTTATCGTAAGTGGATTCGGCGCGGATGGCGCCGACGGCTCCAGCGTGACCGTGAACGTTCCCAGCGCGGGTCGAATACCGAACGGCGCGACGGTTGAGCGGGGCGTGCCCTCACCTTTCGGCACAGCGCCCGTCATGGTGATGAATCTCCACGCTGCAGACTTCACCACGGCTCAGCGCGTCTCAGCCACGATCAACGACACGCTCGGCGAGGATGTAGCTAGGCCCATTGATGCGGTATCCGTAGAAGTGCGAGCACCGGAAGACCCCGGTCAAAAGGTCGCTTTCATGTCTGTGCTAGAAAATATGGAAGTCGATCCAGCCACTGCCGCGGCTAAAGTCGTAGTCAACAGCCGTAGCGGAACAATAGTGATAGGCAGCCAAGTTCGGGTTGAACGCGCCGCGGTTGCGCACGGAAACCTTACGGTCACTGTTTCGGAAAATATCAATGTGAGCCAACCAGGTGCCTTCGCCGGGTCAGGCCAGACCGCGATCACACCGGAGTCAGAAATTGACATTGGCGAGGAGGACGCGCGGATGTTTTTGCTCGAGCCGGGGATTACTCTCCAGGAGCTAGTATCGGCAGTCAACCGCGTCGGCGCGGCACCGGGTGATCTGATTGCCATCCTCGAAGCGCTCCAACAGGCGGGCGCCCTACGAGCCCAGCTCGTGGTTATCTAGGCTAGGCTGCTTGCGGCGATGCAGACGGCGGGACTCTATAGCGACTTTGGTGAACTGGCCAACCTGCGTCTTGGTGCCCAGGGACAAGACGCCGCTAATCGACGAGAAGTCGCCGGCCAGTTTGAGGCACTGTTCGTGCAAATGATGGTAAAGGCCATGCGCGACGCCACACCCAAAGGGGAGTTGTTTAACTCCAGTCAGTTAGAGAGTTACCAGTCTATGTACGACCAGCAGCTGGCTCTTGAGCTTTCTAACCGAGGCGGTATCGGACTTGCCGACGTGATCATGCGTCAGTTTGAAGGGCTCGATTCCTCATCGTCACCAGAACCTCCAACGCAGTTTAATCCGCTCCCGTCTGAGCGTGTCCCCTCACTGGCCATAAACAACGTTTCGGCTCGCGAGTTTCACAGCAAAGTCGATGGCTTTAACCCTGTGCATAGGGCCGCAAACGAGTCGCTGAACGGCGCCGCGGATTCGGATACAAGCCATGCGGACCCGACCCAGCGCCGCTCACCGCTGTTTGCGAGTCCTCAGGCCTTTCTTGATCAGCTGCGACCGCTGGCCGAGGAGGCTGCGGAGAAGCTCGGTACCGACCCTGATCTTCTGCTTGCGCAGGCCGCGCTGGAAACGGGTTGGGGAGGGAAAGTACTGCAAACGGCGACTAGCGGAGCCCAATCGTCCGCTAGCAGTTTCAACTTTTTCAACATTAAAGCCGGCTCCGATTGGAGCGGCTCAAGCGTTACGCATACAACCTTGGAGTTTAAAGACGGGATTTCCCACCGGGAGCAGTCGCGTTTTCGTGCCTATGGTAGCGCCGAGGAGTCGTTCAGGGATTACGTAGAATTCGTTTCAAACTCCCCGCGCTATGCCTCAGCAGTGAGCGCTGCTGATAATCCAGAGGCCTATATTCGTGAGCTGCAGTCCGCGGGTTATGCGACGGACCCTGCCTATGCGGACAAAGTCCTTTCGATCCGAACCCGTATCCAAGAGCAGACCCCCGTGGTTGATCAGGCCGCGCCAGTCACGCTGGCACTAAAGGAATCGTCTCAACGGTCGCTAACCAGCAGCGCTGACGATTAATGAGCATTGATAGAACGAGCAGAACGAGCAGAACGAGCAGAATGAGAAGAGTGACTTAAGGTTTGGCGGACGTACTTGGCATAGGCACCTCAGCACTGCTTTCGTTGCAGCGAGCGATCGCGACGACGGGTCAGAATATTGCCAATGTGAACACCGAAGGCTACAGCCGTCAGTCGGTGGAGTTCACCGCACGTACGCCCCGCAACGTCGGCGTTGGTTTCATCGGCGCGGGCGTACTGAGCTGAAACATCGAACGCAGTTTCGACCAGTTTCTAACTGACGATCTACGCGATCGCACTGCCAGTGCTGCCGGGGCGAGTACACTCGCTGATCTGACCGGACGTATCAATACCTTGCTTGCAAGCTCCGATACGGGTCTGGGACCGGTTTTGGACAATTTCTTTGCCGCCGTCCAGGACGTTGCCAACAATCCCGGTTCTATACCGGAGAGGCAGGTTCTGATCGGGCAGGGACAGGTGCTCGCGGAGCGCTTTTCCTTTTTGGATGAGCGTCTGTCAGCGTTCGATCGTGAGGTTAATCAACGGCTTACGGATTCCGTCAGTCAAATTAATGCGCTAGCGCAAAACATCGCAAATCTGAACGAGCAGATCGTCGATGCGAGGCAAACCGGATTCGAACCGAATGACCTCCTCGATACCCGAGATCAGGTGGTGCTCGAGCTTGCGGAGTTGGTGGGCGTCACCACCGTGGAACAGGACGATGGTGCGCTAAACATTTTCATTGGTAATGGTCAGTCTCTGGTCATCGGCAATTCTGCATCGCAGCTTGAGGCTTTTTCTGACCCCAATAACGTGAGTCGCACAAATGTAGGGATTGCAGGTGTTAGCAACCCGACCGATATAGGACGCTTTTTGTCCGGTGGCGAGCTCGGCGCCGCATTGCAATTTAGAAATTCAGTGGTCGATCCCGCCCGAGCTCAACTCGGCTTAATTGCCGTTGGGGTAACCGATACTTTCAATGCCCAGCAGGCTCTTGGTCTGGATTTAAATGGTGATCTTGGTGGCGATTTCTTCCAATCGATCGAACCTACCGTGGCGGGCGCTGCGCAAAATACCGGCGCCGGAATTATCACTGCGAGTATTGACGATGTGTCCCAGCTCACCGGCGCCAGCTACACGATCAGCTTTGATGGAACCGACTACACCATCACGAATAACGACACTAACGCTAGCCAAACTGGCGCAGGGCCAAACTTTACTGTGGATGGTGTCGCTATCTCGGTCGGTACCGCCCCGGCGGCAGGCGATAGCTTCCTTATCGAACCGGTAACCACGGCGGCAGGGCTGTTCTCCGTGGAGTTGTCTGATCCTCGTTTAATTGCGGCCGCATCTCCCGTTCGAAGTTCTGCATCAATAGCTAACGCCGGATCCGGCGAACTGGAAAATCTGAGCGTCAACGGTACAGCCGGATTACCGCTGGCAGGCACTGTGACCTTGACGTTCAATCCAGACGCACTCGGCGCTGGCATACCTGGCTTTGACGTCGTTGGTATTGGCGGCGGGCCGATCGCCTTCGATCCGTCGACAGACAGCGGCGGGGTTAGCGCGACGCTCGGCGACTTCAGCTTTGAGCTGAGCGGTGTTCCCGTCGACGGTGATAGCTTCACGATTCAGAACAATCTCGACGGCTCCGGTGATAACCGTAATGCGCTCGCACTGGCGGGCATTCAGCGCGAACCCAACCTGCTGGGTGGGACTGCGAGCTTCCAAGACGCCTATGCGACCATCGTCGGTGATGTAGCCGTTCGAGGTCAGCAAGCTAGTAGCCTTGCGAGTACAGAGAGCGCGTTGCTGGACCAGGCAAGAGCTGCAAGGAATGGGGCGCAGGGCGTTAATCTTGATGAAGAAGCGGCAAATCTGCTTCGTTACCAACAAGCCTACTCCGCGGCGGCTCAGGTTATCGCAGTCGCCGACGAAGTTTTCCAAGTCCTCCTTAATGCAACCAGTCGTTAGGCTAGGAAGAGCGATGTAAGCAATGGTTGATCGAATTTCCACCCTACAAATTTTCCAGTCGGGCGTCTCTACGATCCTTGCCCGGCAAGAAGAACTCGCCCGTACCCAGCAGGAGCTGGCGGCTGGTCGATCCATATTGTCGCCCGAGGATGATCCTGCGGGCGCAATCCAGATCTTGGACATTGAGGAGGATCTTAGACAAGTTGATCAGTTTCAGCGCAACTCGAATCTCGCGGAAAGTCAGCTGTCTCTGGAAGACACCACGCTGAGCAACGTTGTCTCCGTACTCCAACGGGTGCGGGAGCTCACCGTGCAAGCCAACAATGCGACCTCAGGGCCAGAGCAGCGCGCTGCAATCGCGCAGGAAATCGATATACGCCTCGATGAGCTCCTTGATCTTGCGAACACTCGCGATGCGAACGACGAATTCATATTTGCCGGATTTCAAGCGACGTCTCAGCCTTTCACTCGCTCCGGTGATTCGGTCAACTACTCCGGAGACGATGGCCAGCGTTTCTTACAAATTGCCGCGGGATCGCAAGTGGCTGTTCGCGACTCCGGTTCACGGGTGTTTCTGGCCGTGCCCGCCGGCAATGGCAGCTTTGATTTCTCCGTCAGCGGGAACAGCGGAAATGTCGTAGTCGATAGTGCTACTGCAACTACCGGGTTCGTTCGCGACGAGTACACCATCAATTTCATACAGGCCCTACCTACAGACCCGATCACCTACGAGGTAGTCGACAGCGGTGCGACGGTGGTGGCAAGCGGAAACTTCCAGTCCGGTGAAGCGATTACCTTTGCTGGTGCCACCGTGGTTTTGGACGGCGAACCGGATGACGGTGATAGCGTGGAGATCGAGGCAACGGCAAATCAATCGATCTTCGAAACCGTCTCTGAAATTGTTCAGACGCTCCGCTCCTCGACGGGCGAAGAGGCCAACAACGCAGAAGTTAACAATGCGCTTGCCAGTGGTTTGTTGAATCTCGATCAGGCAATCGGGAACGTTGTAGAGGTCCAGGCGGAGATCGGCGCGCGACTCAATCGAATCGACAGCCAGCAAGAAATTAATTCGGAGTTCAATCTGCAGCTACAAACGGCCTTGTCCAATGTGCAAGACCTAGATTATGCAGAAGCGATCAGCCGCCTAAATCTTCAACTTGTGGCCCTCCAGGCGGCGCAGCAGACCTTCGTTCAAACTCAGCGCCTGTCGCTATTCGACTTCATCCGCTAGCAAGCTGTCACGAGAGGATGCGCCGTAAGTTCTGATTCGCGAGTTCAGCTTTGGTACTGGTTCGCTAACGTTCAGGTCTTCTTGAGCGGGGCATCTTGAGTCCTCAGCAAGACAATTTTTTCCGTTTAGGTCATGCGGCGCTCATCGGTCAACAGCGTCAGAACACGCCTTTGAGAATTACCGTTGGCCCGGCCTGTAATAGGCTAAGTATCTGTAAAATATAGGAAAAGTGACTGGCGCTGTCCTGAATCGCATCGCTCAGTTTGTCCACTCTCCAAATAATTCCAGAATTCCACAAAAATTTTCGAAAAAAGTCCTAAAGCGCTGATTTCTATCGCCGCTAACCCCTCTGAACGCGCCCGATAAACCTCGTGTCATGCGGGCCGCAAATTTACTAATCGTTCTAACGAACATAAAAGTAATCAATTCAGCACTCATAACGAGCGCTGACTGAAGCAGAAGGGGACGCAGCCATGCCTCAGGTAATTAACACCAACATTCCTTCGCTGACTTCTCAGCGAAACTTGAATACGTCGCAGAACGACGTCGCAACCGCTCTACAGCGTTTGTCGTCGGGTTTGCGGATTAACAGCGCACGAGATGATGCTGCCGGTCTTGCGATCTCACAGCGTTTTACCACTCAGATTCGTGGTCTCAACCAGGCCGCTCGAAATGCCAATGACGGTATTTCACTTGCACAGACCGCTGAAGGCGCGCTTTCCGAGGTTACAAACTACTTGCAGCGAATTCGTGAGTTGGCGGTGCAGTCAGCAAACGCTACGAACTCTGATAGTGATCGTTCGGCGATCAACCAGGAAGTGAGCCAGCGGCTTGCTGAAATCGACCGAATTGCGCAGCAAACGTCCTTCAACGGCCGAAACGTGCTCGACGGTTCATTCGGAAGCGCTCTCTTCCAGGTAGGCGCAAACGTGGGTGAGACAATTGGTCTAAGTCTGGCTACCAGCGTCCGAACAAGTGCCGTTGGTGCGGTTGCAACCGCGACTTCGGTTGACTTAAGTACCGTCATCGCTGATGCGGGAACTTCTGCTGAGTCAACATTCGATCTTATCTCTCTTCTGGGCACCTATTTCTCGGCAACTGCTACAGCTGGGACGTTCACTTCTGGCGCTGTCCCGGCGGGCTTCAACTATACCGCTGCGAATAATCTTTCATTCGACGTTTCTGTTGATGGCGGTGCTGCGGTAACGGTGACCTTAGATGAGACGACGGGTGCTGCCAACGATGGTGTGTTCGCAGACGCGGCTGCTATTGCGACAGAAATCAACACCCAGCTAGGTGCTGCGGCGACGGCTTCTATCGACAGTGGTAACCTGCTCATAACGAGTGCCACTTCCGGCGCTTCGAGTACTATTGCCGTATCCAATGTGGTTTCTGCTGGTACTGCGACTGATTTTCTCACTGGAGGCGCGGGTGCCGTAGGTGGTGCTGACGCTGCGGCGATCGATCTTGTGATCACTGATCCAAACGATGGAGCGATCACAGTTACCATCGATGATGACTTGTCTACCGGTACCGCTGCCACGCAAACCGACGCTATCGTAGCGGCGATCACCGCCGAGCTCTCGGGAACCGCAGAGTTTACCATAGCTGATGACGATGCTGGCAGCATTACGCTTACCGACGCAGCCGTCGCCGGTAATACAAGCGCGGGCGACTTCGCCCTAACCGTTGACGGAACCGCTTCTACCGCGACTTCAAGCACAACTGGTGTCGCAGGCCCAGCCGCCGCATTGAGTCTCACTATTACTGATCTAACGATCCAAATTGGCACTAATGATGCGGTCTCTGTAGCTAACGCGACCTACTCTACTCAGGAAGCATTCCTGGATGCGGTGAATGTCGCTCTTGGCAGCAACGCAACCGCCTCGCTGGACTCTACAACCAATATCGTGAGTTTTAGCGCTGGGGAGAGTGTAACGATTGGTGGGGGTGATGCTGCAACGGCTTTCTCAGCAACTTCCTTTGCAACTACTGGTAGCTTGAGCGGAATCGATGTGACAACGGTCGCAAACTCGAATGCTGCGATTCTCTCTGTCGACGCAACGCTCGATACGATTGCAGAACTCCGAAGCACCTTCGGTGCTATTCAGAACCGCTTCGAGTCAACCATCGCGAACCTGGCGACGACGACTGAGAACCTAACGGCTTCTCGATCTCGAATTCAGGACGCGGACTTCGCAGCTGAAACAGCGGCACTGACGAGAGCGCAGATTCTGCAGCAGGCGGGTATCTCCGTACTAGCGCAGGCGAATGCGCAGCCTCAGAACGTGTTAGCGCTGCTTCAGTAAGGGCGGGCTAGAGAGAGACGTCTCGGAAAGTGAGGCGGGCTAAAAGCCCCCTCACTTTTTCGCCGTTTTGGCACCCGAGGCGTAAATTTAGGGAGAAAGAAGGACATGGCGACTCCAATTAACACCACGCCAACGTTGCCTTCCCAAACCGGAGGCGCAACGAGTCGAACGCAGCCTCAGCAATCAGCCGAGGGCGGTGAAGCGCGGCAAGTTCTTTCCGGGAGCGGCAGTACAGCGCCGGAAGTTGAAGTACAACAGCCTAACCAATCACCCCAAGACTTGGCGCAGGCGACGCGTGATATCAGTGATTACATTCAATCGGTATCTCGTTCCCTGCAGATTTCTGTCGACGATGATCTCGGTACGACCGTGATTCGTGTTCTAGACGCGGAAACAGACGAACTCGTTCGGCAGATTCCCGCTGAGGATGCGCTGGCATTGGCGCGATTTATCTCAGAACAGCAGGCAACGAGCGCTGCTGATCCGGTACGGGGCATACTGATCGATAGTGAAGGCTAAACCGTAGCCTGTTTGTCGAGCAGTAACGCTGAAGCTAAGTTAGATCGTACTTGGCATCGGCTTTGCCTGTCTTTAAGCCTGAGTTC
>ERZ1740059.1816-NODE-1816-length-10618-cov-6.274449_pt1 | contig 10618 bp, 9 predicted proteins | sample MGYA00581744_ERZ1740059 | MGnify/ENA primary metagenome ERZ1740059 (study PRJEB43018, sample SAMN04849738) | marine metagenome | isolation source: floating plastic debris | place: Pacific Ocean | collected 2008-08-28 | study: EMG produced TPA metagenomics... | reverse complement strand
TTTTGATTACGCTTTTGCCTTTCATTATTCCTTATGCCAGAGTGGGCAATGAAAATTTCGATGCGCAATTTCTATTGTTTTTAGAGTCTTTTTAACCAACGGCGACCAGTGATTATTTCGGTGAGATCTACCAGCAGATAAAGGATCAGCGAAGGGGAGGGCTTTTATCATCAGCTTTTGTGGTCTCCATTTTTTTAGTGGCCAACGGGGTAAATGCTATTTTTAGCGGCTTTGAAAATTCATATCATGTAGAGCTTACCCGTAACTTTTTCAGACAATACGCCTATGCACTTATGGTTGGGATGCTTTTGTCCATTTTGCTGATTATTTCTGCTGTGGTGTATGTTTACTTTGAGTTTTATGTGGTGGAATACACCAGTGAATATCTAGGAAAAACCTTGGGTTATGATCAAGAGAAAGGAGATACCCTGGGCATACAAATAGCCAAGATCCTGTTTTTTATGGTACTGTCTTATTTGACTACGTCCATCTTGTACTATTTTGGAACTGCGGAAGGGAAAAAAGCACGGTTTTTCTCGGCGGGGGCGCTAATGACAACCCTTCTTTTTGTACTTACATCCTATCTTTTTGGTGTATATGTTGAAAAGTTTGCGAGGTACAACGAACTGTACGGCGCATTGGGGGGACTATTGATTCTGATGGTATTTATATGGTTGAATTCCAATATTTTATTATTGGGATTCGAATTAAATGCAACGTTAAATTCATTAAAAAAGAAACATGAAAAACAGCAATCACAATAAAGGTTTTTTGCTCATTGTCCTAATTTTGGGAATTCAGGCCATAAATGGGCAAACCGTATTTGGAAAATGGAAGACCATCGATGACAAAACTGGGGTTACCAAAGCCATCGTTGACGTTTATGAAAAGAATGGTCTTCTCAATGCGAAAATCGTACAGGTCCTTGAGGAAGGTAGGGAAGATGCACTATGCATAAAATGCGAAGGAGAGCTAAAGGATAAGCCGGTACAAGGAATGCACATTATGAGAAACTTCAAAAAAAATGGTGATGGGGAATACAAGGGCAATAGTCTCTTAGACCCTGAAAATGGAACCACCTATAAAGGTAAAGTTTGGCTTGATGGCCAGGATTCCAATAAATTGAAGGTCAGGGGGTATGTTGCCTTTCTGTACAGGACCCAAACCTGGCATCGGGTAACAGATGCGCAGTAGATATGCAATGGTTTTTGGATGTTGTGCTTCCCATTCCTCTGGAGCGGCGATTTACGTATCAAATTACCGAAGAGGAAGCCCAGTTTATTAAAAAGGGCATGCGCATCGCGGTGCCTTTTGGGAAATCAAAAATATACACGGCCCTAGGTGTCGAAGCGCATACCAATGCCCCTGAGGCTTACGAGGCCAAACCTATTTATCAAATACTGGATGAAACACCTTTGGCCAATGAAATCCAGTTGAAACACTGGCAATGGATTGCCGATTATTACATGTGCACCTTGGGAGAGGTAGTACGAACGGCCTTGCCAAGTGCTTTTCTTTTGGAAAGTGAAACGTTGATATTGCCCAATCCCTCATCCGTAGTGGATGAAATAAAACTCAAGGACGACGAGTTCCTGATTTTCGAGGCCTTGCAACACCAGTCAGCTCTTAAAATATCAGAAGCGGAGCAGATTGTGGACAAGAAAAAAGTGTTGCCCCTGATAAACCGTTTGGTCCAAAAAAATGTAGTACTTCTTAAAGAAGAGCTTTACGAGCAGTACCGACCGAAACAAGTGACTTTTATTCGGTTGGCAAGTCAGTATCAAAATGAAATCCAGTTGGAGGCCCTGTTGGAAAGCTTGTCCCGTGCCCCGCAACAAACCAAGGTTGTATTGGCCCTGTTTCAGTTGGAAAGCAAAACCAGAAAGCCGATTCTCCAAAAAGATTTGTTACTAGAGAGCGGGGTTTCGCGGGGGGTTCTGAAGAGTCTGTTGGAAAAGTCGGTTTTGGAGGCTTACCAAATACAGCAGGACCGCGTGGGTTACAAGGGGGGCGATTCGCGCTCAAAGGTGGTTTTGAATTCCTATCAAGAAAAAGCGCTTGCTACGATTCAACACAATTTTTCCATAGGAAAAACTACTTTGTTGCACGGTGTGACCTCCTCTGGGAAAACCGAAGTTTACTTTAAATGTATTGAAGGTGTAATTGAAGAAGGAAGACAAGTACTCTATCTGCTTCCGGAAATCGCGCTGACCTCACAATTGATAGGACGATTGCAGGATTATTTTGGAAATAAGATCACGGTATATCATTCAAAATATAGTGTAAATGAAAGAGTAGAAGCCTGGAAAAATGTATTGCAACGTTCTGAAAAGGCCCAAATTGTTATCGGAGCCCGTTCATCTTTGTTTTTGCCCTTCTCCGATTTGGGATTGGTGGTGGTGGATGAAGAACATGAAAACTCGTTCAAACAGTTTGACCCGGCTCCGAGATACCACGCCCGTGATGCTGCCTTGGTCTTGGCAACTTTGCACGGTGCCAATTGCCTTTTGGGTTCGGCAACCCCAAGTTTGGAGAGCATGGAAAACGTCAAAAAGGAAAAATACGGATATGCCCGTATTCAACATCGCTTTGGAAAGGTCTTAATGCCTGATGTAAAACTGGTCGATTTGAAAGAAGCCACCAAAAGGAAAAAAATGAAGGGGCATTTTTCAGAGACACTTTTTTTGGCCATGGAAGCGGCATTGGCGAATGGGGAACAGATTATCCTATTCCAGAACCGCAGGGGTTTTTCGCCGATCGTTGCGTGTACTACCTGTGGCAATGTGACCCAGTGTCCCAATTGCGATGTGAGTCTCACCTATCATCAAAACAGAAATCAACTTCGTTGCCATTATTGCGGATATCACATGGCTTTACCCTTGAGCTGTCCCGCCTGTGGCAGTAGTACACTGGATAAAAAGGGTTTTGGAACGGAACATATTGAACAGGAAGTGGGGCAGCTTTTCCCGCAAACCAAGGTGGGGCGTATGGATTTGGATACCACGCGTGGAAAATATGCCTTTGAAAAATTGATAAATGCCTTCACGCATCAGGAATTGGATGTTTTGGTCGGCTCGCAAATGGTGGTGAAAGGTCTGGACTTTAGGTATGTGGGTCTGGTCGGTGTTATGGACGCAGATTCTCTCTTGAACTTCCCGGACTATCGCGCGCATGAACGTACTTTTCAAATGCTGACCCAGGTGGCAGGGAGAGCCGGGCGTACCCAAAAACAGGGAAAGGTATTGATACAGACCTATAACCCTTTTCATCAAATACTCCAACAAGTGACCACCAATGCCTATGGTGAAATGTTTGAACAGCAACAGTATGAACGGGAACAGTTCAAATATCCCCCCGTTGTCCGTATCATAAAGATAACCTTGAAGGATAAGGATTTTAACAAGTTAAATGAAGCATCCATTTGGTTCGCGCAATCTTTGAGAAATGTTTTAAGCTGCCCGGTGCTAGGCCCAGAGTTTCCCCCAATTGCCCGGATACGAAGGGATTATTTAAAAAATATTTTACTTAAAGTTTCCCGAAATCAATCCCTGCCCCAAACAAAAAATAGCATTAAAAGAATTGAAAAATCCTTTAATGCTATTTCAAAGTATAAAAGTGTAAGACTAATTTATAATGTGGACCACATATAGTTATACGTTGGCCAAGGCTTCCGCCAATTCTGTCTTTTTATTTCTACTCAATGGAATCTGTCTACCCCCAACTTCTACATTTTTACTATTGAATTTCTCAATTTTTTCCAGATTCACGATATAAGATTTATGTATCCTTAAAAATTTCTCCGCAGGAAGTTGTTTTTCAAAGGATTTCATGGTGGATAGGATTACAATATTTGCTTCATCGGTGACCAATTTGATATAGTCGCCCAAAGCTTCGATCCACTTGATATCGTTTAAGATGACTTTACGTTTTTTAAGATTGCTCTTTACGAAAATATGTTCTTCATCCTCGTCCACTCGATTCATCTGTTCATATTTGGCGACCGCTCTTTTTACAGAAGCCTCGAAACGGGCCAAAGTGATGGGTTTGTGCAAATAATCTGTGACATCGTAATCAAAAGCCTTGAGCGCGTAATCAGGCTTTCCTGTGATTAAAATGACTTGAGGTGGATTTTCCAAAGCTTCCAAAAGGTCGAAACCGCTGATAATAGGCATTTCAACATCAAGGAAAATGAGGTCAATTTCATGGTTTTTCAAGCCGTTCTTAGCTTCGATGGCGTTGCTATACTCGGCGATTAAGGCTAGGTGAGGATGGTTGTTCACTAGTTTGGCAACTGCCATCCGCTGCATGGATGAGTCGTCAACTATTATACTTTTTAACTTCATAGAATGGGGTGATTTGTAGGGTTTTAAATCGTCGGCAAATTACATAAAATTGAGGTTCAAAGGCAACAAAAGATGTAAACATGGTCGAATCTGTTGTGTACTTTGCTATATACGTTATGTAGTTTTGAACGGTTCATTGTTGTTAATAACTCTTATGATTTAAACGAAGATTTAATCCATTTCTTGCGTGGAGAACTTATAATCATTAATTTTGCGCTCCTTTAAAAATAAGTATATATGAACCATTACGAAACTGTTTTCATTTTGAATCCCGTTCTATCTGAGACCCAGATAGAGGAAACAGTTAAGAAATTCGAGGATTTCTTAATTAAGAATGGTGCCAAAATGGTCTCTAAGGAAAACTGGGGACTTAAAAAATTGGCCTATCCCATTCAGCATAAAAAGAGTGGATTTTATCACTTGTTCGAGTTTACCGTGGACGGCAGTGTTATTACCCCTTACGAACTGGAATTTATCCGGGATGAGCGCATTATGCGTTTCTTGACCGTTAAATTGGACAAGCATGCAATTGCTTGGGCAGAAAAGAGAAGAACAAAACTTAAAGTAAACGCATAGCATGGCATCCATAGAACAACAGGCAAAAGCAAAAAAAGATGGGGAAATCCGTTATCTGACCCCACTCAACATTGAAACGAGCAAACAAAAGAAATACTGTAGATTCAAGAAGTCCGGTATCAAGTATATCGATTATAAAGACCCTGATTTCTTGATGAAGTTGGTAAACGAACAGGGAAAACTACTGCCGAGAAGGCTTACCGGAACTTCCTTAAAGTACCAAAGAAAGGTCGCACAGGCAGTCAAACGTGCACGTCACTTGGCCTTGATGCCCTACGTTGGCGATATGTTGAAATAAAAAGGTAGTAAGCATGGAAATTATTCTTAGAGAAGACGTACAAGATTTAGGTTTTAAAGACGATGTCGTAACAGTAAAGAACGGATACGGCAGAAACTATTTGATACCGCAGGGTTTGGCCATGTTGGCCACTCCTTCCGCTAAAAAGGTTCTGGCCGAAAACCTCAAACAACGCGCGCACAAGGAAAAGAAAATCATTGATGAAGCCGCTGCAAAGTCAGACGCGCTAAAGAAGTTGGAAATCCGTATTCCTGCCAAAGTAGGTGCTGGTGATAAATTGTTCGGGTCTGTAAGTAATATTGATTTAGCCGCTGCCTTGGAGAAAAATGGACATCAAATCGATAGAAAGTTTATCAATATTCAAGGAGGTACCATCAAACGTGTGGGACCTTACAAGGCCCAAATACGACTTCATCGTGAGGTTATTGTGGATTTTCCTTTTGAAGTGATAGCGGAAGCAAAATAAACATCAAGTTTTAGTTAATAACTTGTTAAGAGCTATGCATGCATAGCTCTTTTTTTTGTTCTATGTTTGTAGCTACTCAAAAAGCTTTAACTAACTCATTATGAAGAAATTTTTACCCCTGGGATTACTGTTTTTCCTGGTATCCTCACCCCTTTTTTCACAAGTCACTACCTCCAATATTAGAGGAGCTGTAGTTGATGACCAAGATGTTCCCCTTTTTGGGGCCAATGTGGTCGCGGTACACACACCGACGGGCACGCGTTATGGATCCATTACCAATGAAGATGGTAGGTATAACTTATTGAACCTTCGAGTTGGGGGTCCCTATGAGGTCACCATTTCCTATGTTGGTTTTAAAACTATTGCCAAAAACGATATCTTTTTGACTTTGGGTAAGACTTTTAACTACAACGTCGCCATGGTATCCGATAGCCAAGCTTTGGATGAGGTGGTCGTGGTCTCTGATGCATCCGGTACTTTTGGCAGTGATAGGACCGGTTCGGAAACCAGCGTAGGTCGTCGTGAATTGACCCAGTTGCCCACAATAACCAGGTCTGCGCAAGATTTTACCCGCTTGGAACCTACCTCGGATGGCAACTCCTTTGGCGGACGTAATTCCCAATACAACAATTTCTCTTTGGACGGATCTATTTTTAACAACCCTTTCGGGCTGGATGCGGCAACGCCAGGAGGACAAACCAGTGCCCAACCCATTTCTTTGGACGCAATCGACCAAATTCAAGTGTCTTTGGCACCTTATGATGTTACCCAGGCCGGATTTACCGGAGCATCGGTCAATGCGGTCACCAAAAGTGGTACCAATTCGCTTAAAGGAACCGTTTATACCTTCTTCAGGAATCAGGATTTGACGGGCGGCAAAGTGGAAGGCGAAGATATTTTTGTACCAGACCTAACGCAAACCCAGTTCGGGATCAGTATTGGGGGTCCTATTGTAAAAAATAAATTGTTCTTCTTTGCCAATTTTGAGCGAGACCAAAGGGAAGATTTAGGTTCTAATTTTGTGGCCAATAGAGGGCAGTCCGGAAATAATGTCTCTCGAGTATCCGCTACTGATTTAGAGCTGGTCTCCAGTGCATTATCTGGTTTGGGCTACGAAACGGGTCCCTTTGAAGGTTTTTTATTGGACACTGAATCCACCAAAGGTATTTTTAAACTGGATTGGAATATAGACGACAACAATCGGTTGGCCTTGATCTACAACTTTCTTCGCGCATCTAGGGATTTGACCGCGAACGAATTTGCGATAGGACGCCGGGGCCCGGATGCAACCACACTACAGTTTGCCAATAGTGGTTACGAAATCAACAATAACATCGATTCATTTCTCGCAGAATTGAATTCAACCTTCAATAATGGTACGGCGACCAATAAACTGCAGATTGGATATTCCTTTTTTGATGATTTTAGAAATCCGTTTTCAACTCCCGCACCGGCAATCAATATCCAGCAAGATGGGGTAAGGGCCATTGTTGCGGGTCATGAGCCATTCTCCATCAACAATCGCCTGGAGCAACGGGTTTTCCAAATTACGGACAATCTTAACTTTTTCAGTGGCAATCATACCTTTACCGTGGGCTTCTCCTATGAAAATTTTGAGTTTTTCAATTCCTTTAATTTGGGCACTTACTTCTTTGGTGATGATCGTGGTGGGGTTGGAGTGTTTGCTGATTTTCCAAGTGTCGGTGCCTTTTTGGATGCCGTGGACAGCGGGTTGATCGGTGATGCGTTCCACAATGCAGAGGACATTTTCGCATCGACAAATGAGGTACCGATAGGAACCCCGGGCGGATGGAACCTGGCAGAGACCAAAGTAGGCCAATTGGCCTTTTATATTCAAGACGATTGGAACGTAACGGATAATTTTAAGTTGACCTATGGTATTCGAGCTGATAGACCCCTTTATTTTAATACGAGGGGACTGGTTCAGGAAAATATCGACAGAAAAGGAGGGCTCCTGTCCGAGGGTGGAACCTATGCCCCGGATATCCAATACTTTGATGAGAATGGCGATGCTGTTTTTCTGAATAGTTTGGATTTGCCCAGCAATGATATTTTATGGTCTCCACGCTTGGGCTTTAACTGGGATGTTAGAAGTGATCAAAGCTTTCAGGTGCGGGGGGGTACCGGTGTATTTTCAGGAAGATTCCCTTTCGTTTGGGTGGGGAACCAAGTACAGAGTACCGACTTTTTCTTTTATCAGACCACCAATCCCAATTTTCAATTTCCCCAGGTTTGGCGAAGTAATTTAGGTGTGGATTATCGTTTTGAAAATGGTATCATCGCCAGCACCGATATCATTTATACTGAAGACCTCAATGCGGCAACGGTCAACAATTTTGGTGCGGGCACCCCTTCCGGGACCTTAGCGGGAGTGGACAACAGACCCATCTATCTAGCCGAAGATCGCGCTACCATTTTTGGTGGGCCTACCAATGCCTATGTATTTTCTAATGTAGACGTGGGATACTCTTTCAACTGGACCTTTAAATTGCAAAAACAGTTCGACAATAACCTTTTTGCCAGTGTGGCCTATAATTTCTTAGAAAGTTTTGATGCCAATTCCTTGGGTGCAGAAATAAGCAGCGATATTTTCGACCTGAACCCGGCCTTAGGCAATGTCAACACGGCGGCGAGCGCCCCCAGTCTATTTGGTAATAAGCACCGCATCATTGGTCAATTGAACAAATCGTGGCTTTATGGTGGTGGCACTTGGGGTACCTCTATTGGCGCGTTCTTTGAATATGCCCAAGGGGGGCGATTTTCTTATACGTATTCAGGGGACATCAATAATGATGGTTCTTTTACCAATGACTTGATATTTATCCCAACGGCGGATCAGCTCCAACAACAACAGTTCACCACGGCGGAACAACGGGATGCTTTTGAAGCGTTCATCCAGCAAGATGAATATTTAAATTCGAGAAGAGGGGGATATGCAGGGCGAAATGATATTCTTACCCCGTGGACCGGCCGATGGGATGTTAAGATACTCCAGGATTTCAATTTTGATGTATCCGGTAAAAAGAACACGGTTCAGCTCAGCATTGATATTTTGAATTTAGGGAACTTGATCAACTCGGACTGGGGTGTTGTGCAAGATGCCCGGACCACACAACCTTTAGGGGTTTTTATCGATGATATCGGAAATCCAGTATACAGTTTTGATACGACCCAGACCACGACCTTTGTCAATAATCCGGATTTGATATCCAGATGGCAGATGCAATTTGGTCTGCGCTACATTTTTAATCGCTAAACCCAGTAAATTCCCATAAAAAGGTCGTGTGATAACACGGCCTTTTTTATTTTTGAGCCATCAAAAAAAAACGTGATGAAATACACTCGTTTGACCCAACAGCAACTGGAGGAACTACAGCCTGAGTTCATAAACTTTTTGGCTACGCAATCCATTACGGCCGAGGAGTGGAGAAGCCTGAAAAACGAGAAACCTGAAGTAGCGGAAGAGGAATTGGATGTGTTCAGTGATTTAATTTGGGAAGGGGTATTGGCCAAAGTGACCTATTTGGAAAACATATCGGAGCAGCACATGCACCTGTTTTATTTGACGGATAAGGAAATGAAGCTTTTCTCCGTAAAGGTCCTAAATCCTGCCATTGATTTGCGTACACAGGAGGGTTTTGGATGGTTCAAACGAAATTTCCAATCGGACTTTGTGGAATATCTGACCGCCTCCAAAGCCTATTCCCAAGATAAAAACCACGATAAGTTCAACCTGATTCAACAAGGCGCGGTCATCACCAAAGGGGAATTATATCAGTGGTTTGAGCGGATAATGGAGTAACCCCACGTAATTGTTAACTTGTTTGGAACTGTAGGAGTATTTAAACAAAAACCGTCAGTTCGAGTGCCTTGCGTGGCAAGGTATATCGAGAACTGCTTCTTTCGCTGCCCCTGAGCATGGGTCAAAGGATTTTGTGTGAACCACTTCTCGATACATTTTTGGTAGGCCCAAAAACACTCGAAGTGACGCGTTGGTCAATAGGGTACGGCAAGTGCTTTTCAAGCATATTGGAACCTCTACCGTCTGTTCGAGTAACTTGCTCACCCACAACCACCCCATAAAACCAAAAAGGGTCCCGAAGAACCCTTTTAAGAAAATAATAGATGGTTAAAAATGCTATTTCATACCAAAATAAGCCATTACCGCGTGATAATCCTCTATAGCTACTCCAGATTTTTTAAGGTCTTCCCAAATGGTGTCCTGTGAGGTTTTGCCGCCCATGGTGGTACTCGTCTCAACGGCAACAACATGAAGATTTGAAAAAAGTGTAGCTTGCCATCCAGGTCCTGTAATCCCAATAGTAATTCCAAGTTTGGTATCTTGTTCTTCGTATGTCTGTGATACGAGATAGTTTCTTCCGCTTATTACAGAGGGAATGCTGTAAAATGTTACTCCTAAATTTGGAACTTGTTCCAACCAGCATAAAAAGACGTAATCTGGTAAAGGATTTTCTTCAAAATCTGTTATTTCAAAAGTTGCGATACTACTACCGTTTTCTATGTTACTTGTATCAAATACCCATCTTTGCACGTTGGCATTTCCATCCTCACCTTGTTGGCCATCGGCCCCTCGGCAGTCCAGAGCGTTCACAACATTATCACCATTAATATCTTCATTGGTGTCCTTATCCTCGGTAATATCGGGTTGTCCGTTGTTATTAAGATCCCAACAGGGTGTACCGGGGTCTCCTTGTGTACCCTGTGTGCCCATGCAATCCAGAAAATCAAATTCGTTATCACCGTTTACATCCTCATTTTCCTGGTCTATTCCATCTCCATTGGTATCCCAGCAGTTTATGCCATTAGCACCGTCCTCTCCGTCAGAACAAGAGGTAAAATGTAGGCTCACCAGGAGGAATGCAAAAAAAACTTGTTTTAATTTCATACTATTGA
>ERZ1740059.1815-NODE-1815-length-10619-cov-3.830651_pt1 | contig 10619 bp, 9 predicted proteins | sample MGYA00581744_ERZ1740059 | MGnify/ENA primary metagenome ERZ1740059 (study PRJEB43018, sample SAMN04849738) | marine metagenome | isolation source: floating plastic debris | place: Pacific Ocean | collected 2008-08-28 | study: EMG produced TPA metagenomics... | reverse complement strand
CATCTAGGTTCCACGGCTACTCAAAAAGATGAAGCTAAGATGCATATCGAAAACAATAAAGTATCCTTCACTGCTGTACGTGAGTTTTTAGATCAGTACAACACGGTTCAGTAAGCATGCACGCATCCGGAAAACTATTGCTCACCGGCGAATACTTCGTATTGGATGGGGCGCTGGCCCTAGCCATACCTGTTCGCTTTGGTCAGCAGATGCACATAGAGCCGATAGCTGCTAAATCGGAACTGCATTGGCGCAGCAAGAATGAAAAAGAAGAAGAGTGGTTTAGTGGAACTTGGCAGTGCCAAGACGATCAAGTGGTGCTTAGCAAAGCTAGTGATAAAGCTGTTGCCGAACGATTGCAGCAACTATTTACTGCCGTTCTAGCCCAAGATGAAACTGCTCTACATACGCTTTGGGGTACCCGCCTTACCACTCAGGTAGATTTTCCCCGCGAGTGGGGCCTTGGTACCAGCTCTACATTAATCAGTCTGCTAGCACAACAAACCCATACCGATCCTTACCAACTACTAGCCGATACTTTTGGTGGTTCGGGTTATGACATTGCTTGTGCTACCGCAACGGGGCCTATTCTTTATCAGCGCCTCGGAGGAACAGAGGTAACTATACAACAGGCCAACTGGAAACCTGCCTACCAACAACATATCTATTTTGCCTACCAAGGGCAAAAACAAAACAGCCGAGAGGGGATTCGCCACTACCGAGAGTTGGGCGGAACCCAGCCCACGCTCCTGGATCAGGTCACAGAATTGACCCAGGCTTTTCTTCAGGCAAATACCCTCCAGACTGCACAAGATATACTCCACCAGCACGAAGATTTTATTAGTGAAATTCTACAGATGGAGCGCGTTCAAACACAGCGCTTTGCTGATTTTCCTGGCCTGATAAAATCACTCGGTGCCTGGGGCCGAGATTTAGTAATGGTGCTGAGTGATAGGCCAGAAACACAAGTACGCCAATATTTTACAGCGCGAGGCTGCCCAGTGGTGTTTTCCTTTGCGGAGATGGTGCGTTAGTGCTCAGCCCCTCATTGTTTGATCAGCTTCACTGCATCGTAAGTTTGCCGTGCTGAATCATTCACTCTCAACATATAGACCCCAGAAGGATAATCCGCCATGGTAATAGTCGATTTTTCTGCAGTGAGATAGGCTTGAAATACCTCCTGCCCTCGTGCATTGAAGATAGTCAATTGACGATTGTGGTAATCTGGAATTTCAATTGAAAAGTCTTCGCGAACGGGATTGGGGTAAATACTAAAGCTGGCAGCATTTTCCACAACTGCTGTGTTGGAAACTTCACACACCATAAAACTCGCTTTTGTGGTAGCTGCTTCCATAAAGTTAAGGGGTGTAATATTGTGAGGCGCAAAATTGATATTTCCCTCAGTATCGTCGTCCACGTCTGAAATAGTGAAAGGACGATGGAAAAGCTCCACCTCGCACAAGTCGTTATCTCCTGGCACTACAACGGCAAAATTACAGACATCTTCTCGCCAAATACCAAAATCAGTAAAGTCAGGCGTAGCTCTGGCAAAGGAGTGTTGTGGTACAAGGGCGTGCCGAATACTACCATCTGTGTAAGTAAGTCGTAGTATTATATCGCGAGTCTGTGCGTATAGCGGCATTGCTTCGTTGCTATTCAGTTCCTGTAATATGGCAAAAGTTTCCGGATCAGTTGGGTCAATGAGAGGGGGTAAGGTACCTGTGTATTTGATAGGTTCATAAACAATATTGGCTTGGTCTTGTGTCTGGTGAGCTGTACCGTAAATAAGGTATACTTCTTGTTCGGAGAGTTCCTGCCCAGGTAATCGGACGGCATCTTCTGGATAGGTGCCAGCGGGCTGAAGCGGATCGCGGAAGTGCATTCGCTGTCCATCTACCAGTGCAAGCGTGGGGTAGCCATCCTGATAGCCCAATTGGTAATTGGCTGTTTGATCTTGGTAATTTACTTGCCCAGCTTGCTCCTGTGCACCAACTAAGAAACGGTGCATAGCAATAGCGGAAAAATCACCAAAACCATCCCAGGGGCCAAAGCCTTGGCTCCGTTTTTCGTAGCATGCGTGTTCTCTTTGCATACAGTCGCTTCGCTCAAAACCGAAGTGCGGAAGGTCTGCGTCTTTACAAATAGGGTCGACGAATTCGTAAGTATCCTGGATAAAATTCCAGGCATTCCCACGGCCTCCTCCTTCGCCTGTTTCACCGCCGTAGGGGTAGAGGTAATCGTCGGGGCTGGTAATGGGTACATCATAGTGTTCGCCCCAGTGAGGAAGAGATAAGGCATGACCCAATTCGTGAATGAAAATATCAGTGTAGTCAAAACCCACGAAAGAGCGATCTCCACCCCAACCGCCGGGTGCGAGGTTGAGCGTATTACCAAAGTAGATGGTAGAGAGGTAGTCACCTGTAGCTTTTTGCATATTGGCCAATTGAAAAGACATGACGGAGATAATATGACCCTCGTAGTCAATACCATTTTCAGCGAGCTACTCCGTACTGCTTAAGCGACCCAGTTCCTCTGTATTGTTGCTGGCAATTAATTCGGGAAAGCGTAGGGTTCCTGGAAATTGTCCAAAACGAACTATACTGGCCGGAATAGCGGAAGCTACCTCTTGCAGGAAATCTGGAAAAATGGTCTCAAATGGATCATCTTCATTGTAGTCCAGTACATCCATATTTACCATCACCAGGTTTAGTTCTGTGTAAGGGCCAATCTTTAGCACTTGTTCCGATAGGGTACGATTATCATCACCCGCGGTAATGGATAAGCTTAAACCTGGCCTTACCCAACTTTTAGGAAGCGTGACCGAGAAGTAATCTGCAAAGCTAGCCCTACCTAGGTCAATGTCTGGACTTAATGCTGCGGGTCCGGCTAAGCAAAATACGCCTAATGAAACGCCATCTATTCTGCCCTCTACTTGCACATCGGGAGCGGCACCTGTTCCCTGAACAGCCACCTGTAGCACAGCTGGTCGGTGGCCAATGGTGAAAAATAGCGGATGTCCTACCGCTTGCCGGTGGGTTTGACAAAGAAAGACTTCGGTAATATTAGCGGAGGTATTAGTGCTACCATCACAAATGCCCTGGTCATCTGGTTCGGCAAAGACATACTCCTGGAAATTATAAGCGGAGGGGAGAGCCGTATTGGTGTTGGTTTGGATGGTGCCCAAAGATACCTGACCAACTAAAACGGTCGTAGAAAGCAATAGCGCTAGAACAGTTAGTAACATGTTTTTTGTTTTGATGAGTACTAAAACAATTGCTACCTCTGCATAGAACAGTCAAGCTTTCTCTCGGAGAAAGCGATATCGTACTTTATTTACGAGGTAGAATTACAGGCTTTAAAGAGAGGGGGGCTTTCTACCCTACCTGGCAATTCTCCCTAGCGGTAAATAATTGTGTTTTTGTCAGTTGGCTTGCGCTTGGCCAGTGTATATGACAGAACTTTAAAAGATCAAACCCGTCGTTAAAGCTAAGCCACGATGTTGCAACTTCTTCAAACCCTCATCATTGCCATTGCTGGCGTCATCATCCAAAAGATTATTGGTGCCGTGATTGTAGCGTAGATCAAAGAATAGGTTGCCGAGTGTAAGCCCGCCACCCAGGACGAAACCATAATCGAGGCGGCGCTGGTCATCTTCGCCGTCGAATTGGATGTCGGTTTCGGTACTTCCTAAAGAAGAGGTTGTAGCGATTTTTCCACCGAAGGCGTAGCCAGCATATGCTCCTCCGTTGATGTAAATTCCCAGGCCTTCGCCGTGTGTGTCCCCCAGGCTTAAACGCAAGAGCAGTGGGATGTCCAGATAATTATAGTTAAACTCAGAAGTAATTTCTTGCCCCAGAATAGTGGCCGTGTTTTTGGCACCTTTTTGGGTGAATAATAGTTCTGGCTGAATAGCCACGGCATCGCCTAGCGGTAGAATGAAAGATAGGCCACCCACAAATTTAACTGCGCCATCGCGAGCCAAGTTTTCTATAGACTGGTCATCTTCTTCAAAGAGCATATTGGAGAAGTTAACACCAGCTTTTACTGCTACTTGTGCCTGTACTGCATAAGCGCTTGTGAGGAGTAATAATGCTAAGGTGGTTTGCTTAATGATTCGCATAATAGTAGGTTGTGGACCTCCCTCATCATGCATAGGCTCGTCTAGCTGAGACTCATGCCTAAGGTGGTCATTGTTGGTGAATGTATTGGTGATGATATCGAGGTGTCTTAATCTTGTAGTACCCAGGTATGGTCTGCCGTTTTAAAGCCGATTACACCCAGACCGGGTTCAATGTAAATCCCAAAGGAGCCATCCTCGTAACTGTGTACATTGGTAAACGTTTTATCGTTCAGCGTTAAGGCCGCTTGTTCTTCAAATACGTCCATTAGCTCTAAGGTTTCTGGTTCAAAGGTACCGGTAAAGCGTGGCTCTAGTAGGTGAATGCCAGATATACTTGGGGTGCCAAATGAAAAGCCAGCCTGCATGGCATCATAAAACTCGTCTGTGCCATAATCATAGACATCGGAGAAGAGAAGTAAGTCCAGTACAACGGTATTGTCTTCGTTGAAGAAGGTGTAGCGCTCGCTTTCGGCAGCGACAAACTCACAGGAGGAAGGGCTACCGAAGCTGGCCTCTGTGCAGGTCGTGCGATAGCACAGTTCATCAGAACTAATAAATTGCCCCTCGGGGGCGCGAAAGCGTTCTTCTTCCCTCATTTCGTTTTGGAAAACCAGCACCTCTGTACCATCATAGATGAAAAAGCTTTTGGCAAGGGTGCCGAGCGCTAATTCGCCGGTCTGTTCACTAGGGGGGCAGCTACAGGATTGCCACCAAAGCACGGCGCAGCCCAAGGCTAGCCAGAGTAGTTTGTTCATTTATCTGTTATTTCTATTGGTTTACGAGTATTATAACGAGCAGGTTGCGCTAAAAAATGTACGATCACTGCTGATTGCGTCAGAATATGACGGGCTTCTAGCCTTATTGCTTTAGAATGACAGGTTGCCACTGTTTGTTTGGTCGGCCAAATGGCCATTAATTCAAGTGATCGTAAGCTATCCTCTAGCTACTCAAACTAAAATAACTTAAATTTGCTTTACACGTAGAAGTACAGCACGTCCCCAATAGTTGTTGATACTATCTTCTTGTAGCGCTAGCATGATCAAAAAAATAGCATTTTCCCTAATTCTGAGTCTTTGCTTGTTGCAGGTGAGCTTAGCTCAAGACCAAAGCCAACAGGCTGACAGTCTATTGAACGTTATCCAGACAACGGATAACGACTCTATTCGGGTATCCACTTATTTTGGGTTAGCGCAGCTTAATCTCTACACGAACCCCCAGAAGACGGTTCAACTGTGTCGCGAGATGATCTCCTTATGTGAACGTATTGAGGATTATGACGCTATTGCAAACGCTTTCACATTAATCTACAATGCACAACGTTACTACGGAGCTTCTGCTGATACTATGTATCAGACGATTCAGCGTTTGGAAGAGCATGTTAACACCCATTTAGATGAACGTTATTTGCTTAATGTGTACTGGATTTACGGGCTTTACTATGATAATATTAAACAGATAGATAAGGAGATTGAAGTATATATTAAGGCTTTAGAGATTGCTCGTAAGTATGAAATGGGAGGTCCTACAGAGGGGGCCTTACTTGGGAATATTGGGAATATTCTCCACGGGCTGGGTTAGTTTGCTGAGGCGCGGGATTATTTAGAGATGGCCCTAGATTTGGTTGCCGATGAGATTGGATGGGGTAGTGTTATACACAGTTTGGGTTCTATTTATAATGCCGAAGAAGAGTATACCCTGGCCCTACAATTTTTTGAGGAGTCTTACGAACACTTCGAAGCGAGCCAAGATTTTCTGGGTATGTCACTGGCTTTGATCGATCAGGGTAAGCACTATGATCGAATCGGGTATTTTGAAGAAGCTAATCGAATTTTTGTGCAGGCGAGTGATCTGGTGCAAACGAATGATATAGGTAGTGCACTTCCCTTTCTTTACGTGAGTATGGCGGAACACTATCAACTGAGAGAGGACTATCGTGCAGCTATTCAGTTTGGTGAACAAGCCTTAGCCGAAAGCGAATACCAAGAAAATTATAATGATCTTGAACAAATCTTTACCACTCTTCAAGAGTGTTATGTTAAAGTAGGCGACTATCAGAAGGCGTACGAAATAAGAGGACAGGAACTCTTATTCAAGGACAGTGTAAACAACGCTGAGCTACAAACCAATGTGGAGGCTTTACAGACCGAATTTAGGGTCGAACAAAAGGAATCAGAAAACAAGCTACTCAAGGCGCAAGCAGCCGCTAACGAAAAAACGCTGCAAAACAGAAGTATTACGGCCTTGGCGCTGCTTTTGGGGTGCCTACTTCTTTTCAGTTGGGCATTCACCGTTTATCGTTCTAACCGACGGAAACAAAAATACAACGAAGAGTTAAAGGCCACTGTATCGGCACGAACTTCGGCCTTAGAGGAAGCGAATAAGGATTTGCTACAAGCCAACCATGAGCTTAATACTTTTAACCATATAGCCTCCCATGATATTAAAGAGCCCATGAGGAGTATCGGTAACCACGTGGGCTTGATATACCGGATGCTGCCAGAAGACATAAAGCCGGGGCTGAAAGACTATTTTGATACCATTAAGAGTAGTACCTCCCAGCTGTATACGGTAATCGAGGATTTCTCCAAGTACACCCAGCTCTCTAAAGATGATGATTTTACCTTACAACAAGTAGACTTGAACCAATTGGTAAAGAACTTGAAAATGGGCTTAAATGATTATACTGATCAGAAGAACGCCAAAATCATCAATCAAGGCTTAGTAAGTATCAATACCAATACCTCTATCATATATATCATCTTGAAGAACTTAGTCGAAAATGGCTTGAAGTTCAATAAATCTCCAGAACCTACCGTAACCTTAAGCTCCAGAACGAACGGACAGTCGGTTGAGATTCTCGTGCAAGATAATGGCATTGGTATTGAACCCGCCTACCGGGAACAGGTTTTCGATATGTTTAAACGCCTAAACCACCGAACCGACTTTGAAGGTTCAGGTATTGGTTTGGCCATCGTAAAGCTATTAACGGATAAGCTTGGTGGAGGAATCAAAATAGAAAGTGAGTTAGGACAGGGCAGTACTTTTATACTTCAGTTGCCGACTCAGAAAAGTGGGAACCTCACATCCTAAATAACAGCTTAGGAACTGAAAACCTGTAGCTTGCAAAGCTCGGAAGAAGTTTGTATATTTGCAGCGTCTTTACGGAAAGACAACAAAGAGGGAGCCCCTGGGTTCCCTCTTTCTTTTGCCTTTTTTTGATCAACCAGCCTTGTTTGTGGAAGAAAAGATCATTGATCTACTCGAAGAAAAGTTTACGGATCCCGAATTCGCCAACTGCTTTTGGCTCGACGTCAAACTCCTGCCCAATAAGAAGCTAGAGGTCATCATTGATTGTGATACCGGGGTGACTTTTGACACTTGTCGCAAAATCAGTCGTTATCTGGAATCCTTAATTGATGAGGGACAATGGTTGGGGGAAAAGTATACCCTGGAAGTTTCTTCTCCGGGTACCGACCGGCCGCTACAGCGGCCTCGCCAGTATACGAAACATATAGGGCGGAAGCTAGAAGTAAAGACCAACGAAGGCGAAACCTACGAAGGGCGGCTAGCAGAAAAAACAGATGAAGCCATTACCCTTACTTATAAAGTACGCCGCAAAGAAGGTAAACGCAAGGTGACGGAAGAAGTACAAACAACGATCAACTTCACCGACATCAAACAAGCAAAAGTGAAAATATCATTCAACAAATAGTGTGCAATGAATCTAGTAGACGTATTCTCGGAGTTTAAGGCCGGGAAAAACATCGACCGCCCAACCATGGTGCGGGTTTTGGAAGATGTATTCCGCACGCTGATTCGTAAAAAATACGGATCTGACGAAAACTTTGACGTCATTGTTAATACCCAGAAAGGGGATTTGGAATTATGGCGCGTACGCGAGATCGTACCCGATGGTGAGGTGACGGATGATCGCAGCCAGATTTCCATTTCGGAAGCTCTTTCAATTGATGAAGACTACGAAATTGGGGAAGAATGCTACGAGCAGCTCTTTCTAGAGCATTTTGGTCGCCGTGCGATTATGGCTGCCCGGCAAACCCTTATCTCCCGTATTCTGGAGCTGGAGAAAGATGAAATCTACCGTAAGTATACCGAGCGCGTAGGCGAGCTTGTACTTGGTGAAGTACACCAAATTCTTAAACGTGAGATCCTCATTATTGACGATGTTACAGGTACAGAACTGGTATTGCCACGCCAAGAAACCATCCGAGGGGATTATTTCCGTAAGGGTGATATGGTGCGCGGAGTGATCAAGGAGGTAGAGATGCGCAACAATAACCCGATTGTTGTTGTTTCTAGAACTGCTAATCTCTTCTTGGAGAAACTACTAGAGCAAGAGGTTCCCGAAATTGAAGACGGATTGATCGTGGTGCGTAATATTGTACGTATCCCTGGTGATCGTTCTAAAGTGGCTGTTGAGTCCTATGATGATCGTATCGATCCAGTAGGTGCTTGTGTAGGTATGAAGGGATCGCGTATCCACGGAATTGTGCGCGAGCTACAGAACGAGAATATTGATATTATCAATTACACGAATAATATCTCACTCTACATTCAGCGTGCATTGACGCCCTCCCGGGTTACCAGTATCAACCTGGATATGGATAAGCGCCAGGCTAATGTCTTCCTGGAGCCTGATCAGGTATCACTGGCCATTGGTAAAGGCGGAACCAATATTAAATTGGCGAGTCGCTTGACAGAGTTTGAAATCGATGTCTACCGCAACAACGATGAGGTAGAAATTGACGATGTAGAGCTCGTAGAATTCGCGGACGAAATTGAGGATTGGATCATTGATGAGCTGAAAAATATCGGTTGTGATACGGCACGCAGTGTATTGGAATTGAGCTGGGAAGAGATTGCTCGCCGGACAGAATTAGAAGAGGAAACTGCTAAAGAATTGCTCCAGATTCTGGCCGCAGAATTCGAAGAATAATTGTGATATAAGTGTTGAGCTGGCCTTGGCCAGTTTAACCTTTTTATGATATAGGGAACAACTTACTTTGATTTTGTTGTTAAGAAGGCTGAATTTATAGGGTTTTGTGCCCCACTTATAGCTTTCAATATTGTTCTCAACTACTTAATAAAGTTTATCTTTGCAGTGTTTTTGGCCTATGCTGGCTATTAAATGTCTAATAGTAGCAAGATCAAAGACTAAAATTTCAGAATGGAGAGACGTTTAGTCAAAATAGCGAAGGAATTAAATGTTGGCTTATCAACTATCGTAGACTTCTTGCAAGACAAGGGGCACGATATTGATCCTAAACCAACGGCCAAGGTATCGGAGGAGATGTACCAGGAACTGCTTCAAGAGTTCCAACGCTCTATGTCGATCAAGGAACAGGCCGACCAACTGGTGATAGGTACTCGGCCTACATCGGCTAGTGGTAAGAAAGACGAAGCCGCTGTTAAAGAAGAACGCCCAAGTGTATTGGGTAAGGCTGCTGAAGTGCCTGGTTCCTCTATTCTTAAAACTCGGCTTGCTGCGCCTCCTGCACCTAAGTCGGCTCCGCCAGCAGAGCCTGAGCCCGAACCGGTAGAAGAAGCACCGGCAGTGGAACCGGTTGCGGAAGAAGTACCCGAAGAACAACCAGCTGAAACGGGCCCAAAGCTAAAGGTATTGGGTAAAATTGACCTTGACGCGCCACGGAAAGGTGCTAAGAAGGAAGAGCCCAAAGCTGAAGAGCCGAAAGCCGAAGAACCAGCACAGGAAGTACCTCAAGAAGCGGAAACTCCTGCTGAGCCTGAGGAACCACAAGCGGCGGAAGCACCAGCAGAAGCTGAACCTACTCCAGCTCCGGAAGCAGAAGCAGAAGCAACAGCTCCGGTGGCTGAAACACCAGCGGCTAAAGTAGAAGAAACACCTGCTGAACCTGTGCCAGCAGAAGAACCGGTAGCAGAAAAAGTCGAAGAAACTCCAGAAGCAGCAGGTGATGCCGCTGAAGGAGAGGCCGCACCTCCCGCTTCTGGTGGAATTACCCGCGCCAAAACGCCAGAATTACGAGGACTTAAGATTCTTGGTAAAATTGATACCAGTAAGTTGGGATCTGGTCGTGGCAAGAGTAAGAAAGACAAAGAAAAAGATAAAGGAAAGGCTGGTAAACCTGCCGAAGGGGGAGCCTCAAAGCCTGGAGGTGACGGTAAAAAACAACAAGGTCAAAGGCCGAGACAGGGGCAAGGAGCCGCTGCTGGTGGTGGCGAACGTAAACGCCGTCCACGAACCCGCAAGAAAATAACCGCCCGCGACGCCCGCGGTGGTGGTAACCAAAGAGGCGGTAACCGTCGCTCTCAAAGAGACGAAGTAAAAGAGGTTTCCCAAAAGGAGATCGAAGATAAAATCAAGGCTACTATGGCCCGTATGGCGGGCGGTGGCAAAAAGAAACGCCAGAAACTGCGCCGTGATAACCGGGAACGCTTGCGTGAAAAGCAGGAACAACGGGAAATGGAATCGCAGACGGACAAGTTGCAGGTAACGGAGTTC
>ERZ1740059.1813-NODE-1813-length-10626-cov-3.984864_pt1 | contig 10626 bp, 10 predicted proteins | sample MGYA00581744_ERZ1740059 | MGnify/ENA primary metagenome ERZ1740059 (study PRJEB43018, sample SAMN04849738) | marine metagenome | isolation source: floating plastic debris | place: Pacific Ocean | collected 2008-08-28 | study: EMG produced TPA metagenomics... | reverse complement strand
ATGTCCTCGAACGCAGTGAACGCCGGTTCGATCGCGATCGTGCGGTAGTCGATGTCGAGTGCCTCGGCGAGCGATACATCACTCGGCTGAACCTCGCAGGGCGGCCCAGCCCGCTCGACCGTGCGTCGCCGAAGCTTCAGACGCTGCGCTGGTTGTGAATGGGTCTCATCCATCGTTTATGCCGCCTCACTCGCCGTCGATGTTGATGCGATCAGCCTCTCTCCGAGCGCCGCGAGCGCGGCAACGCCCCGCAGATCACCGCACCTGTAGACGGTGGCGAGAGGGAGCGACGCGTGCGCATCCCGAAGTGTCTCGATCTCCCGCCGCTCTCTCGCACCGATCGCCGCGGAGACCTCGTCTTCCCCGGCACTTGTCACCTGGTTCACGATCACACCCGAAACAGGAACGCCGAGGCGTCTTGCACCATCGACAAGCCGGGCCGTCTCCGCCACCGCCAGTCGGGTCGGGATGGTGACCGCGAGCAGCGTCGTCTGCTCAGGGTCGCCGAGCAGCTCGCGCAGGCTCTTGAGACCTCGCGACAGCCTCAGCAGCCGATCGTTGAGCCTCGGCAGGCTGATCATGTCCTGGTACTTCAGCAGCACAGCGAAGATCTGTTCGAGCCACGCCTGCACAACTTCCGGCAGGTCGAGCAGCCTGAGCGTGTGCCCGGTCGGCGCGGTGTCGATCACGATCGACTCGTACGCGTCGTCGCCCGCGGCGTCGAGCACCTCGGTCATCCGCACGAGCGCCATGACCTCGTCCAAGCCCGTCGGCGCAAGCTCTAGCAGATTCTCGAGCGCCTCGCGATCGAAGCTCAGTTCCATCGCGAGACCATCAAAGAAGCCTTCGAGCTCATCGGCGTAATCGGTCTTGAGCGATTCGAGCTCCGCGTCCGCGTCGAGCTGCATCGCATCGAGGCGGGGTGTGATGTGCACAACATCCCGGTCGACATCCACCCCAAGCGCATCGCCGAGCGAGCCAGCCGGATCGGTTGAGATGATGAGCGTGCGCCGGCCTTGCGTTGACAGCCGGAGCGCCGACGCGCACGACATGGTTGTCTTTCCCACGCCGCCCTTGCCGGCAACAAGCGTGAAACGACCGGCAAGCGGAACGCCCCCTGCGACGCGTTGGTCCGAGCGCTGTACATCACCGCCAACGAGAGAACCGGCTTCGATTGTGCGATCAAAGAAGCCGTTCAATGCGTCGCCGCGTGGCTCGGCCGCGCCGAGCGGCAGTCCGACGATCGTGCGGGATGACAGCCGTTCGGGAAGCTCCGCAAGGGCGGCCGCCTGAAGCGAACGCAGCTCGGCCAGCGATCCCGACGCATCGGCGGGCACCAGCCGGTTGCAGACCACATCCGGCGCCGCGATCCCGAGCTCATCGAGCGACTCGAGCAGCCGCTCGGTCTCCGCGATGCTCATCCGCTCGGCGTTGAACACCGGCACGAACTGCGTGCGCGAGGGCTCGGTCCAAACCGCCGCGATGTTATCGAAGACGGTCTGCAGATCGTCGACGAACGACTCGACGCCGTCGTCCGCACCGCCGCCGAAGACCGAGGCCATGTACCGGTGCTTGCCGAGCAGCGCCTCGATCGCACCCATCCAGCCCCGTGTCACATCCGGCATGCTGAGCAGACGCAGCGCGTGCCCAGTGGGCGCTGTGTCGATCACGTACCGGTCGGCCTCTTCGTCCTCGAACCATCGAGCGAGCCGGACGAAGCTCATAAGCTCGTCCACCCCGGGGATCGAAAGATCCAGGAACCGCTCGATGTCCGTGTCGTCCAGGAACGTGCCGCGGCTGGCGATCTCTCGCAGCACGGTCGCGTTTGCATCCATAAACGCTGCGTGCTCGGCGTCTGTATCCAGCTCTTCCACTCTCAGGTTCGTCGGAATCTCCGCATCGGCGACAGCGTCGCGAACAGAGTGCGCAGGGTCGGTGGACACAAGCACGACCGACTCCGACGGGTTGAGCCGGGCGAGTGCGAACGCGGTCGCGGCCGCCGATGTTGTCTTGCCGACACCGCCCTTGCCGCCGAAGATCAGAACCGGCGGGGTATCTCCCTGCAGGAACGCGGGTCCATCGACCGCTCCATCATCACAGCTCGTCGCCATCGCCTGGTTTCCTTTCACGCTGCACGTTCTTCAGCCTGTGCGTCGGAGTCTGACACTCGCTTCACAGAATCGTCTTCGTCAATGCTGTCCACCACAGCGAGGCCGTCGAGCTCATCGAGCCGGTCGAGCAGCATGGCCTCTTCGTCCTCGAACGCAGCTTCATCGATCTGACCGGCCTCAAGCTTCATGTGCAGGCTCTGGAGCTGCCGCATCACGCGTTCGCGTTCGTCCGCGAACTCGCGTTCCGCCGCGCCGTGCAACTCACGCACGAGCCACATAAAGCCCTTCAATGGCGCGAGCGCAAGATCATCCAGAATGAACATCACGCCGCCCTTTCGGTTGCATCCGCGACGCGGCTGTTCGAGAGGTCAACATGCAGATCAAGGAAGCTGTGCGGCGCAAACGGCCCTGCGATGCGGATCACGTGCGACTCGTCGAATGCCTCCGCCAGCGATTCGATCGCAGCATCGAAGGCAGACCGCTCGTCGCGGCCGATCAGGGCCGCTAGGCACACCAGATCGCTCTCGGACGAGGGCTCGGCCAACTCGATCTCACGGCACACCGGCTCGAGACCGCGGATGATCGCGTCGCGCGCGGACTCTCGGTGATGGGTCAGCACGTACTCGACGCGCCGGCCGACCTCGACACGCAGGTCATGGGGTGCCTCGTCTCCGAGCGAGACCAATTCGCTACGCATCGCCCGCAGCGTCTCGTCGCCCGCGACGAGATGGTCGAAGACGCGGGCGGCATCCCATCCGAGCCGGACGTCCATCTCAACGCAACGCCCGACACGCTCAAGCTCTGCGTGAAGATCATCTGCGTTCTCTTCGATCGCCGCCGCAAGAAGGTCGGGCGACGCGGCAACCAACCCGAACGCCGCGGGCAGCGTTGGAATCGATGCGGCAAGCGAGGCAAGGACGTGCTGGTGCGTTCGGAGCAGGTGACGCCTCGGCCTGATGCGACCGGGCGGCGCGTCGCTGACCGCAGCAAAGATCCCGGCGTGCTCAATGAACCGGACGCCCTGATCACCCACGCCCTCGATGTGATCGGCGTCGAACCGCGATCCGCAGAATGCGTAGATGTAGAGCGGTGACTGCCCGGCCTTGGGCCGTGCTTGATCCGCGGGATGGTCGTGGTTGTTCATGCTGCCCCCCGATGCTCGGCTTCATTGGAGAGGTTGGACGCGTGCCGTGCGGTTGGCTCGCGCGACGGCTCCGCTGCCTGAGTCGGAGGCGAGGCCAGCATGCCGAGCCGTACGCTGCGGATCAGCCCGTCTTCGATGCGAGCATCGAGCAGCCCGCCGCACGTCGGGCAGCGGAGCATCCCCTCGTAGTCGCTGTACGACACATCTAGTCCAAACGCGTGGCCGCAGTGCAAGCAGTTCACTCTCATGCCGTGTTGTCCTTGGTGTTTGATTCGTCTCTGGAGGCGTTACGCTCGGGTCCGGGGTTGTCAGGAACTACCGCAGACCTCACGCCGTACGTGTGCTTCACTTCAACGTGTTCTTCATGCACTACCGACGTCGGCCGCTCTTCTCGCTGTGAACGTCCATGCACCGCCGCGATGATCTCATCGATCTCTTCTTCGAGCGCCCTGACGCGAGCCAACGCGAGATCGGCTCGTGCCTTTGCGGCGTCGTACTCGTGCCGACGCCGAACGCGCTCCATCTCCAGCGTTGACAACCGGATGAACTTCTTATGCTCCGATCCGGGCGAGGTGTCGCGGCCGGCGTAGCTCTTGATGTCCTGTGCCCCTCGACGCGTTGCCATCACCCGTTGCCCCCTGCTAACAAACCCCGCTCCGCGATAACGCAGGCAAGCAGCTCGTCAAATTCGTTCATCGAGAGCCGACGGCCGGACGCACCGATCTGCATCGCCGCTTCACCTAGGACGTCGTACGCCATCGCGACAAAGCGCGCCTCTGACCGATCGATCGGTACCGCGCCCGCGGCGCACACGCACCCGAGCGCGATCGCGGCTCGCACCGTGGGCTGGTCGGCGGTCCCGTCTTCGCCACGCAGAGCACGAACCATCGCCACGATCACACCCGCCGACGCGGCATCAAGCCCGGACGCGGCGGCGACGATGTCTGTCTCAGTCGCGGCGTCGTAGTGATCGCACCGGATCGTGATCAGACGATCGAGCAGCGCGTCTTGGGCCCGGTGCACGCCGGCGTACTCGGACGGGTTGCTCGTCAGGATCATCCGGAATTCAGGGTGGACGCGGATGTAGCCGCAGCCCGAGCGCGGCGTGGAGAGGATGCCCTCCTCCAGCAGCCCGAGCAGGATGTTGTTCGCCTCCGCGCGTGTCCTGTTGAACTCGTCGTACACCAGCGTGTGCCCGCGCTCGCACGCCGTGGTGAGGCGGTTATCGATCCAGTTGACGTCCACGCTCTCCTCGGTCTTGAGCACCGAGTGAATGAAGTTGTCGACGGTTGTCGATCGCTTGTATCCAGCATCCCTGCCGAGCAGATCAGTGCCGTTGAACGACTCGTTGCCATGCAGCAGCGATACAGGGCGTCCGCGCCCCGCCGCGATATGAAACGCGAGCGTCGTCTTGCCGGTCCCCGCCGGGCCCGCGAGGTGCACGGGATAGCCCGCATCGAGGTACACCGCCGCCCGTTCGGCAATCGCTCTCACCTCGGGCGTCTCGATGAAACCAGCGGCGGCCTCTACCGCGAGCGATGACTTTCTAGCGTCGCCTGCCGCCGCCGCACTCGATGCGTGGTCATCAGACGAGAGCCGATGCCCGCGCGGCCGTTCCGTGTGTATCGCGCCGCTCGTCGTCATACTTGGTCACTCCCACGCATTGGTGCGACAGTCTGATCGACGACCTGGCCCGATGACGCAACCTCGCGCTCCCGAACCTGACGGAAACGAATCGCCGGCCGCTCAGCAGTCTGCGGCGTCTCTTGGTCCACGCCGACTTCGGCGGCTTCATCCGATACATCAGGTACCGGCTTGGCGGGGGCTTCGACCCGCTCGGATCGCACACCCGCCTCTGAGCGCAGTCGTTCGATGAATCGCCTTCGATCCTCCGCCGCCTGCTTGGCACGCTCGGCATGCTCCGCCCGCAACCTCTCGCGGAAGGCCGCGACGCTCGAACGGATTGACTCCGCACCAGTCCCATCCGCAGCGGCGGCGGATGAATCGGAGCCCGCCTCACGGCTGTCCTGCTCCGCCCGCGATGCTTGCAGCAGCGCATCGGTTCCCCGTTGCACGCTCTCCGCGGTTTTGACGAGCGAGCGCACCGTGTGATCGACGGGCTGATCTTGCTCGGCAGCCGCGAGGATCGCCTCGCATTCGGTCGCCATCTGCCGCACCCATACCGCGAAAGCCGTGAGCAGCCGAGCTTCGTCACCGGACGCCTCGGCACCGAGCCACTGGATGCGATCCGCACACCGCAGAAGCGCCTCCGTCGATTGTGGATGAGCTACATCTTGCATCATCAACGCTCCAAGAGAACCCAATCGCCCGGGCCGCCGTTGGGCGACCCGAACGCTCGCTGTGGTGAGATCGTTAACCGCCCGCTCAGGCGTTCGGGCTGGCAGCGGTCGCGGTGAGGCCGATCGCCTCGGCATACTTCAGGTACGTCTCAACCGATGCCACGACAACACGAGCCTCGATCGAAACGAGCTCGATGCCCACGAGCGACACCTTCGCGAACGCGTCGACCACGATGCCCTTGTCGAGGATGCGGTCGACCACTTCCGCCAGGCTCGACGAGTCTGTAGATTTCTGAACCTTCGCCATTGCTTCCGTCCTTTCACACGCGAGCATCGGCTCGCGATCCCCCGTTCCGGTCCTCACCGGACTCGGCCCCGGCTCTGCACAGCGAACGAGTCGCCGGTCTCTCGTTGCTACACAAGCACACGCTTGGCGTGGTCACCATCGGCAGCGATACGGCGGAGGTTTGCATCATCATTTATTGTTTCTGCGTTCGACAACATAACTACGTGTATGTCGATCTTTGAACATATATTGTCTGCGTGCTACCCAGACACGACGACCTCGCTCCACTACGCATCAAGCCCGGCGTCGCTTCATCCGATCATGCCGCACATCGGCTGTTGCTTGATTTCGACGAGATATCACAGGTCTGAAACGTATCGCGGAGCGCAGATATGACCAGCCCATCACACGAAGACCATAACGCCATCTGCGATCTTTTATCTCAGATACTCATAAGTATTGAGTCGCCAACTAGCACTCGCGCCGATCTAGAGTCACACATTTCTGTGTCGACAACACTATCTGACTCGGATTTGAGTGCTCAACAGCCTGCGCTCTCGGCAGCGCTCGCACGGCTTGCCAACGCTCTTCGCGGGGCCCTTGAGCCCAGCGGGTGCATTCGACAACCAGATGCGGCTGTACGTGAAGAGGTCGCCAACGTACGAGCTGTTCTCGAACTCCGCGTCGAAAGCCACGGCGGAGGTCATTCTCTCGACCCCAACTCTGCTGAAACACACGCAGATTCGTTCGACGATGAACCGGTCGAACACACGGATACTGTGCCGGAGCCGGCGGAAGAACCGCCGGCAATGTCGACCGGCAACTCCAATGAGGTACGCGGCGACGCACCGGAGGATCCCGCGGTTGCCACGGCTGACGCTGCTACTACCGCTCCACCATCCGAACCTGCCCTTATGCCGGCGACCGTGGGTACAGCGGACACGGACGCCCCGCACGAAGAAAGCACCCATATCGATGAAGTGCACACCGACGACGATGAGGCTTACACGGAGACACCAGACGACGACGGCGGCTGGGGCTCGACGCTGATCGAGCTCGATGAGGATCGCGCTGAGCTGCTGCAGTTCATGGTTGCCGACGTCCGCCGCTGCATCGCGGAGCTCGAACCGATTGTGGCTGAAGCCCGGGAATATACCTCGCGACAAGACGCGGCGGATCGGCTCGTTCGGCTTGCGGAGGAAATGTCAAAGGTCAGCGAGTTCTTCGCCTTTGCAAGCTTCGACATGATCGTCGACGTACTCAAGAGCATCGGCCGCGGGCTTGGGACCATCGGTGATGCGCAGCTGGGCGAGCTTTGCATGCGCGTCCGAGCGATCGGGAGTCTGCTCGATCAGTACTGCTCCGGGCTCGAAGTCGGCATGGAGCTGTCCTGGCCGCTCGACACGATGCAGCGGCGTATCGGTCTGCTGCTCGAAGGCAAGTCGCTGCATCCGCAGCTCGTCGAGTGGCATCGCGGCGATCCGGAGCGCGTGCTCGAACTCGACGGCGTGACAGAGTCGATCGAAGAACTCCCTACCCCGGACCCAGAGTTCGCAACGGGTCCGTCGGCCTCGGCCTTTTCGCAATCAGCCGAGACAAAGCCCGCCGATAGGACAATCCCGAGCATCCGAGTTGCGCAGCCATCGTTTGAATCGATGCTTGATATCACCCGCCAGCTCGTGCTCAACAAAAACCAGATCGAGGGTATCGCCGTCTCCGCGGACAGCAACGGTCTCGACCGGGCCTCATCGGACCTGTTGAGCCTGCGGGCAGCCGAGCTCTCGCGGCTTGTGAAGCGGCTGCAGCACGTGCTCAACGCGACGAGTGTCCAGCCGCTGTCGGCAATCCTCGACCGTTACAGGCGGATGCTCCTCGATGTCGCTCACATCAAGAACAAAGAACTCGACTTCTGTGTCAACGGGGCGGATATCGAGATCGATACGTTTGTGCTCAACGCGATCGCGGACCCGCTCGGACGGCTGCTCCGCGATGCCGTGTCTCGCGCGATCGAGACCACAGACGAGCGTGTGGCCGCCGGCAAGCCAGCAGCGGGCGTCCTGCGCATCGAAGCCGAGAATCACGAGAGCCACATCTCGATCATCATCACGCATGACGGCCGAGCCCGCGATGCCGAGTCGATCCGCATCGAGGCCGCGGGCTGTGACAACGCGCCGCCCAATCTTGAGGGGCTCAACGATGAAGAGATCCGGCTGCTCCCGCTCGCGGGGTGGTACCCGACGGGCGAGACAGCCGGCGTCCTCGAGGCGTTTCTCGCGCAGCGGGCGTCGATCAGCATGCACGAGCGCGACGGGCGTGAAACGATCACGATCGTGCTGCCGCTGGTCGGGGCCGTGATCGGCACGATGAACGTCCGCGTTGGGGCAGGCGTGTATGCGATCCCTGTCAAGGCGATACAAGAGATCGTCACGCTCGCATCGAACCCGCTCCAATCCGTGGGCGGCGCGCCGGTGCTCCGCATCCGTGATGCGCTCTATCCCATGACCCGTTGCGCAGATGTCTTCGGCGATGCGTCCGGAGACGAGCCACGGTTTGCCGTAATCGTCGACGCGGACGGAACCAGGGCGGCGCTCGGCGTCGACCAAGTGCTCGGACATCAAGAGATCGTGATCGAGCCGATGGGGCTGCCCGACGATGCGGCCGGCCCGTTCCTCGGCGCAGCGATCCGCGGCGATGGCGACGTGTGTCTCGTCATCGACGTCCGACACCTCGTCCGCGGTACCGCGACACCAGCCGCGAAAGCCGCTTGAGCGCGTCCGGCTCGCGCTTCTGGAAGGCGACGCGGTCACCGGCTCGGGATGTTCTTGCCGTGCGGATCGATCCGCGCTTCCGACCGCGGCTCGGGCGGCAGGTGCTCAAGCCGCTCCGCGGTGTCGTGCACATGATCGGGCGACACACCCGCCTCGTCCACGAGCCAGGTCTCCCACAGGCGATGCCGACGGATGATGCCGGCCCCCGCGTCCAGTCCCTTGCTGGTCAGCGTGAGCGTGCCATCGTTGAGCGCAACGAGTTCCAACGCCGTTGCAGATCCCACGGCCTCAAGCGTCTCCCGCCCCGGCGCGACGCGGGCGAGCATGGGCATCGTCACCGAAGACTCTCCGCGTTCATGCAGCCGGAACAGCGCGGCGACGACATCATCAACTGCGATCTGTCGTGCGAGCCGGCGACGACGCAGGACGCGGACCAGCAGCCCGTGACGCGGCGACGCGACGATCGCGGCGACAAGCAGCACGCCGCCGACAACGGTCATCGAACCCGCGGCGTTCACCGGCTCCTTGTCCCACACAGAAGGCACGGCGCTCGCCGCGACGTAGCCGACCAGCGACGCAGTCGCCGCGATACACATGCTGCACACGACCTGCGATCGCATGCGATCGGTGAGCAGCCGAGCCGTCGCGGCCGGGCAGATGAGCATCGCAATGACGAGGATCGATCCGACCGCTTCGAAGCTGGCGACCGTCGCCGCCGCGACGAAGACCATGAGCACGTAGTGCAGCACCCCGGCATGGAAGCCCTGGGATGTGGCCAGCGACGGATCAAACGCGGCTATGCGCAGCTCTTTGAACAAGACCGCGACGAACAGGACCGCCGCGAGAAGCGTGCCGAAGAGCACGACGACCTGCCGGGGGACGTGCTGCAGCGTGCTCGGGCTGAACGCCTCGCCGAGCGTCTCGGGTGCGCCGAACCACACGAGCGTTTCGAGCTGGCCGGGCAGCAGGCTGTCCGCGGCGAGGTCGATCTGGCGGATCGACGCCTCCTCGATCAGCAGAACGCCCAGCGCAAACAGCACGCTGAACACGACGCCCATCGCCGCGCCCGGTTCGATCCTGCCCAGGCGTTTGACGGCTTCCACAAGGACCACTGTCGCAACACCGGCGATCGCGGCGCCCAGGAACATCGCGAACGGCGCACGCGAGGACGTCACCACGACCGCGATGACCAGCCCCGGCAGCACGCTGTGGCTGATCGCGTCGCCCATGAGGCTCAGCCGGCGCAACACGAGAAAGTTGCCGCGCAGCGCGCAGACGCGCGCCGCCAGCAGACCCGCCGCCATCGGGAACAGGTCGAGGCCAACGTCAAACTCAACGCTCGGCCAGTTCACGCGGGCACCCCCGCGAGCCGACGCTCCAGCTCCCGGACGAGTTCCGGCGAGAGCACGTGCTCGACCTGATCGACCGACCAGTCAACATGACTCGGCGCGATGTCGGCGTAGCTCACGAGGTACTGCTCCCACAGGGCGTGGTTGCGGCTGACCTGCGCGCCACGCTCCATACCCGCGGGCGTGAATCGCACCGCACCGCCGCCGACCTCAATCAACCCGGCGGCTCGAAGCCGACGCATCAGGATCACTCGCAGCACGGGCGACCACCCTCGCAGCCTCGCGAGCGCGGCGATGCTTCCACGCTCCATGGGCTCGCCCCCGCGGTCGTGCGCGGCCTCGAGCAGGTGATCGCTCGCGATGCGGAGGCGCAGCCTCAGCCGGCGGACGAATGTCGCCAGCACGCCGCGCGCGGGCGCGACCAGCATGCTCAGCACGAACACACCGCCCGCCGTCAGCACGATCACCGCGCCCGCCGGCTTGCCGGGTGACATCGCCGAAACGACGGCACCGGCGTACCCGCTCATCGCGCCCGCCCCGCCCGCGATCAACACCAGCAGCCACAGCCGATCGGTCCAGAAGCGCGCCGCGACCGGCGGGATGACCAGCAGAGCGACCACCATGATCAGCCCTACGGCCTGGATCCCCGCCACCGAGACCAGCCCGCT
>ERZ1740059.1811-NODE-1811-length-10628-cov-3.012295_pt1 | contig 10628 bp, 7 predicted proteins | sample MGYA00581744_ERZ1740059 | MGnify/ENA primary metagenome ERZ1740059 (study PRJEB43018, sample SAMN04849738) | marine metagenome | isolation source: floating plastic debris | place: Pacific Ocean | collected 2008-08-28 | study: EMG produced TPA metagenomics... | reverse complement strand
CGGACTGCCGCCCAGGGCGTCCATCGATCCGGCGACGGGTGCCATAACCGGGACAGCGCCCATAGGCGCCTCACAGACCGGGCCCTTTACCATCGCTGTGACCGCAGATGACGGCGAAGGCGGCACGGTGACCGAAGCCTTCGTTCTCACCATCGAAAACCCGGAACCCACAACGCCGCCGCTGCCGGATCTGACGAACTTCGACGCCGACACCATCACGCCAATCAATATCTTCGATGACTTCACCGACCCGGACGGTGACACGCTGACCTTTACCGTCACCGGTCTGCCACCCAGCTTGACGGTCGATGCTAATGGCAATGTGACCGGTACGCTCGACAACAGCGAATCCCAGGGCGGGCCTAACGGCGACGGCGTCTATACCGTGACCGTGACCGCGACAGATGCAGATGGCGCGACCGTCACTGACACATTCACTTGGACCGTGCTGAACCCCGATCCCGTGGTCGATACACCCATACCAGAGCAATCGGCCAATGATGGTGACACGATCAACATCGATACCGGCCCGAACTTCTCTGATCCCGATGGCGATGATCTGACATTCGCGCTTGAAATACTGGATGATGACGGTAACCCGATCAATCCAGGCGATATCGGCCTGTCGATTGACCCTGCGACCGGCGTGATTTCGGGGACACTGCCCAACGATGCCTCGGATAATGAGCCCTACACCGTCACCGTGACTGTCACGGATGGGGAAGGCGGCGAAGCCTCTGACACGTTCTCCCTTACGGTGGACAACCCCAATCCTAGCCTCGGCACGCCTATCGGCAATCAGGCGAACGAGGATGGGGATACCGGCATAAACTTTGATATTTCTGGAAACTTTATCGATCTGGATGACCCGATCACCTATACGTCGACTGTGTTGCCTCCGGGGCTGTCGATCTACCCCAACACTGGTGTTATCACCTGGAACATCCCCTACTACTCCTCCCAGAACATCCCTTATCCCGTGACCATCACCGCGACCGATACCGATGGCGACACGGCAACAGGGACCTTCACCTGGACTGTCACCAACCCCGTGCCAGAAACCACGGGGCTGTCCCCGGTGGATGCGATTGATGGCGAAACCATCAATATCCCCGCAGGCAATGCCTTCAGCGACCCAGACAATGATGACCTGACCTTTACCGCGACGGGCCTGCCCCCGGGCCTTTCGATCAACCCCAATACCGGAGAGATCAAGGGCACCTTGCCCATCGACGCCTCACAGGGCGATCCATACAGCGTGACGGTCATCGCGACCGATGCGGACGGGGATCAGGTGGCCACCGCCTTTACCTTCAACGTCGCCAACCCACTGCCCGAGGCCGAACCGGACCGGATCACGGCAACCGAGGATTCGCCAGCGATCCCCTTCAACATCCTCGGCAACGATAACGACCCGGACAATGACCCCATCCAGGTGGTCAGCGTCGATGGCGTGCCCATCACGAACGGTGTTATCACCCTTCCATCGGGCGGCACGCTGACGCCTGCCGCCAATGGGGCCTTCATCTTTGATCCCGGGGACGCCTACCAGGACTTGGGCGATGGAGATATCGTGGTTGAAACCCTATCCTACGTGATCGAAGACGCCGATGGCGACACCGCAACCTCCACGATCCGGATCGAGATCACAGGGCTAAATGATCCGCCAGATGCCCGGCCCGATGCCTTTACGACCTCACCGACACAGCCCGTCTCGGGCAGTGTGCTGGCCGACAATGGCGCGGGGCCTGACACGGATCCCGAAGGTGACCGGCTAGAAGTCAGCCAGGTCAACGGCGCCCCCTTTGGCCCCGGTGTGCCCGTCAACCTGCCCTCGGGCGGCCAGGTCACGATGAACCCAGACGGAACGTTCACCTATGATCCGAATGGTGCCTTCCCTCTAAACCAGGGCCAGACCGCGACTGACACTTTCACCTATACGGTGGCCGATGGAAACGGCGGCACCGCCACCGAAACCGTCACGATCACCCTGACCGGTGAGGCACCGCCCTTTGACGAAGACCGGCCCGACCGGGAGCTTGGGGATCCGCTCCTCGACAACCACGACCCCGAGGACCTGCCCGAGATCGAGGATATCGGCCTGCCCATCCTCGCCGCTGAATATGTCGTCGACGAAACCGCGAACCGCCTGAAGACACTCAGCCCTATCCCGACACTCTTCGCGGAGATGCCGATCGAGGTCGCCATCAACGGCGCCATGTCGCTGGATGGGATCAGCAACCGACTGCTGGCCGACGATCCAGAGGTCTTTATCGGCCTCGCCCCGACCGTGGCCCGTATGCCCATCACCATGACGCTCGAACTGATCGACCGCTTCCCGGGCATCGGTGACGCCGACACGTTCGACGAGAAACTGTTCCTCGAAGCCCTGCGAGAGTTCGACGCGACCGAGGTTGAAAGCACCGTGTTCCAGACCGAGAACATCCTCGAAGGCGGCAATAGCGAACAGGCCTTTTTGACCATCCGGGCGACCGAAGTGGGCACCGCCGCGTTCTTTGAATTCGAGGGGCAGGGCGCCGACATCTCCCTTGATCGCGACGCGGCGTTGCCCGCTGGCGTGGCCCGCTTAAGCGCGAAAACGGTCGTCCTCGACCCCGACGCGCTTGATGTGCCGGCCCATTTGTTGCTGACACAACACAATGGCGACGGATCACAGACACAACTCGTCGCAACACTTGATCTGGCAGAGGGCCGTCCGACACTCACGGGCATCTCTGCCGCAGCAAACTACCAGGAAACCTTCCCGGAACGGATCGACAGCATCCTAGAACGGTCCGACCGGCAACAAATGTCATTGGAAAACGCCCTGTAAACAAGGGGCAGGTGGGACAGACATGATGACACAGACCTATACATCGCTCGCGGCGCCGCGGGGCAGGGCACGGCTTTTCGCAACGGGAGGCCTTGTCGCCATCCTAGGCGCCTGCGGCACCGTGGCACCAGAGCCGCTGACCGAAGCAGAGCTGCAAAACATCGCCGCAGGCCGCCTCGCCAACTACGTCCAGCAGGATCAGGAGCCGGTTTCGGGCTCCATCGACCTGTACGAGGCCATGGCCCGCGCCATCAAATACAATCTCGATCGCCAGGTCGAGTTGAAGCAACAGGCGCTGCGCAGCCGCGAATTGCGCTTGTCTGAATTTGACATGCTGCCCAACCTGATCGCCCGCGCCGAATATACCTCGCGCGACAACGATCCCGGGGGGCGCAGCATTGCGCTGCCGGACGGCGACGATCCCGGCGGTTTGGGCAGCCGCTCGACCGAACGCGACGTGACGACCGGGGAGCTCACGCGCAGCTGGGACATCCTGGATTTCGGCATCTCCTATGTCCGCTCTCAACAGCGCGCCGATGACGTTCTGATCGCCCTGGAACAGCGCCGCGCCGCCACCAACCGTATCATCGAAGATGTCCGCACATCCTACTGGCGGGCCGTCAGCGCTCAGCGCCTTCTGGGCCGGATCGAACAGATCAAGGGGGAGGGCGAGCGCGCCATCTCTCAGTCCGGCGGGCTGATCGACAGTGGCGAGGCTGACCGCACCGAACAGCTCACCTTCCAGCGCGACATCCTCGAAGACCTGCAGGATGTTGAGGCTATCAAGCGCGATCTGCGGGTCGCCAAACGCCAGCTCGCGGCCCTGATGAACCTGCCCATCGGCACTAACTTCCACGTGGTCGTGCCGAAGCGTGGCCGCCACAACTCGCACCTGCCCATGGATCCGCACCAGATGATCCGGCAGGCCATGCTGAACCGGCCCGAACTGCGCGAAATCACTTATCGCCAGCGCAAGAACAAACGCGAGGATCAGGTTGCCACGCTCGCGGCGCTGCCCAATCTGGAACTGTTCCTCGGCGCCGAGTTCTCCACCAACGACCTGCTGGCCAACGACGACTGGGTCACCACCGGCGCGCGCAGCACCTGGAACCTCTTGCGCCTTGCACGGCTGCCCGAACGCAAGCGCACGGTCGAGGCCGGCGGCCAATAGCTCGATGCCCGTGCCCTCGCACTCACCCAGGCGGTCGCCACCCAGGTCCTGGTCAGCCGCGAACGGTTCAAGTCGATCCACCAGGAATATCATACCGCCGAACGGGTGCTGGCGGCCCAACGCCGCCTGACGTCTCAGATCGACCGAGAGTTCAATGCAGGCGCCGTCTCCCAGCAACAGCGGGTCCGCGAGCGCTATCGCCTGCTGCTAGCCGAATTGCGCGCCGATGTGGCGTTTGCCGATATGCAAAACGCCTTTGCTAATCTCTCCGCCTCCATGGGCCTCGACAGCTACGATGCGCAGCTCTCCGGCGATGAAAGCGTCGACCAGATGGCGCGCGTCCTGAAAAAGTGGTGGCGCCAGCGCGGCGACCGCTCCGCCGGCTAACGGGGTCGCGATGGCGATACCAATTGCCATCGCCCTCCTTTTTGCGGACACTCTGCCGACCATGATCGGTCGACCCAAATTGCCTCTCTTCGCGGCCCTGGCCTGCGCCATTGCCATGCCTGCGCTGGCACAAGACGGTTTTGCCGCCGATGGTCTGATCGTCTCGCGCAACCAGGTTCGTATCGCCAGCCAGATCTCGGGCCAGGTCATGCGCCTGCCCAAGCGCGATGGCGAACCGTTTAACGCGGGTGATCTGCTGGTCGAGTTGGACTGCGGCATCCTCCAGGCCGAAATCATCGCCGCCGAAAAACGCCAGGCCGCTGCCCAGGCGCGGTTCGAGGTCAATGCCCGCCTTGACCGGGCAGGCGCCGTGGCCAAAGGCGAGCTTCGCATCACCAAGGCAGAGGCCGAAGGCGCCGAGGCCGAGGCAGAGGCCCTGCGCCAGCAGTTCCGCAACTGCACCGTCATCGCGCCGTTCGATGGTCGCGTTGTCGATGTTCATACGGCAGAATTTGCCAGCGTTGGCGCGACCGAAGACCTGCTCACCATCATCGATGACGTCAACCTTGAGGTCGAGCTGCTGGTCCCCTCGACCTGGCTCAAATGGCTGGCACCGGGGACCGCGTTTCGCTTTCAGATCTTTGAGACCGAGCAGATCCTTGACCTCACCGTCTCTCAGATCGGCGCCGCCATTGATCCGGTCAGCCGCACGATCAGCCTGCGCGCCGCCATCGCCGAAAAACCACCTGGCATCCTATCCGGCATGACGGGTCGCGCCGTCTTCGCGCAACCATGAACGACCAGATCAAACGCGCCCGGATCCCGCCGCCGACCGAGGCTGAAAGCAAGCTGAAAAACGCCCTTAGCTTGCTTCAGCTTGAGGCCGAGATCCGGGACGTCACAACCGTCGATGAGCTGGAATACCACATGGTCAATGCCAGCCAGGGACAGGTGGGCTATGACCAAGCTTTTCTGTTTTATCGCGTCGGGCGCCGCCTGCGCATCCGCGCGGCTTCTGCCATTGTCACGGTCGAAAAGAACGCGCCCGCCATCGTTTGGTTGGAAAAGACGCTGAACCAGGCGGTCGAGGCTGAGGCTGGCACAGACCCCCTCATGTGGCTTTTGCCGAAACATGCCGATCCCGCTGCCGACGAAACTGAGAACTTTCCGTTCAAAGGCTTCTTTTGGGTCCCGTTCGCCCCCTACAGAGGCCGCCCTGCAGGCGGGCTGCTTGTTGTCCGCAAAGGCCCGTGGTTTGACCGGCAAAAGGCATTGGCACAGCACCTCGTCGCCACCTATGACCATGCTCTGCGCGCGCTCACCGGCAAGCGGCATCCGGGCCAGACCCGGGTTGCGCGCAAGGTCGTATTCACGACAGTGCTCATTGGCCTAGCTGCGGCCAGCTTCCTGCCGGTCCCGCTGACAGCCCTGGCGCCTGCCACGATCACCGGCCAGGACCCGACAGCGGTGGCCGCACCGCTGGAAGGCGTGATTGCCGACATCGCCGTCAGCCCAAATGAACCGGTGACCGCCGGTCAAACGCTCTTTCGGTTTGAGGACACAGAGCTACGGACCGCCCATCAGATCGCACGGCAAGAGGTCGCCGTGGCCGAGGCTGAACTGGCCCAGCTGCGCAGCGGATCGTTCCTTGCCCCCTCCGTCGCTCGCGATATTGCAAGCGCCGAGGCAGAGTTGAACGTCGCCGCCGCCCGCGCCGACTTGGCCGCACAGCGCCTCTCCCGCGCGCCGGTCCCGGCGCGGGTCGGCGGCGTCGCGATCATCGATGATCCGCGTGCCCTGCTCGCGCGTCCCGTATCTATCGGCGAGCAGATCATGGAACTGGTCGATCCTGCCCGGCTGGAAGTCTCGCTGAACATCGCGATCTCCGACCAGGCCGTCATGGCGCAGGACGCGCCCGTCCGCGTCTTCCTGGATGCCAACCCGCTTGCCCCGATCTCGGCCCAAATCAGCCGCATCAGCTATCGCGGTACCCTACAAGAGGACGGCACCCTCGCCTACCGCGTCAAGGCGGCCATCACCGAAGACGCGCCAGGCCTCACTCTTGGCGCGCGCGGCATGGCCAGCGTATCGGGCCAGACGGTGCCGCTGTGGTACGCAGTCCTGCGCCGCCCCCTCTCGTGGCTGCGCCAGACGACGGGGCTGTAGCATGCCCCAACCGGCACGCCCCACGGCCCCGTAATGCGCCTCTCCCTCACCAACCCAGGGGCCCCGCTGCCAGCCCTCCGCACCGATCTTCGGATCAGCGAAAGCGCGCCGGGCCAGGATGGTGGCCAGCGCTGGGTCATCTATGACCCGCTGCGCCACCGCTATTTCCAGGTCGGTCGCCAGACCCTGCACCTGCTCTCCCTCTGGGGCCACCGCACCACCGCCGCGATCAAGGCCGCCTACCTTGAGAAGTACCGCGCCCCCGTCGATGACAGCGCCATCGAGACGGTCCAAAAGTTCCTCACCAACAATCACCTGACCCGAGGCGGGCAACCCGGCGCCTTGGCCGATCAGCGCGCCCGAACGCGGCGCACCCTCTTCCAGTGGCTCACCCGCAACTACCTTTTCTTCCGCATCCCGCTGATCCGCCCGCACCCCTTCCTGAACGCAACCTGGCCGCTCGTCGCCCCGCTCTTTACCAGGGCAGCCACCTGGACGATCATCGCACTGGGCCTCCTCGGCCTCTGGATGGCCAGCAGGCAACCTCAGGCCTTCTGGTCCTACGCCACCTCCATGGCCACCTTCGGCTCGCTGGTCGGTCTGGCCCTCACGCTCGCCGTCACCAAATCGCTGCACGAACTGGGCCATGCCTATCAATGTCACAGGCGCGGCTGTCGCGTGCCCGAAATGGGCGTGGCCTTCATGGTGCTTTTCCCGATCCTCTACACCGACGCGTCCGAGGCCTGGCGCCTGAAGGCCCGCCGCGACCGCGTCATGATCGATGCGGGCGGCGTCTTCGTCGAACTCGCCCTGGCCGCCATCGCCACGCTGCTCTGGGTCTTCCTGCCAGACGGCCCGGTCCGCATGGCCGCTTTCATGGTCGCGACCACCGGCTGGGTCCTCAGCCTCCTGGTCAACCTGAACCCCTTCATGCGGTTCGACGGCTACTACCTGCTGTCCGACCTATGGGGCATCCAAAACCTCCAACCCCGCAGCTTCGCTCTGGGCCGCTGGTACCTGCGCCGCACGCTCTTCGGCGTCACCGACCCGGTGCCAGAACCTCTCCCGCGCGGCTTGCGAGGGCGGCTGATCCTCTACGCCTACGCCACCTGGATCTACCGCTTCTTCCTACTCCTCGGCATCGCGCTCCTGGTCTACCACCTGTTCTTTAAGGCTTTGGGCGTGCTCCTCTTCGTGGTCGAGCTCTATTTCTTCATCGCGCGCCCCATCCTGCGCGAAGGGGCCGAATGGTGGGCCCGCCGCGGCCAGATCGCCCGCGCACCCCGCTTCTACATCACCCTGACGCTGCTGGCCGGTCTCATCGCACTCTGCACCTGGCCACTGCCCAAGACGCTCAAACTCCCCGCGCTGTACTTCGTCGGCACACAGTTCGACGTCTACCCCCAGCACGATGCGCAACTGGCCAGCATCGCTGTCCAGCAGGGCCAAACCGTCGCCATCGGTGACCCGCTTTTCACCTTCACCCTGCCAGATCTCGCCATCGAGAAAACGACCGCCGAGGCAGAGCTGACCCGCATCGCCACCCAGATGCGCCGCCTGACCTCGGATGCCCAGGACCGCTCCAACGCGATCATCCTCGCGACCGAACGCCAACTCTATCAGGAACGTCTGGCCGCCTTCGCCCAGACCGAGGCGCAACTGACCGTCCGGGCCGAGGCACCCGGCATTGTCGCTGAGATCGCACCAGAGCTGAAACCGGGCCTATGGGTCGCGCGCACCACATTGCTGGCCCGCATCGTCGACCCCGCCCAAGCCACGGTAACCGCCTATATCTCCGAAGAAGACCGGGTTTTCCTCGGCCACCAAACGGCAGGAACCTTCATCCCCGACGCTCCCGGCCTGGCCAAAACGCCGGTCACCCTGAAGGACATTGCCGTCTCGCGGACCGAGAGGCTTGAGCCACGCGACCTCCTCGCCTCCTCTGGCGGGCCCCTCGCGGTGATCGCCGATGCCGGAACCGACACAGTGACCGTCGACAACTGGTTCCGAGTCACCGCCACCCCCGACCAGAACCCGCGCCAGGCGCCAACTCTCACCCGAGGCAAACTCCGCAACAAAGGCGAACCCGTCTCCCTCGCCACCCGCGCGTTCCGCCAGATCGCCCGGGTGGTCGTCCGCGAGACGGGACTATAGCGCGCTAGCGCACCTCGGTAATCGCCCGCAGGTTCAAGTTGGCCCCAATCGTCGCCTGCTCGCGCGGGGCATTGGCCATCAGCGCGACATTCAACCAATACAGCGTCGATCCGATGCCCGACCGAAAGGTCGACCGCAAATCGCCTTGGATCTGCCGCATCGGATGGACGATCCCATCCACCACCAGCCGGTTTGGGCCATATCCCGTTTGCTGGAACGCGCGAATATGCTCCTCCAACAGTCTCGACCACGCGCCATCGACTGTCATCTGGCCGATACCCGACCATGTGTTGGGCGCTTGCCGTCGCAAACCCACAAACATCGATTTCAAAAGCTTTACATCCGTCGCGTCATTGCGCTGGCCCGCGCCGACAATACCGTCCGTGATGTAAAAGGCTGGGTAGAAACGTGCCATAAGTTCCTCACAATTCTAAAAAATCTGTCAAAATGCGATCTCGCGGCCAAAACGACCGCATTAACAATCATGCACAATTTGGGATTTTCTCCAAATTTTTGCACGGCAAACGCACCGTTTTGGCGGGCACCGCTGCGATAAACGGGCGACGACAGCGTGTTGTCCCCCATGGCATGCCCAGTCCAACGGTGTGCCGCCGTGCAGCGTGTCGGTGATATCCAGGCGCGCGCCTGCCGAGACCAAAGCCTCCACCACATCCGCCCAACCCGCCAGCGCTGCCTGGTGCAATGGGGTAGAATGGGCATGGCACCCCTCGGGATTGTAACGGTTCGGGTCTTCACCGTGATCCAGCAAAGCTTGCACGATGCGCGCATGGCCATGCTGCGCGGCCAGCGCCAGCGCACGATGACGGGTCGCGGTATCGGCGGTTTCGATCAATTCGGCGGGGTCCTCACGCCCGGTGGCGGCGGCAACGGTTAAATCGATTGTAGCGCCAGCTTCGATTAATGCGTGCACCGCCTCGAATTCTCCATGGCCCAAGGCCGCCGGCATGGCCTGATCCGGTACGCCACCCCCACGGCACAGCACCTCGATCAGCGGGACCTGAACGCCGCATTCCCGCGCAACCCGGCCAGAGCACACTAGGACCAAGGCTTCCGTGACCATCTCGGCGCTTGGCCCTGCCCCAAGCAGTATCTCTGCCACCCGGCAGACATTGGCGGACAGGGTGCCGCGCCGCACTGGGTTCTCGGCGATGAAGGCCAGCAAGCAGGGATGCTCAAAATAGCCGCCCTCCTCAAAATGTACGCGTTTTCCGATCAGTTTGGGATGGTCTGCTAGGTGACTGCGCAATCCCTCTGCATCTCCGCTATCGATCAGATCGACGGCATGTCGAAAGATCGGATCGTCGATGCGCTCATGGTGTGGCACTGCTTCGGGTGACATCTGATGGCCCTCACGGGTTCGGCTGTCTCAGACAGATAGCAAATCCGGCAACAACGTGGAACGTTGATGGTCCGTTAAACCAAAGCGCGCCGCGTATGCATGGTTTGTGCATAGGATGTGCATGGATTGTGTAGCGCGCGTGCTTAGCCCTTCAGACTGCGCAAAACCTGGCGGGCGACCGCGACCATCGGGTCATGCGTTTCCTTCAGGATCGCAACCCTGTCAAACCGCTGCGGGTCGCTGTTCACTGCCTGTCGTAAGGCGGCACCGAAGGCCATACGTAGTTCGGTTCCGATATTAAACTTACAGACATTTGTGTTTCTTGACAGATGTTTGCGCTGCGAAGTTGGCACTCCACTTCCGCCATGGATCACTAGCGGGACATCCGTCAGCGTTTGAATGGCCGCGATCCGCGCCTCATCCAAACCGTCGCCCGCATACTGTTGCAGATGCACAATTCCCACGGAAAAGGCCATCGCATCCACACAGGTCTCCCGGGCAACCACCGCCGCCTCTTCTGGGTCGGTCCCGGCGGAATTCTCCCCGTCCGCATAGCC
>ERZ1740059.1810-NODE-1810-length-10633-cov-9.083570_pt1 | contig 10633 bp, 3 predicted proteins | sample MGYA00581744_ERZ1740059 | MGnify/ENA primary metagenome ERZ1740059 (study PRJEB43018, sample SAMN04849738) | marine metagenome | isolation source: floating plastic debris | place: Pacific Ocean | collected 2008-08-28 | study: EMG produced TPA metagenomics... | reverse complement strand
AAGTCCTTGAAAACAAGCATTATTGAATCAACCAACTTTTCATGATTTTCCGCCTATATGATGACGAAGCGAACGTCTTTTTAAAATTCCAACAGCTAACAAAACAGAAATGGCTGGTTTTTCATAACACTGATAAAAATGATCCATTTCACATTACATTAGGTAGATCAAGAGTAGACAATTCACAGTGAGCCCACACTTACTGGCTGTATAATCATCTTCATTGCCATCATGTTGCCATCTTACTAAGCTTGACTTTAATAAACAAAAACAAAACAGCAACAGTATTTTTCTGAAAATTCTGACGAATACACATTATAAGGTGTGTGAGACCGTATTCTCATCACCATATAATTCTTGTAGTTTTTCCCAAATATCATCATATTACAAAGTAATGATACCTGTTAAACCCATTCTTGCTAATTGTGGTTCTGGTCTGGTTGCTATTTTACTTTCCATTGACACTACTGAGACTCAAATGGCCTAGAAAAAAGGTCAGTCACGACTTTTTGTGTTTGTCACACTGGAATATCTGATATGGATATTTGTTGAGCCACTGCACACTTTAGAATTTTCAGATTTTCTCAGACCTAAGTCCAGGATTCTAAGCTAGAAAGTACAATCTGCCAAAGTCACAAAATCTAGAATATATGTAATAATTTACAGATTGCGGAGAAAGATACAATTATAGTTGTAGCAGTAGCCTTACATGTATGTATGTACCTGTTGATTCACATTAGTGACGTTTATTGGCACTTGGTCCATGCTAAACCCATACTTTGGATGTACCTGGCAATTGGTTGGGACTGTAAAATTGGTCTAAGACTTAACAATTTTATGCTGCTTGCAATCTGACACCTCTATGCTCAAGAGGTCTTCAGAACGTTAAATGGCTTAAAACACAGGTAGCAGTGTTTGTGCGCTGGAGAGTTAATGGTGGTGATTAAACATTCATTAGCAATTTGAAGAATTAAATAATTTGGGTATTTAACTGTGCAATTATAACAGTTAACAAACAAGAAGTGTGGCAAAGCGTTGATGAGCTGCAACTGGTTAATGATGGTCTGCTTTCAAACTCATCAAATTGTCTTATTTTCCTTCAATATTTAGCGCAGATTGGTTTAGCTGGTCGGATTCATTTCCGACTTCGTTTATAAATCATGAAATTTATCTGCAAACTCGAGCTTCTATACTATACACATAATTGTGTTCCAATAGTTATTTGTGTGTGGTTATTGTTTATTTTCAATATTTATATTAATTTTCACACATTACATCTAATCCTGAGGTGGCCTAAACTGCATTCAGCTAAGTAAATATTTCACCTTGTCTATAGGGATAGGTTCAGCAGATTGTTGGTAAATGGATGAAAAGAAAACACAAAATATTTCTTTATAACAACTTGTGAAAGATAACCCACAAGGGTAATTGAAAATTCATAAGCAACAAACTTCGTTTTGCAAAAGTGGAAATAGCGAAATTAACTACTGTACTTTCCCGAGAGAATGGCAACTATAAAAGTTAGAGTAAAACCTGGCGGGTCCTAAACTATTTGAAACTTGTGCACTCGCAGAATTGGTTCGGCTGTGTAGACAAGTTATGTTTTAGCGTTACTCCGCCGAAGCAACAATAGGGCTGACAATAGCTGACAATATATTTTTAATTTTTGATTTTATATCAGGTACAAGTACAGAAGCAGAAAATCGGTAATGTACAGTACAATGTGCTTGTGGTTGTTGGTTGAGGCTACCCACTAAAGAAAAGAGCAAGCCACATTTTCTTCATCCTAATTTATTCAATTTATTGATGAGAAATAGCAAAGATTTCTATAGCTTTGTTTAGCCTAATCAGTGTAATATGGTTTGTTTTTAGGATTTATTTGGAAACAAAGTTTTCTTTTCAAATAAAATTTGTCACCGATTCATGCTTAATCAGTGTTTTGTTGCTAAACAAAATAACACACCATTCAAGTGGTGTTTGCAATAAACATGATATTTGTTGTTAATTTTGGAATGTTTCGACGCAAATGAAACTTTCTCACGGTTTGGAGCAGACCAACTCATAGGTTGGGCCTTTTGTTTTGCCAAATTTTTATAAATATTAGATATGATTTTTGTCAGAGTTGTGAATTGCAATAAGTTAAAACAAAAGATTGTAAAAGAATTTAGGATCATGTGCAAAATATAATCACCTATTTACAATAAACATATTTAGTTTAGATAGGGAGCGTGTTTGAATTCTTTAATATTGTACTTCTATTCAGGCAGTGCAATCGGTCACTGCCTAATGAAATTTAATTGCATATAATTGCTCTTATGAAAATATTGGTGTCTATTTCGCTAAAAAACTAACAAACGTTATTTAAAGCTCAGATCATGTTTGTAGGGCCCCTTACAGCGATCTTAACGCACCAAAAATTTTTCTCTATTTTAAGGAGCGCACTCAGTATTTTTTCTATTTCACAAATCAACACAATTTAAGATGTTAAAAAAGCAAGCTACTTGCCCCCAACCTTGCCTAAAACAAACACAAGCACAATAATTGCTGCCTTGCAAGCAGCTTCAATGGTAAAGCGTCAAAACATTCCGATCATCAGATCCGTAAAACATTGTTGCAAATTCAGCTGTTGCCAATGTAAGGGTCTATTTATTTGACCCATGTGCTAAATTAGGTTCAAAATATAACATGGTAGGCTCATTAACCAACAGCCATCTACACATCTTCCCACATTTATTTGGTGCGATTGCTCACCTGGAAGGTACCAGTAGCAGGTGATAGTTAGGCATGGAAGAGTGTCATCCACTCAAATAAAATAGATAAAGGGGCACAGATGTTGAATTGTGACATCTCAAAACCAAGAAAGGAAAGGAACCTAATATATACTGGCACTATCGGTATTTCTGTGTCACTCGCTGAGTACCGGTATTATTTCCGGTGTAGGTCAGCAAAATGATTCGTTTGAGTATAATCCTGAGTATGGAATGAAACAGGTTCAACTCCACATTTTTTGATTAATTTTGTATTATTTTGTCAAGTGTACTTGAGTATTGCCAGAAACTCTAGCCACCCTCAGCACTTGACTAAAGATTGGTAGAGAAATCGCTGAACTGTTACGTAAAGTTGATGCCAAGGCGGCTGTGTTTAAGTTTTACGTTTGTTTGGATTGACAAAAGACATTGCAATATTTATCCGTAATAATAATTAAAGAGCCATAAGAGTGATAGCATTTATTTACACACTGTTATTTCATGCTTTATTTATATAAAATATATTATTTTGCAAATGTTTATTGGTGTTAATTCCTTTTATTGCCTTATAATTGGGTGCACTTGCATTTTGACGACTGCGGTCTTTCTCTCTACATAATATTATGGGATTATCTTGATTTCTTTTTAAACTGTGTCAAAGTTGATACAACATTAGTATTCTAATCTAAATATTTAGCTCTAATATGCATAGACTAAGCCATTGATAACTCTCCTATGGAATGCTTGTAAGCTGGCCACATGGGGTCCGCCAAACAAAACTTAAGTCTTTACGCCATAAACCTCCGAATCAGCATTGATGTTGTTTTAATCATTGGCGAAATCTAATCAAAATTTGGCAAATAACTTAATTCAAATCTCACACAAGGCCCCCTGTGTCTATTTTTGTCAAAAGTTACTAAATTTGGTTAAACACCCTCATGCGGCAGTAAATAAACAATCCGATGCTGGTATCACACAAGCAGTCCATGAAACTACCAACCAAAACTAAATGCTGAGTAGAAGTTTTATGCTGGTCGCTGACTTGCATTGCTCACACAATTTTCTCACTCCTGAAATCATGAATCATGTCGGGTAGCCAATCACTCTGGCACTCTGAAGACTCCAATAACAAAGATTAAAATTTGAGCTGACATTATGTTTTGTTGTCACCTGTTGTTTATAATTAAAATCCCTTATTGATACACATTTCCTTACAACAGCAGGTCTTTAATCTGTCTCTAGTCTGTCTCAGGCTGTATATTTTATTCATTTAATGTCCCGACGTGCGAACTGTCGTCTAGTTTCAGGTTTTTCCTGTTGAAAAAGACACAGTGCTAACAAAAGAAGTGTTTTGTATTATTTGATCAAAGTTGTGTGTTTGTTTTCTACTGATTGATGTAAATAAATGAATCTATGAATGACAAGCAGTATGATCTTATCCCGTTTGATTAGGCGCCTTTTATAAACAACCCTCCTATTCAAACTAGCCAAAAAACTTTATTGAAATGTCTCACAAAGTTTTACATTATGGATACATATACATCCGCTCTTGTGCAACGGCGTAGCCTGAGTGTAGCCTATATTGACAAACAACAGGTTGGGACTTCGATGCTTGCTCTTCATGTTTAGATAGAACCCAGTCTGTTCCAGACAGATCAGATCAGAAAGATTCTTGGAACAAAATGTTGATGTCATCTTAATGCAGACTACTGGAAGCGGCACAGGAGCCTAATTTTCAAACTTTGTTTTAGTTTGCACTTCATTAGTCATCATGATAAACAACCACAAAAAAAGGATTATAAAGATCAAAGACGAGATGTGTCTTTTTGACAATATAGAAACATGACTAATCCCCACTAGTCTCAAGTTCTATTTTGTGCTTGTGGCTGGCCGAATAAAAGAGAAACTTCTCGTCCTTGCGTGTGAGCAAAATCCTCAAATATATTATGTGCCCTCCATAATGGTCCTAGATAACATATAAAAGACTGGACTTTGCGGATTGAAAAATCACTGCTGAAATCCTAAAACCCCAAAAAATATCCCATTAGCCTTCGAAACAAGCAAAGGCAGTGGGACCAATGAGGAGCCCAGTAGGTGATTGGACCTCAAAAACTGTAAGTTAAAAAAAATTTGCAGAAACCGTTTTATAGCTGATCCTGTGTCACAAGGCAGTTTTAAGGTGTAAGTTTTGACATAATTTTAGGTTTTAGTATTTCATTTAAAGCTTTGGTGCTTCCAAATCAGAACAAATCTGTCTGGATATAAGTGTGTATCGTGTTCATCTGTACATTGTGTAAACTATTAAGACATTTTAAGTGCAATGACTGACAGATTGCCTAGCGCCTGTTTTCGCAGTGTCCACACAAAATCAAAATGATATAAAACTTTGGATTACAAATATTTTGACAATAGACCCATAACGTAAACTTTAAAAGCAATGTTGAGGGTTTGGTGCTGTTTGGTCTCTATGCGCTGAATACAGTCGCTTTTTTGTATGAAGTCAACTGATGCCAATAGGAAAGGCAATAAACCATGTAAAATGGTTAGTTTGGCTAAACAATTACGCAAAGAAGATCCTTTTATATTTGCCGACCAATGACAAAACCAGACTGCGCATGTTTAGCATCAATATTGAATAACATTGCAAACAAGGGCAAGCTAACAAAATGCGAAAAAATATGAAAAATAAAGGAACCATTTTAGTGCAATAAATTTTGCACGAGAGTCAAGTCAACTGAAAATAATTAACTCAGTGTTTAATTGTTGTCAAATTTTTATTACAACCACCGAACTTAGTCACAGGAGCATCTTTTTGTCAAAAAAATTATGACTTGAAAGAAATCAGACAAAAAGCAAATTAAGTTTCAATGGGGGTGTTTAGCAAACACCGACTTTAAATTGCTCATCGAAATTGTGCGATGATTGTGACAGATAAGTAAGACAACGCGTTGATTTATCGTCAAACAGCCGACAAAACAAAAATTAATGATTTCGAAATACAGCCCAGTCAAGCAAGGGCCTGTATTTTTGTATAAAAACTTTGCATGATTATAATTTAGGCCTACCATATGCTCCAAGATGCGAAGTTTTCAAAGTAGTATTACGAAAGTGGCGCTAGAATCATCTGAAAATTGTCTCTACCCTACAATTATACCAGAGGTTAGATCACATTGCACCCATCTTTTAGATATTTATCACTCTTTTCACAATCAGAAATCGCGTAACAGCCCAAAACACTTTTGCTCATTGTTTTGGTACAATGTTGAGTTTAGAATCAACATGCTTATTTACACACCCTGCATAGCTAACTACCATACCACTGTGATAATTGTTTCAGCGATAATCTAACCTCTTGCGGTGTTTGATAATGGTAACTACCAGGCTTGGTTAGTGCATTTTAATGATTAAGATTTGATATACTTAAAACATACTGTGAAAATGGTAACGGTTATAAGTGGTTATTGAGCAAATTTTTGTTTTAGAGAAGCGAACGTGAAAATCTGTCAATGCATCTATATCGATACCAAATTATTCAAACTCTTTGACTTCAATACAGAATTTATTTAGTATTCATTTTGGTCTAGTTTCAATTGGGCTGTTTGGTAACCAGGTATGCTGGATATGGTACAGCTTGAAATCTTGAAAAAGGTATTGCTTCTAGCATAAGGTTTGAATATACCAAATGAAAATTTATTAAAACATTAATAATTTTTGTAAGTTATTTATTTTTGAAAAATAAGAGAATTTGCCGAGTCTGTTTTTACAGCAACCAGACACACAATGGGTAATAGTTCGGATGCCATCTGCCATGGTATTGATACCTGGCCCTCCTTGCTGGACTGTCATTTACTCAAATGTTAATTGGTAGCAATTTAGGGTGCTTGGTGGACTCTGTCTAAACTTTACTTTAAGGTCGCCCGAATGTGTGTTTGTGTTTTGAACTAAAGGCAGGATGTATGGCTCAAACATCTCCAAAGCTATAAGGACAGTTTGAAGTGAGTCGCAACCATCGACAGCAACCAGAATCCTTAGATGACTCATCAAATACATACCGGTACGGTGCTGCGAGGAGAAAAAACTGCACCCATCAAAATACAGCCTAGACGCCTTCCTGTGAACACCCTGTTTTGCACTCAACATTACACTATTAGGTGTTTAGTAGCTTCACCATATTATACGAAATTGTCATCGTTTAACACTCATTTTTTGGCGGTGTTGATATATTATGTAGGAAAAAAGTGTACAATTATCTGGGATTTGTTTTAGTGTAGAAACAATAATAACCGGTAGGTACAACTCCGTCCCTGAGTGCAGTCTCTAAAATGTCAAGTGTTTTGTAACAGAAACCATCCTCCGTGCTACCAGATGCGGACATTTCAGCAGAAGACGTGTAATTACTGACAAGAAAGGATCAAGATGGTGTTAAATTTGGAGCCAAGCAGGGTTAAATTTATGCATGCTTTGGTTTCAACATCGGATTTTGGTCGTCATGGTCAAAATTTGCTGTTATTCGTTCAATAATGGAAATTGCCTCCCACAAGCATTCCACCTAACACCTTAATATGTAACAGGCCACATTGGTATCTTTTGGGTGACAGCCATTACGATATCAACAATAATTCATGTAACTACATAGCGACAGCATCTTTTAACCAAAAGAGGTTTTTGACCTCTATGATAACAGTGATTTTGTTAAAACAGGGCATGGTAACAACATTCCCACAATGCAATTTTGGACCGGAATTCCCAGAATCACTCAGTAAAATGATGTATGCTGGAATTGACTTAGTTTGCTTTGAGATTTAAAAAAATAATGCATTGTGGGATACTCTATATAGACTTTATGAAAGAACAGGCTTTCCATTTCACTTGATTAGCTTGTATCTAACTCAGCAATGTTTTTCTTCCAGTGGCTTGTTGTTTACTCTCTTACATAAACTGAATTCTACCATTCAATTCAGTGGCTGACATCATTTGGACAATTTGAACACTTTGCTTGCCCTGCCAGGCTAGTAGAAAGGTTTCGGGAGTCAGCTAACGTAGTAAGCCTCCTATCACTAGAACTAATATAATATATGCTCCATTCCTACATCGCACAAATTATGTGGGGATAAACTTCTTAGCTGGATTAAGGCATTGCAACTTTTTTGTTTTAAAGCTGAATGGTGTTACATTTTGGGTATTAATTTATTAACTGTATTATTCACAGATACACATTTGAAGCATCAAAACGGAATAGTAAAAGTGTAGCCCTCTATGCGAGGGATTGGATAGTAGAAAAGGTAAGCATCATCATTACCAAATATGCCGTTTGGTTGATGATGAAGTGGCTCATATGTCTAAACAACGCTCTAGTGATGATTAGGTTATTATTATTACACAATTGGAATCTGTGTTCAACCTTTCTCAGGCTGATTATCATCTGCCTGACTGATGCTAATTCCAAAGCTCGGCAATCAGCAGCCAACAATTTTATCCGATTTCATCGCTGATAAAATTGAGAAAATACAGTTGTAGGTATTGTGGTATACAAGTGATCCCGTATTTGCTATCAATATGCAATTTGTCGGGAAATAAACTAGCTTAATGTATATCATTTATCAGGCGCTACGCTATAATTAAGTGTCGATGTCGAATCAACAAAATCAAACCATATCGTGTGAATGTTTTTGCCTGCGAGCTTTTGTTGACGATGCTTTTGTAGCGCTAAAAACAGGGGGCACCGTAACAAAGGAGAGACACCACAAAGGTGCCAATTTTCCAACCGAAATTACACCTCTGATTATTGCTAAAATCTTGTTTCTCACTCTCAACACATCCTTTACATTTGTACTCAACAACAATGCGAGAACGGTAATTTTAATCGACACTCAAAAAGAAGGAAATGCACTGCATTGTTTAACTGCTGTCAAGTCTCGTCGATGACTCCAGATGGAATTTTTTACCCTGTCTTGTTCTTCACCTAATGATTCCATTTTTTGCATGGTTCGCTCATTGGTGGTGTGATTCCTAAACATCACCTTGCCTGTTCGAAACAAAAATGGGACGTAAAAAGCCAGTTTTTTTCTTTCAAAATTTAAGGAGCAGGTTCTAGTCTGTCTTGTTTTAATGATTTGTTATGATGTTGACATTCTGTGTTAGTAAATTTAAGCGTAAAGATATGAGAATAAACACCCACACTTTTATATAGGGAAACCCAATCCACTCACGGGACAATTGTTTTTATTTTCAAGCATATTTACAATCAAGCTACAAGTGTCATAATATTTTGTCAGTTGCACATTTTCAGTGCATTTCTTCTTGCTATTGTATGTGATGATGATCTTTACATAACTGAACCATTCATTAAATTCGAGAAAAACAAAAGACTTGCTGTCCTGTTTAATAAATCTGGATGGTTTCGGCGCAAAAATCTCATCAAGTGCATTTTTGTTTATTTATTTAAGATTTAATTAATATGTGGGATAATGCACGTCAACATTACTGATGTTTATGATTGTATTGTTGCTAGCTAATACCCAAATAAATCACTTCAAGGAGCAATTTTATGCTTTTGTTGTCTAAACATTGGTGTATAGGTCCTTCAACATGAAAAAGAAACACAATCACAAGAATTTGATACATAAACATAATTAAAACAAATAAAAATCTTGCTCTGCCCTTGGGCTCTGAGCTGGTAGGTAAATAGACGTAGCCTAAGATTTAATAAAAATACCCACCTCAACATTATAAAAGTAGATTAAAACGTATGAAAGTTGAGAAAGCATGTGAGAACTTGTGCTAAATATAGGTATCATAGATAACTGGCTAGAAGTGTGAACGAGGGATTAGTAATTCGAGTTTTAGATTAAGGGTCTGTTTAGGCCACAGTTTTGACACGATATTGAGTTTCCTCAATATATTCTACCAGACATCTTTTTAAAAACTGACCAAGGTGTCCCGCTTTATCTTAAATCTACTAATTACCATTCTTCTAAAACTGAGACTACGGAAATGGTCATTTTGGAATTGGGACAGAAAAAAGTGCAGATTTTTAATTATTGTGCTCAATCAATGCTCAAGCTATATTATATTATGTAATATGTATTATGTATTATGGATTACAGAACTACATAAATTATTATTTCAATATTTTGCTTAAAAAGAAAAGACGAGATGCTCTCTAAATGAAAAGTCCGCGCAAATGAGATTTTTATAGATTTTGGAAATAATATACAATTAAAAGGTTAAATTTCACCAATACTTTAATGCTTGCGTTTGGCCATTGTAACTGTGAGCCAGGTCGCTAAAATAAAGTCTGTGTCTATTGTCAGCATGTTGGGTACCATTATAGAAATTTCGTTGAGATGCTCAAGCTTACAAGAGTTAAGGTTTGGTTGTCTGATTTTTATCAAAAACGCAGCACCTTTGTGACTTACTAATTATGAGGAAAATTTTTCCATCAGAGTAACTAGAATTTCAGCAAGGTTCACAGTCCAGCCAGTAGTATATTGTAGGAGTTGTTGAGACTGAACGAGTGAGGGACCTCCTAAGCAGCTAATTAACTTCTGATCTCTCAGAGTCTCAGGTTCACAAAACGCTACCAAGTCAAGTGTTTATTTGGAACGTGTCAGATTTAATTTTTTATCAACACAGTATCATAATTCTGACACTTTTCTCTAGCCTTAGATTGTCTAAACAATGCGATAATAAGGGTGGGCTAGGGGGCGCAGCCGTTTTTGAAATTATAAATGTTAACCGATATTCAAGGATCTGTATATAAACATTTTCTTTTTGTTTCATGTTGTTTGAGGTGTTATAATGTCCAAATATTTCTTGATTAAAAATATAGGATGGGAAAATTTTGGAGACAAATGAAGCTTTACAAGTTTTTACGGTGGTCTTGG
>ERZ1740059.1809-NODE-1809-length-10634-cov-5.619340_pt1 | contig 10634 bp, 10 predicted proteins | sample MGYA00581744_ERZ1740059 | MGnify/ENA primary metagenome ERZ1740059 (study PRJEB43018, sample SAMN04849738) | marine metagenome | isolation source: floating plastic debris | place: Pacific Ocean | collected 2008-08-28 | study: EMG produced TPA metagenomics... | reverse complement strand
AACCCCTGAATAGCTTCAGTGTCATCAATTAGACGCAAACCTAAAGGACCGATCACCAGTCCGGCCAGCAGATAGCCAAGTAAAACAGGCTGCTTTACTCGATTGCTCAAATAGCCGCCGATAGCGGATGCCCCCAAAACGGTTGTAAGGTCGAGAATAAATCCACTGTTTGCGGCCATAGTGTAGAGAGAATTGCATCAGAACATGGGCAATACCAGGGCACATTCTAATGAATTGCCCTGATAGATGGGAGAAATCACAAAAAATGCGCTTATAAGGGATTGATCTTGGCTGGCAAACTGGACCCACAGGAGTTTGTTGTTTGGACCTTATAGCAGGGGCGCTCTCCCTAACTGTCCTGGATCGGCTAGACACTCACTCTGACGTGCTCAACTGGATAGCGCACCAGGCTCCGGCTCCAACCACAGCCATGGTGGCGGTCGATGCTCCGACAAATATTCCCAATCCTACCGGGATGCGACAGCCAGATCGATTGGCCCACAAGTATTTTGGCTAATATCATGCAGGCTGCTATCCAGCCAAGCAAGCGTCAGCCTTTGCCCCCCATTTACTAGCGTTTGCCCAGGCGCTGACAGATCAAGAATTTGCCCATGCTCCTAAGTTAGAACCAAAACAGCCTGGTCGCTACCAAATTGAGTTTTTTCCCCACCCGGCAATGATCCATCTGTTTGGCCTATCACGGATTCTCAAGTACAAAAAAGGCCCCATTGCCCAGCGACACCACGAACTCACCAGGTTGCGCTCGCTGATCTGGCAACACTTACCGCACCACACTCCCCCCTTAGTCCTTAATGCCCTCAACGCCCTGCCCGCCATACCCAAAGGAGGAACTGCCCTCAAGGCCGTCGAGGACCAGTTAGATAGCCTGATCTGCGCCTATGGTGCAGCCCACTGGTGGTACTGGGGGCCGCAGCGCAATCAGGTTCTTGGCAACCTAGAAACCGGCTATATCGTAGTGCCTGGTTCCTATAATCTCCATGACTACACACCCAGGTAGATCGGTTATCACGACGCAAATCAGCGCCATTGCTCTAGCTAGCTTGATAATATAGTTCTATCTACAGACAACTTCATATGATTCACATTCTGCAGGTTCTTAGACAGCCCTGTGCTAAAGAATTAAGGGAATGTGAATAATTTTGAAGTAATATATCTATTGCCTGGGCGATGATCTAGTCGCCCTCAATTTTTTAAGTCTGCTTTAGCTCTGAATGGTCCTGAAACGGTCCTAAAGGTGGTCACAAACTGTTTGGAGACGTAGTTAAACCCTAGAGAATTACCATGAAAGATCTCAGTCGCTATAGAAACATCGGCATTTTCGCCCACGTAGACGCGGGCAAGACCACCACCACTGAGCGGATCTTGAAGTTGACCGGTAAGGTGCACAAGATCGGTGAAGTACATGATGGTGCGGCTACCACAGACTTCATGGATCAAGAAAAAGAACGCGGCATTACCATTCAGTCGGCAGCCACCTCCTGTTTCTGGAACGAGCATCAGCTAAATATTATTGACACCCCTGGCCACGTTGACTTCACCATTGAGGTTTATCGTTCCCTGAAGGTGCTAGACGGCGGTGTCGGTGTCTTTTGTGGCTCTGGTGGTGTAGAACCCCAGTCTGAAACCAACTGGCGCTACGCTAACGATTCTGAAGTAGCCCGAATTATCTATGTCAATAAGTTAGACCGGACCGGTGCTGACTTCTACCGCGTCGTCAAGCAAGTCAATGATGTACTTGCAGCCACTCCCTTAGTGATGGTGCTGCCCATCGGTATTGAAAATGACTTTGTTGGTGTGGTTGACCTGTTGACTGAGAAAGCCTGGATTTGGGATGACTCTGGTGAACCCATGAACTATGAAATTCAGGATGTCCCTGAAGACATGGTGGACGATGTGGCTGAATGGCGCGAGAAGCTAATTGAGCTAGCCGTTGAGCAAGACGACGCCACCATGGAGAAGTATCTTGAAGGTGAAGAGGTGTCCATCGATGAGCTAAAAGCCTGCATCCGCAAAGGCACTCACGACCTATCCTTCTTTCCCACCTACTGTGGTTCTTCCTTTAAAAATAAGGGCGTACAGCTGGTGCTAGACGCTGTTGTGGACTATCTGCCTAGCCCCACTGAGGTGAAGCCCCAGCCGGAAGTGGATATTGAAGGCAATGAAACCGGTGGCATGGCTGAGGTTAATCCTGAGTATCCCCTGCGTGCCCTGGCGTTCAAGATTATGGACGACCGCTTTGGCGCCTTGACCTTTACTCGGGTGTACTCCGGTACCCTCAAGAAGGGCGACACCATCTTGAATACCGCCACGGGTAAGACCGAGAGGGTTAGCCGTATCGTTGAGATGCACGCTGACGACCGTCAGGAAATGGACAGCGCCCAGGCTGGCGACATTGTTGCCCTGCTGGGAATGAAGACTGTTCAGACCGGTCACACCCTCTGCGATCCTAAAAAGCCAGCTACGCTGGAACCCATGGTCTTCCCTGACCCGGTAATTTCCATCGCCATTGAAGCGAAGGATAAAGGCGGTTCTGAGAAGATGGGTATTGCCCTGGGCAAGATGGTTCAAGAAGACCCCTCCTTCCAGGTGGAAACCGACCAGGAAAGTGGCGAGACCATTCTGAAGGGAATGGGCGAACTACACCTGGATATTAAGGTGGACATTCTAAAGCGTACCCACGGTATTGAAGTGGAAGTGGGTAAACCCCAGGTGGCCTATCGTGAGTCCATCACCAAGGTGCTCACTGACAGCTACACCCATAAGAAGCAGTCCGGTGGTTCGGGTCAGTTCGGTAAGATTGAGTACACCATCGAGCCCAACGAGGTGGGTGAAGGCTTTAGCTTTGAGTCTAAGGTGACCGGTGGTAACGTACCCCGTGAATTTTGGCCTGCGGTGGAGAAGGGCTTTGCCTCCTGTATGGAAAAAGGCATGCTGGCCGGTTTTCCAGTAGTTGACTTTAAGGTGACCTTGACCGACGGTGGTTTCCACCCGGTTGACTCCAGTGCGATCGCATTTGAAATTGCAGCCAAGGCGGGCTATCGTCAGTCCTTTGTCAAAGCGGGTCCCCAGATTTTGGAACCCATCATGGCTGTAGATGCCTTTGCTCCGGAAGACTACGTTGGTGATGTCATCGGTGACCTCAACCGTCGTCGCGGCATGATTAAGTCTCAGGAACCTGGTCCTACAGGCGTTCGGATTAAAGCCGATGTGCCCCTAAGTGAAATGTTTGGCTACATTGGTGACCTGCGCACCATGACCTCGGGGCGCGGTCAGTTTTCCATGACCTTTGACCACTACGCGCCTTGTCCTAGAAACGTAGCAGAAGAAGTGATCAAGGAAGCCAAAGAACGTCAGGGCGTAGCCGCCTAGACCATAACCCGACTAGAATCTCTCTCTGTTGACAAATAAATGATAAATCCTCGGCTAGCTAGCCGAGGATTTTTTTTTGGGTTTAAGCCTTTTGGTTTAAGCACCTTGACCATTGATAGCTACCAGTAAGCGCTAGAAATAAAACAACGGCCCTACGTTCATCCCACCGTTTTCTCTAACACACGGTTTAGTTTGCCGCTTTTATAACCTTCCAAATCCAGAGTCACATAGGTAAACCCATAGTCTTGAAAAGCGATTACCAGCCCGTTCAAATCTACCCTAGCAACAAAGTCTTTAATCTCACTCGGAGGAAGCTCAATCCGAGCCGTCTCACCATCCGAACGCACTCGAAGATTACGAATACCCAGCTGTCGCAGATATCGCTCACACTGACTAACTCGCTGCAGCTTTTCAGTAGTAATCAGCTCACCATAAGGAAATCGCGAACTTAAACATGGCTGTGATGGTTTATCCCACCAGGGTAAACCGAGATATTTTGACAATTCTCGCACTTCTAGCTTGCTCAGACCTACCTCTGCCAGCGGGGAGCGCACCCCTCGTTCTTTAGCCGCCTGGATACCAGGACGATAGTCTTGGAGGTCATCAGCATTGAGTCCATCTACCACATAGGGATAGCCCTCGGCTAGAGCCAGCGGCCTAAGCGTATCGTGGAGTTCACTTTTACAAAAATAGCAGCGGTTTGTAGGATTGCTAGTGTAATTAGGATTGTCCATCTCATAGGTATGGACAATCCGGTGAGTCAGCCCCATAAACTCAGCCTGGTGCTTAGCCGCCTCCAGATCCTCCAGCATCAACGACGGCGATTCAGCCGTAACAGCCATAGCCTTTTTACCAAGCACATCATGGGCAATCTTAGCTACCAAAGTGCTGTCAATACCGCCAGAATAAGCAATCAGGGCACAGTTCATGTCACGGAATATCGACTGAAGCTGCTGCAGTTTTTGGGTGATCATCATGGGAGTTGAAACGTGAAATAAGGTCTTCAGTCATAGGTGAGATATATTTAGCCTAACCAATAGAGGAAGTTTGAGGGGAGAGCTGGTGGTCGCTAATGGTTGGCTTAAAAACTTACTGACTTGCCAACAGCTATCAACTGCTTACCTTGCCTTACTATGACGGCCTTACTATGACGGCCTTACTATGAGTACGCTACTATGGCTCTTACCCATATCCCAGTAGAATCCCATGGCTGAGAAGAAGGAACTGACCCATCCGCAGTATAAAAAAGATCGTGAGGTTGTGACAGCGTTGATCAGTGGTGAAGCGACAGACTTCAACCTAATTGAGCTAGCTCGGTTGCGCATTCGCTATGACGGATTTCCAGGAGCACGAGATATTCGACAGGATCTGGATAAAGCATTGGCAAACTGGTCGCTGACGGAGGACGAACTAATGGCAAAGACCCGCAAGATCCACCAGACAGAAATGCTATACAAAGCACAGCGAACAAAGAAGGAAGATTGGAGCTAGGAGCCAGTACGCCCCACTCCTGACCATCTATCACGCAAAGCTTCTAACCAGTATCAACAGCTGTAGCCTTGTGTAGTTTGTCTACACAAGGCTATTAATTTAACTGTATCCCTATCTCCTATACACCAAATTCTTCAATCTGTTGTTTTAAATATGTCTCGGGCTGAGCCGGATCAAAATCACCAAATCTCATTTTTTCAATTCGAGAGAGCTCCTCCGGTGCATCAACCCCTAGCTCTTCTGCAAGTTCTCTTGCCAAATCAGTTAGGAAAAATGCTTCCGACCCCGTAGTAGGTTTGTCGGTGGGCACATAGTCCCAACGGATAAGTTGGGTCGTAATCCAGCTAGCAAAACTCTTCCAAGGATAGGGGTCAAAATAAATCCGATCTGGAATATCAAAAGAATTTCCCTGGCCGTCCTCAAACTTTCCAGTCATTACATCTTCTAACATCGGTACAGGCTGATTGAGATATTCCTGCGGAGCAATGGCCGCTGCAATCTCTTTACGATTAGCAGGGTCATTGGCATAGTTGGCCCCATCAATAATCGCCTTGTTCAAAGCACGAAACGTCTTGGGGTTACTATTGATCCAAGTTTGGCCAGCAACAAAAGCGCAGCAAGGGTGGCCATTCCATAGATCCTTAGTTAATAGATGAATAAAACCAATGTCGTCTTGTACAACCCGCTGGGTAAAGTTATCAGGCAGGATAAAGGCATCAAGTTGTTCAGAGGCCAGTTTTGAGATAGCGTCTGGCGGTGGCAGAATCAACAGATTGACATCTTTATCAGGATCTAACCCTCCAGTTGCCAAATAGTAGCGTATCAGCAGATTGTGGTTGGAATAATCATAGGGAATACCAATACTCATACCCCTAAAGTCTTCTGGACCATTAATTTTGCCCAGGTGTTTTTTCGCAACTGCAATCCCCTGACCGTTGTTATTTTCGATACTTGCTAGCCGAACTTGAAAGGGGGCTGAACCCAAACCCAGGGACATGGCAATGGGCATAGGGGCTAACATGTGATAAGCATCCAGCTCACCTGCAATTGCCGAATCTCGCACCACAGACCAACTGAAGTATTTAATCAACTCTACATCAAGACTGTATTTCTCGTAGAAACCCAACGGCTTTGACATAATAATGGGGGCTGAACAAGTGATGGGGAGAAAAGCTACCTTCAGGTTAGTCTTTTCTAAATCTCCAACAGCTGGACTATTGGCAATCTCGTCTGCTGTTTCTGTGGCTGACTGACAGTTAGCAAGACTGACAAGGGCGGCCCCCACCGCAATATTTTGTAAAAACTTGCGTCGAGTCACCTGACTCATGCGTTTAGCATCGGTAAAAAACTCACCAGCTTTGGGACCAAACGCTGCGCTAAATGCTTGATCAAGACCGCCAGCCAGTTTGATCAAATCTCTCACTAGCCGCTCTCGTTTTGGTTTGCCTTGGCTAAGCATCTTAATAAACAACGCTGTCCGCAGCTCTGCTTGGGTAATCGAATCAGCTGTCTCAATGGCAGATGGCTGATACATCCGCATTTTTGCTAAGTCATCGATCAAGTCAGTTGGAGTTTGAGGCATCTCTATATCTGCCATTAAATCCCAGTGATACTGAGTAGAATGAAAACCTCCACAGATACCGCAGGGTGTGGCAATAACGCTACTTGTCCCTCGTTGACAGGAGAGACTATTCCAATAATTGGACTGACTAGAAAGTGATACCATAGCAATTTTTAGTTAATAGGGGGCTAGCACCTTTTACTATGCAATGTTATTCTCACTCTCCTATAAATATCAGGAGTAATTGGTGGGGCTTTATCTTTATTGTTGTACTCTTTATATTCGTGCATTGTGCGTATCTGAAAGACTGGGTGTTTATCCAAAGTTAATCTCAATGCCGATAGTCTTAATTGCAAAAATACGTAAGAGGCTATCCGGGTGCTTACAATCAGGGTTAGAAGTTAAAACTATATTGTCATTGGTATATGGTTTTCCCAAACTGAGTTAATCAGAATCCAGGAAAATCAAGCTTTATGCTAAAAGGGTGTTCGACTGTCTACAACAAGATGCAGAACCAAGTATTTCCCTATGTTTGTTTGGCAAATGCTTGGCCTATCTTTTGACTTCTTTTAATATCTCGCTAAAAGCCGTGATTTGAAGCTCAAATGAGAGCAATCATCGTGGTCACTGTTTGACAGTTCTTCGTGGCTAACCTCATTCTGAGGATCGACAACGCCAAGAAATAATGGGCATTAAAACTAGCCATCGCTATATGTATTTTAGGGCTGACGACGCTAGTCTCCAACCTTGCAGACTATGCTTCAAACGCAATAAATACGCTATTTTTCTCTTTCAAAGATAAAAATGATGGCTTACAAAATTACAGCCATAAATGTTTTCTTAGGGCATTTAGAGTTGATGCCCTGCGGCAGGTTTATAAAAAATACTATTGTTTTAGATCACCTTTAGATCACCATGCACGAGCATTTCGAGATCATCCCCTTTTTAAGCGAAACGCTTGACTCTCGTTCAACGGGAAGAGCATATATAGTTAATAACGATATTGAATGGTGTCTGGATATTACCGATGGTAAGTTGCTATTTGCATCCCACTCACTGCAGCATATCAACGTGGTCGAGACAACCTTGTCGAGTTTGGGGTATGAAGCTTTACTTCCAGTTTATTGGCGACTGATGCAGCTCAAGGTTTACAAGCCTCAGATCAACGATACGGGTGTTGACTCTCTCAACTGGGCGAGTAAAGTTATCGGTGCTCTAGTTCAATATAATTTACTCGAAATAGAACAGGCTGAGAAAATACTCGCTAAATTAGCTGAAGAAGCCCTTGATTCCCTTTTGGGATTAGAAAAAGCAACGGTCACCTGGCACCCATTTCCCAAACAGTTGTGGCATGCAACAACCCAGGGAACAGATATTAATTTCTTTATTAACTATCTTTCTGATAGACGTCGGGTGTGGCAACCCCTGTGCGATCGCATTTGCTCTCCCCATCAGCGCCCCTATTGTGAAAGTCTAGATGACTTGCATAAACTTCCGCTGCGAGAGGGGCTGTCACGACAAATGCTAGAATCCTTAGCAAGGCTGATGCAGGGAGCCAGCATCCGTCAGCTCGCTCAAACCATCAAACAAGATGAAACAACATTAGCCCAGCTGCTTTATCCCTACATTGAGCATCGTGCCATCAAGCTATGGCCGCCGCTATCGCCACTTAATCGCCTGCCTTGGCTCCCCACAACCACCACACGGCAGCAAGTCGTGTCACCTTCAGTCACACCGTCTCCAACTGTTGTTGAAGAAATCTCAGAGTCAGACACCTCAAATCAGATATCTGACTCCGCTGTCGTCGGCCAACAAATCACCTATGGGGCCAGTTCTGCACCCACTAAACCAAAAATCTCCAGTAGACCGGTATTAGACACTAATACCTCAAACAATAATCTTCTTGGGAAGAATGGTTCAGGTATCACAAAGCCAAGACATTTGATCGTATGTATTGACGATAGTAGGGCCATGCTAGAAAAGATTGAAAGCTATCTTGATCCAGACTATTTCGAACTCAATACGATTATGGATCCAATAAAGGCTATTTCCAAAATATGTACTAGAAAGCCTAGCTTAGTCTTAATGGATATTTCAATGCCAAGCATCAGTGGAAATTCTCTATGCTCAATTTTAAAGCGTAGTTATATGTTTAAAGATGTGCCCATTATCATGATTAGCAGTAATACAGGAGCGCTAACCAAAGCAAAGGCAGAGGTTTCAGGAGCCGCAGGTTATTTAGAAAAACCTTTTTCAAAAGCACAGCTAATGTCGCTATTAAACACTCATCTAAGGCTGAGCGCTAATATAGCTGGTCAAGATTTTTCCTGAGGAAATGGCTTAGTAAATCAAATCTAGAAATAGAAATAAATTTACCATAAAGCTTTTCTCAAGGTAGCTGTGTAAGTAGAAGCTATATACAAAACTGTCACTGTAGTCATAAGTAATCATAAGACGTTAAACCATGTCTAAAAAAGTATTAGTAATTGACGATGTCAAATCTGAGTTAGATTTAATTAGCCACTATCTTGAGCAAGCTGGCTATGTCGTAACAACTGCCAAAAGTGGTTTGGAAGCGCTTGAAAAGATTGAATTAGACCGACCGGATGCGATTGTTACGGATTTGGTTATGCCTGAGGTTACTGGATTAGAACTTTGTCGAAAGCTCAAAAAAGATCCTGCTACGGCTAACATTCCTATTATTGCCTGCACCACCAAGAGCCGCAAAATGGACCAAAACAGAGCCAAAAAGCAAGCGGTTCTAGGCTACGACGTAAAACCCTGTACCGCTGAACAATAAGCCGATGCGGTACGATTTGCAGTTTTGTAATTAAGACAACTCTCCCATGCAAACTTCTTCTCAGCCCTCTACCCAAACGCTACAAACGACAGAGCGTCTCCGGCAGCTTTTGCCCGAAATGTTTGCCCCTAAACTGATTAAGGGCGAACAATTTTTGAGAATTCAGCTGACTTCAGAGTTGACAATTGCTCTAGCGTTAAGCTGGGTTGAAGAAAGCCTTTTGCTCCCATCTCATTTAATCACACCTATTCCCAACATGCCTCCATCGGTAATGGGGTTGATGAGCTCAAAAGATCAGGTGTTTTGGGCAGTTAATCTGGCCCAGCTGTTGGAGCTACCGATTGCCATAGAACCTTCTCAGCACTATGAAGTCGTTGTTATTCGAGCTGTATCTACACAATCAGATCCTCTGTCTGATTCGGAAAGTTTGAATACAAATACCGATGGGAACCTATATTTAGGACTCATTGTGCCTAAAATCAGAAGTTCTATTCGACTCTCAAAGGAAGATATTATCTCCCCTATCAATGAGGTAGATGCTAACCTTCATCCTTACTTAAGTGGTCAGGTCAGCATTGATGGCGATAGGGTGCTTGTTTTGAGTGCTGAGGCGATTGGAAAAGCTCGCTCTCTGACATCAGCTCGGCGTTAGATTTATACATTTTTATTTCTTCGGTTACCATAGCGAACTAGGACATTGTCATGACTGCGCAAGACTATTCTTTAAAGGACCAGCGTCAGCGAGCCAGCTCATCTCAAAAAAGACGACTTCCCCGCATTCCAGGAATAACTAAGGCAAGTGGGCTTCCCCTTGGCCGACAGCTACTGCAAACACTATTACCTGTGACCCTGCTGCCCCTAGCCGTAGCCAGTGGTTTAGGTATCTTTGTTACCAAAAGTGCTGAGAATGAAGATGTGATATTAGCGCTCAAGCAGGAAGCCTTATTAGCCAGTGAAACAGCCAGTCTCTTTCTAGATGACAGTTTCAAGACAGTAGAGAACTTAGTAATTAGCCCATCAATTCAGCAGGTGATCGCTCGAGCTAATGCTAAGGCTTTAGAAGACTAGACTGCTAGAGCCCAGTGCCGTCATTAACCAGTATTTAGCTGATGTGGTTGCTGCCAAGGAACTTGGAGAAGTGTTCTTTACAGAACAAAATGGTCTCACCGTCGGTATCAGCAGCCCGATCACTGACTTTGTACAAAGTGATGAAGACTGGTGGCTTCAGGCCAAACAGTTTGGAGAATATATTGAACCGGTTGGATTTGATGAATCTGCTAACGCTGTCAGCGTATCGATTTCTCTCGCGATAAATCCTGTCGGCTCCGAGGAGTTTCTTGGCGTTGTCAAAGCCGGTCTTCCTCAGCTAGTGTTAAGTAGTGGAATAGGCTC
>ERZ1740059.1808-NODE-1808-length-10634-cov-8.579733_pt1 | contig 10634 bp, 10 predicted proteins | sample MGYA00581744_ERZ1740059 | MGnify/ENA primary metagenome ERZ1740059 (study PRJEB43018, sample SAMN04849738) | marine metagenome | isolation source: floating plastic debris | place: Pacific Ocean | collected 2008-08-28 | study: EMG produced TPA metagenomics... | reverse complement strand
TTATTTAGCAATTACCTCAATCAGTGAGCTATCGACAGCATTTGTATGTGTGACGTTAGCGATTTTCAAATCAGCAGTATCAAGTAACTTACTCCATCGATCTACGTTACGAATAGGACCAAATGTTTCCAACATCATCATCATGTCAACAAATTTACCTATTGTCGGCTCATTCACATCCCCTATTAATTGCTCTATAATCAGAATTTTTCCACCTGGTGCCATCGCTTGACGGCATTTTTTTAGAAGCTTGATACAGTCATCGTCACACCAATCATTTAGAACACAAGAGAATATATATACATCTCCTCCTGTAGGTATATTTTCAAAAAAGTTACCGCCGACAAAACTACAACGCTCTGCAATATCCAAATTACTTAGTTCTTGCTTTGCCATTTCGACTACAGGAGGTTGATCGAATAAAATTCCTTTCGCTGTAGGATTAGCTCGCAAAATAGATGCTAGTAACGAACCCATTCCTCCACCTAAATCAACTATGGTTTTAGCATTTGAAAAATCATAGGCATCAACAATAGCTTCTGGTACTGAGGATGACCAAGATTTCATTGCTTTAGTAAAACCAAGGGCATATTCTGGATTTTCTGCAAATACTTGATAAACATTTTTCTTATAAACATGTTCATAAGAATTTTTGCCAGTCAAAACAACATCCATCATTGCTTGCCAAACTTCCCAACGCCAAGATTGTGCATTAAACATAACCCATTCACGTGGTGAATCTGGAACATCACTGCGTAAAACGGAACTCAGGGAAGTTAATCCAAAACGTTTATTTTCATCTTCCGTAAAAACATTTAAACCAGTCAAAAACCTGAGTAATCTGTAGAGAAACGGTGCATAAGTACCTGTTTCTTCTGCAAGTTCTTCCGCTGTTTTTGAACCATTTACTAGTTTGTCTGGGATATTTAATTTCGTGGCAGTCGCAAGTGCCTTAGAAATCATTGGAGCCATACTTGCTTGGAGAAGTATTGTGTGAGGAGAGATTTCTTTTTGATTTTCTAAAAGCATGGAATCACCTATTGAAAGCATAAAATCACCATTATGTTAGATTTGTTAATTTGAAATCCATCAATGAAAGCTTACGAAATCATCATATGATTATGTAAAATTTCATGTTCTTTAATTGCATTTTGTAAGCTTGCTACTGCATTTTCCGTTAATTCAGTTATGTGAATTAATGTACTACATTTATATCCTCCACTACCGGTTTCCCGTTGTCTATTTTCTGCTTGAGTATAGGCTTGATTTACAACTTTAATGTGAGGCTTCCGAAACTTAATTAATATCTTAAATAGCTTCATTAATTCTGCAGCAGAAGCAACTAAGTTTTCGTCAAATGATGAAGCATTATTGAGTTTATCAATTAATTTAGAAAGCAAAGAAGTTGCAAATACCCCGTCAATATATAACTTACGAAAATTAGGTAAGAAATAAGATATAAAGCTTTGTTTAAAGTACAAATACGCTACATCTCTACATTCTGAACTCCAAAGAAAATGGTCAAAAATCAACAATGGCATTTCAACTGCACCAGGACCTAGATATTCTTTACCCTGTATCATAAATGAATCAAAATATGGTCGTAAATTTTCTGCAAAGACTTTCCTCGATACATTTTTAATCGTGTAAACGATAGCCTCAACCATTCCATTTAAATAGCTTGCACATATTTCACATTCTCTAATAAAGTCTGGAGACTCAAAGGGAATTTTATGTAATTCCAGAAGCTTATAAATACCCATTTCTAATCTAGGTATAGCTATTTTGCTACTCTCAATGATTTTTGTTTCATCGAGATGTAATGTATATCTACGTTTACGTTCGCCATCAGGATTCCAGACAGTGTAATGAATCAGTGTATCTCTTGGAACCATATCAGTTTTAGTTCCTAATTGAATCAAGACAGTTTCTAGTTGAGGAATCACTTCTACAGGCTCGATACCGTATTTTTTTATGGAACCAGCAAACATCCCCAAATCTCTAACTACTGCACGGGCTTCATGAATATTAAAGTCTTCTATCTGCCCCTCGGTTGGTATTAACCTTTGAAGCCTGGAGATAATACTTTTAATATCCCTCGCACAATTCATGTAAGGTAACTGAACTATATCCGCATCTGACTTAATCGGATCTAATTCAGCTATCATCGCATTTTCCTGGTAGCTATGATTATAATTAGAGAAATATGAATCAAATTCAACTATATTCATACTCGTTAGAATACTCCTTGTTATTTAAACTAGAAAATTTTGCAGATTCCAAGATCAAAATCAAGCCGATCTTTATTGCACTAAAGGCTAACTCTTCAACCCCCTTATAAGTGGAAATAATTTTTGAATATGAGAGTATCTCCCATATTCCATCATTTATCTATGCTAAATTCTATATCTTACTTTTGCTGAGATGAAGTAAGTAAATCAGCCACTAATTAACACTTATTCACTCTATCATATAATTATTATCTGAAGAATGGACTTGTTTATACTGCTGCTAGGCTGCTACCCATTTAATTTGTATATTACTATCGAGCAAGATGTATGTCCTAAGTCCCTCCGGGACGACCTCCGGTACGGACACGCTTCGCGAACGCATTACAAGGTTTTCAAATTTTTGCATTATTCAATTTAGCTGCACATCAGCTTATGACAATTAGTAATTGAAAAAACTACTTACTTTTTATATGTACATATTCAACGAATTTATTCATCTGTTTCTAAGATTAAATCCCATTATCTTGTATTTTTCCAATACTACCCTAACTGAAAACCAGCAGGTATTTCAGCAATAATTATCTATTCAAATATCGTATTTTAAATCATCAATATATTTTGTTTTGAGTGGATTCGCGTACAAAAATTTATATACCACTATTTTTGTAACATAGTCAAGCAAAGAACTAGTTAAAATCAATCAACTATCATGTTACTAGTAGTCTATAGCTGAATTTAAACTAAGACAGAGAGCAGGAAATAGGAGACAGGGAGCAGAGAATAAGGAGTAAAAAATAGGAAAAATAGTAATGTGTTCGTTTGATGATGAAATATGACTAACTCATCACTTCTGTTTCTTGTGATATTCGATAGGATCGCTAGGTAAGTTATTTATTGCCTCAATTGCGAAACTATTTATGACTCTCAACTTATATTTACTACGACATGGAGAAACCACTTTTAGTCAAAGTGGCAATTTTTGCGGCGAAACTAATGCGGAGTTAACGCCGGAGGGAGTACAGATGGCAGAAGCTTTTGCAGATGTTTATCAAAAACTGAAATGGGAAGCAGTTTATGCTAGTCCAATGAAGCGTACTGTTGCTACTGCAAAGCCGTTTTGTGATGCCATCGGAATAGATATGCAGTTGCGCGATGGGCTTAGAGAAGGTAGTTACGGCGAATGGGAGGGTAAAAGCAAGCAGTTTGCTCAAGAAAATTATACGGAGAACTATGTTAATTGGTTAACTGAGCCTGCTTGGAATGCTCCTATTGGTGGAGAAACTGCGGTAGATATTGCCAACCGCTCTATGCCTGTAATTGCTGAAATTCAAGAAAAACATCTTGAAGGTAATGTTTTAGTAGTGGCTCATAAAGCAACCATTCGGATTATGCTTTGTAGTTTACTAGGTATTGATTTAGGGCGTTATCGCAATCGAATTAATATTTTAGTTGCGTCGGTAAGTATGGTTAAATTTGACGTACATGGTCCTTTGTTGGAAACTTTAGGCGATCGCTATCATATACCTGAGCATATCCGCAATCGTAAGGGAACTTAGGTAATTCATAATGCATAATTAATATTGAGGGAAGCTTTTGGGCAACATTTTTTGTAAATACGCTCATGAATCAAAAATGCCCCAATATATAATAATATAGCGGTTTTTCCTTGTTTCTAATAGGGTTACAATCCCAGAAATAGACCTCTCCCTTTAAAAGCGGAGAGGCTTTAAACAAAAGGTAAAACTTACTGACTTTAATAACAAGTTACTCTGGCCGTTTGGGAGAATTTGCGGGTATTCCCAAGGCATTTTTGAACTGTTGTGAAGATGAGTTGGCTGCATTGCTTTTATTAATTGAAGTAAAAGCTACTGTTCCAAGTAACATGGGAATTGTTGCGATCGCGAAGCACATACCCATTACGGGCTTATCGCCAATACTTGATTAAGTTTCATAATTTAACTCCGAATTAATTGCTTACATTTATGATTCAGCCAGTTAAAAATTACAGTTTATTTTGATTTTTGATTACAATTTTGTAATTTTAGTCTGAGCATCGCAAATGTAAGCAGAACCTCTACAAGTTAACCTCCCATCTGATCGTAAGCAGACTTGGGTAAGTCGAATACGATTGTCATCCGGGAAGCTGGAATTTGTTGACGTAGTATTTTGAGGTGTTCTTCAGCATCACCACGCTTGCGAAATCGTGCAATGCATGTAGAACTAGTAGAACCTGTCCATCGGTAAATGGCCCACGGCGATAATGCGGTGCGGTAACTTCTCCTACCAGGTAGATTGCAAATTAATTGATGGTTGAAAAAAACGCTAGCCAGTTGAGGAAGGCGGCAAAATCTTCCTGTTTAGGACTTGCTTTTCCTTACTTTGATTATCTTATATAAGATAATGAATTAATTCTAGTATCTTGTACAATAAATATTGTGAAGAATCCTGCTATCTTATATAGGAAGTCAAGAATGGTTAGTGGTAATGCCGAAATCGAAGCATCGAGAGAACGGGGAAATAAAGAAACAGGTAAGTGTAGGGCTGACTCAAACCAGCGTAGAAGGTCTGGACAAACAAGCAAGGCAGATGGGAGTGAGTCGCTCACAATTCATAGAAATGATAGGACGCGGCGAGATTTCGTTAACTCATGTGGACAAGCAACTCTTGGGGGAATGTTTAATCGGCTGATTTCCAAAACACGATACCAGATAGAAGAATCTGAGAAGCGGACAGCCGATTTAAAACAACAGTTAGCAGAATTAGAACAATTGTTTGAAGAGTTCCTTGAACAAGAGGAGCCGAATTAAAACCGTCCATCATTGATGAGACGGTTTTTAATTTTCATAAAAAACATACCAAAAAGTTGCTTGTCAGATTAGAAACGTGTGGCAAGCAGATGGTTTTATTACTTGTAATTTCTACTAACTTTCATGACACAATACGCCACAAAATCAACCTCTCCCTGGACAGAAATACATACCAAATTCTCTATAAAATATAAACTTGGAAGAGTTTGCACAAACCTATGGAAGTACCTTTTAACACTTGGAGAAGAAGGTAAAAATATTGACTTTATACTTAACGACTTCCAGAAATATATAGAAAAACTTCAAGGTAAGCCTCATGATTTTCAATGGGTAAAAAAGCAATTCAAAAAATTAGTTTTTTTACGAATAATCCGTATCCATAAAGATTATAGTCATAATTCATACCGTTTATTGATAAGACATCCCAGCGCTGTAAACCCGAAAAAGCCTGTAGAGAAAAATTCCCAATATCTTGGATTTAATCCCAAAAAATCACCCTCAAACAATAGTAATTCCGAAAATAGTTTTAACAGCAGCAGCTTAGTTAAATCTACTAAAAATCAGGCTAGCAATACTGAAAATAATTTTAGTAATAATTCAGACAAAATATCGAAAACTAAAAGTATAGACATTCAAGAATATACTCGTCGTCAAAAGATGCTTCAAATGTGTTCAGATTACGGTATTCGATTCAATCCTAAAAAATCGACAACAGATAATTTGTATACATATTCACTTGAAGAATTACGACTAGCTTTAAACCTTTACGAAGTCAGAGGAGCTAAGGAAATAATTTATAATCCACCCGGTTGGTTGATTAATTGCTTGAAGTGGCGTTACTGGGATGACGGTGAACTGACTCAGGATGATTTTATTACACACATGAAAGAATATTTTTCAAGTTTTAATAAATCCGAAGATCATTTTGTATTCTAGATGAAGCAAAAATTGCTAACTTTGTTCGGGCTGGGTTGAAGGAACAGGGTTTTACCGTAGATTACTGTAATAATGGTGATGAGGGTTATTTGCTGGCTGTAGACAATGAATATGATGCGATTCTCCTCGATATTATGCTATCGGGGAAAGATGGGCTATCAATTCTCAAACAATTGCGTCGGGAAGGTCGAAATACTCCTATAATTTTATTGACAGCTCGTAATGAACTTGACGATCGTTTGTCGGGGTTAAATTTGGGCGCTGACGATTACATTGCTAAACCATTTTTTGTAGAAGAATTAGTCGCTCGTATCCATGCTGTTATTCGTCGCAGTGTGGGAGAGCGTCAAAATTTTCTTGTTGTAGAAGCTTTGAAGTTAGATAGAATTACTAGGGAAGTTACTTGCAATAAAAAAGCGATTGAACTCACAAAAATCGGTCAGTGTACAAGCACCCTACAAGAAAAAGGCGGCCAGTTGCGGCCATTCCTATTAGTAATAGGGTGGAATGTCATAATATGGTATTACTATTTTATTTACGCACGAAAGGTAAAGGTCTCTTTGTAAAACCTTTAGCTACAAGTTGATTTTGAAGGTGAATTTTCTGTTGTTTAGCAGGAGCAAATAAGTTCAAATCATTAAGAATTTGCCAAACAACTACTTCTGCAGTTTCACAACCTCCCTCCATACAAGCTTGATAATCTTCAGAACAATGTTCTCCAGCAAAAAAGAGATTACCAACCCGCTCTTTTTCAAGGCCATACATTTGTGTCCACTGCCCTACTAAATAACAAGCATAAGAACCACCATTGTACAACTCTCCTGTCCAATAACTTCTTTGAGCAAGATTTGGCATACTAGATTCAGAAATTCCTGGAAAAATTTGTTCTAATTGCTGATTTAATTTTTTTGCTTGAAAATCTGGGGTTGCTTCTCCTAATTTGATTCCTTGAGAACCTCCTGTAAAATTCGTCAATAAGCCTTGTTTTAAGTCAGATTGACTTTGAACATTTTCCCATATATTTTGAAATGGTAAATCTGTCAATATATTTCCTGTATGATGATACTGATTTTTCCAGATTTTATCGTCATAACCCATTAGTAATTTAGTATTATTACCATAACCTAAATTATCAATTGCTAAGCGTTTATTCTCAGGTAAATCAACTTTTAATTCTAGATGGCGTAATACAGTAAAAGGTACTGTTAAAACAATTCTTTCATAAATTCTTTCAACAACTGCTTCTCCCTGACGCAAAGAAACTTGATAACGATTATCTGAAAGACTACGAATAGATTCTAAGACTGTTTCTGTTTCAATAGATGATTCTAAAAAGTTCCCCAGTTTTATAATTATTTGTTCATTTCCACCAGCAATACAAAATCGCTCATCACATTTTCCTAAAAGATTTAAATCTTCTGTTTCAAGACCAATTAAATACAGTAAGTTGAGACAAGATTGTTCTTCTGCTTCACGACCAAATTCAACAGTATAAGTAACATCAATTAATTTTTTAATCCAGGAAGAAGCAGAAATTATCTCTAAATATTGACTCAAAGAAAGCTGATCTAAAGCAGAAGCAATAGGATGAAAGGTACTATAATTATAAAAATCGGCTAAAGACTTTAAATCTTTTTCTATTTGCTCGACAATGGGAGTCAATTCTTGAATAACTCTTTTAAAAGATATCGATTCTCCTTGAAAATAAAAAGTAGTTGGAATTAACTCTTCATCTGTTTTAAGCAAATCAATTAATTCCAAACCAAGTTCCTTAACCAAGGATTGAATATAGGTATGATCGGTGTCAATGAATTCTGCTCCTAATTCCCCAATTAGAGATGTTCCTGCGGCTTGTGATACGGTTTGGATACGACCCCCAATTCTTTTGTTTGCTTCTATAATCTCTACAGGAACCCCTGCTTTTCGCAAACGCCAAGCTGCTGTCAATCCAGCAATTCCTGCACCAACAATTAAAACAGGAGACATATTTAAGGGAGAAGGAAATTGATTCACCTTTGGAAATTCCTCTGTTTCCTTCAACTCTTTATTGGAGAAATTGTCTCCCTGAAACGAAACTTCTTTAATCCAAAATTGAATTTCATCAATGGGAATTTGAGTTGCTTTGGATATTTTTAAGCTTTGATAACCTTGATGTAGAGTCCGAATCAGGTAAGACTTAGCCATGATTAATTATCCTTTTAATTAACTGGATTGTTCAATAATCCCTTGGCCTAAATGCTGGGGAGGGTTAGCCAAGGTACAAATTTCCGTTTCTTTTTCAATAGCGCGTCGAATGTATGCAGGTGACTGCAATATTCCTAACAAACTAATGCCATCGATCATCCGTAATCCACCGGTTGTTTTTTCTGTCAATAGTTTATCTACTTCTTCTGGTTCTGGTCTATTAGAACAAGGCTTAGGTGAAGCGAGTATGTAACCCCAAGGTTCGCCAAAACATGGGACAAAACTGGCATAGGGTAGAGTATAAGGAAAAACCGTACTTAGGGTTTTGGCTATGCGAACATAAGCTGTCATAGAAACAGGACAAACTGAACCTGCTTGCACAACAAAAAATCCATCGCTGTTGAGGACAGCAGAAATAGTTTTAAAATACTCTTGAGTAAAGAGAGGATATGACGGGCCAGACAAAATTGGATCGCTAAGATCGGAAATAATAATATCCCACTGGGGTGTAGTAGTTTCTAAAAACTTTAAAGCATCATCAATAATAATCTCGACTCGGGGATCTTCAAAGGCTCCTTGGTGCATCTCTGGTAAATGCTGGCGACAAGCTTCTACTACTTCTCCATCAATATCTACCATCACTAAGCGTTCGACGGTTTTCCAACGCAAGACTTCCCTAATGGTTGCTCCTTCTCCTCCTCCAAGAATCAAAACTTGACGAGGAGAACCGTGATTAATCATGGCTGGCTGTACCAATGATTCATGGTAGATAAATTCATCCACAACACTAGATTGCCATTTATCATCCAAAATTAGAGATTTACCATAACCTTCTGTCTCGACTATTTGCATTTCTTGGTAAGCTGTTTTCTGAGATACAATAGTCTGACATAACTTATGGGCAAAAAAATTAGAAGGGCTTGAAGAATCCCAAATCCAATTATTTATATCTATGGTGGTATTTTTCATATTCTGCTTGTAAATTACAAAAAACTCATTGATTAAAGGTTAGCTGTGACAATGCTATAGAAATTAAGCTCTCTATAGCTCTTTGAAACTAAATAAGCATCTTCCTTGGAATTGAAAATATGACTGTGGTAAAGTTTAGTTTCTTTAATTAAACTTTGAGAAAGTTCGGGTAATAAGCTAACAATTGCTTGTTCTTGCTTTTCATTTTGAGGAATGATAATAACATAGTAAGAGTCAGAATATGGAGTATTTTTTATAGTTTTTTCTTCTATTAATTCTTGATTGCTATTCTCAGGTAAAATTTCTGGCTGCGAAGAGTTTTGATTTTCAGGAATAATGACCCATAGTTTTACTGCTACTAAAATTCGCAAAAGACTTAAAGCAATCAGAAATATTTCATCAACAACTCCAATCCAATAATTGATAAAAAAGTAATTTATTGCCCAAATAATCATCGGACCAACACTTACTAATTCCCCAGATATTGAGATACTTTCAGCAACATCATTAGCATGTTTATGTTCCCAGAGCTTTGTAGCTTTTAAATAAAATTCTGATGCAGCAAATATTAAAGTAAAAGCTGCTAAATAATAAACAATAGTTTTAATTAATTCTATCGACATAAATAAATAAGCTTGACGAATAATTTCCGAATCTTAAATAGGTCTCTTGGAGCTTGCCAAGCATCTACAATTAAATGAATTCCCAGTTTTTACATTTTTGATTTTTGCAATCCGAAAGTCTTTTATTTTACTCAGTGTATGGGTTATTATACATAGTTTTTGAGAAATTTATCTGATAAATCAACAACAAATACCCAAAATGACCGACAATAATCGAGGTAAATCCTATTTAACGGTGAGGAGTGAGAAGTGAACAGTGAACCTCTAAATATGGGTTGAATTCCCATCTCAATTCGGGCTAACTTCGTTCCTTTCGCTCAAACCCTCTTCCCTTGTTTTTATCTTGAGGAGTCATTTTTTTATGTCATTCATATCTCGTTTTCTTTGCGTAATACTTCTAACCCTAACTACTACTTTAATCTTCCCAGCTTCGAGCTTCGCGGATTCTTCTAACTTAGGTGTAATTGACAATCATCTAGCTGCCTGCCCTGCTTCCCCGAATTGCGTCGTCAGTCAAAACGGCGACGAAAAACATGCGATCGATCCAATTCCCTATCATGTCGCGAGCGATAAAGCTAAAGAAACTTTACTCAAAGTTCTTACAGTTGTTCCTCGTACAGAAGTTGTAGAAGAAACTGATAATTACATTCACGCTCTTTCTAAAAGCAGAATTTTCAAATTTATTGATGACGTAGAATTTTATTTTCCCACCTCGGAAAACGTAATTCATATGCGCTCCGCATCTCGTGTGGGAGAATCAGACTTAGGGGTAAATCGCAGACGTATGGAACAAATTCGTTTAGCAATGCAAGATTTGAATCAGTGAACAGTCAACAGTTTACAGTGATCAGTTAGGAGTTAGGAGTTAGGAGTTAGGAGTTAGG
>ERZ1740059.1807-NODE-1807-length-10635-cov-2.955104_pt1 | contig 10635 bp, 10 predicted proteins | sample MGYA00581744_ERZ1740059 | MGnify/ENA primary metagenome ERZ1740059 (study PRJEB43018, sample SAMN04849738) | marine metagenome | isolation source: floating plastic debris | place: Pacific Ocean | collected 2008-08-28 | study: EMG produced TPA metagenomics... | reverse complement strand
TAACAATGAGACACTACGTTCAACCCGTAGCCAGACCGCAACCTGACCGCCGCCCGCGATCACCAGGGTGTTGTCTGGGGGATCATATTCAAACCGAACGCGCCCCGGGCGCCGGATATAGATCGTGCCAGTTGAAATCGTTCCATCGTCGTTGACCTGGGTGAACGTACTTTTCGCCGTTTCCAAGCCATTCAGGTAACGCGACAGCTCTGTCAGCGGGATTTTTTGGGCCAGGGCAGGCAGCGCCATCGTGGTCCAAAGGGCGAGGGTCGCCAGTATTCTGATCATCTTCATGGGTCCTTAAATAGCACCTTGGCGGCTGGTCTGCAGCCCCGTTGGCAGGATCTGGCGCAGGGCTGTGTGTTAGGCAATATCAAGGCTCTGTCGGTCCATGACAGGAGGGGGGCGGCTGTCACAAAACGGCGAGGACTGGACTTGGCGGCTGGTTTCCGGCACGATTGGGGTGGGAATTTACCCGTATTTATTCAGACCTAAGGTATTCACATGATACAGATTAATATCGGCGACCATGCCGGAAACGAAAATGGTGTGCCTTTCACCCCGTTCCCCGTAAATCGACGCAATACTGTACGATGGGCGCGCAGGCACGCCTTTAAGGTTGCGCGCGGCAACCCCAAAGCCAACCGTTACTTCCGCAGCCTATCCTCAGGCCGCAGCCTGACAAATCTGCTCAACGACAACACCATATGGATCAACTATGATCCAACCCTTGCCGTGGACGGGGCGACGTTTCACAACAATGACCTGTGGGTTGGGCCTGGACCGTTCCGCATTGGCCGATGGCAGGTCTTGGCGACGATCATCCATGAACTGGCCCATATCGGCGGGGCCGGCGGTGCCGCGACCGGGCTGGTCTGCAGCGCCCACAGCGCGGCGTGCCATGCCGCTGAACTGGCCGTTTTTGAATGCGGTATGGGCAAAGCGTCAGAGCGGGTGCCCCAGGCCGGCGGCGGGTTCATAGATGATCCCCAGACCCCCTATAACCCCAACATAACAGGGAAGGGCGAGAGAACCTTGGTTTGTCCCAATGGCGGTGGCCTGGTCGGTGCGCCGCGCGATTTGGCCTGGCTGCTGTCCTCGCTGCGGGGGGCGGGCCGGCTGTCACCGAACTCGCCCTTGTTTCGTCCTGTCATCAAGATCCGGCGCCTCTGCGGGCGCCGGACCAGCTTGAAAGCGAGCCGTTGCGAGCGGTCCTGGACGCCTGGCGCCGTTTTGCCGGATCAGCGCAAGAGAAGCCACAGGGTGTGCAAAAGACCGATACGGGCGGTTTGGTCGGAGGCGTTTTGGCGATGGCTGTCCACCGGTCCGATGCAGCCGCGGCGGCCTGTACTGTCTTTGCCAGCAACGCTGAAGGAGCGGAAGTCAATCTGAGCCCGGCCAGCCAAATGTCGGCGGACCGCATGGAACAGGCGCTGACCGCCTGGGCGCGGGAGGGTCAAGCCCCTGACGAAGTACGCGCGCTGGTCCAGGTCTTGTCAAAGCTGACCCCGAATGATGATCTGACCTTCTCAGAGGTGCGGGGCGATGACGGCGTGATCCGGTTGCGCGGCGTGACGTTTCAAGACCCGGCGCGGGGGGAGGTTGTGGTGATCTTCGCCCGCGCCGTCGGCATGAGCCGATGAGGTTTTGGGAGACAGCCCTCGGCCTGTGGCCGGGGGGTCAAGACCCGGCAGCGATCATAGCTCTTCGACGTTTCTACTGCTGTTCAGGCACCAATATCTCGCGCTTGCCCACGTGTTTCTAGGCTCTTACAAGGCCGTTATCCTCCATCTTCTCGACCAGGCGCGCGGCCTTGTTATAGCCGATCGCCAGCTTGCGCTGGATGTATGAGGTGGAGCATTTGCGATCGTTCAGCACGACCTGCACGGCCTGATCGTAAAGCGCGGCATCCCCGTCGGAACTGCCGCATAGTCCCTGTACCTGGTCGATGCTGCTTTCCTTGTCTTCGTCGGGGCCGTCCACGACACCGCCGACATATTCCGGCGGGCCTTGCATTTTCAGGTGTTTGACGACCTCCTCGACCTCTTCGTCGCTGACGAACGGGCCGTGACAGCGGGTGATCTTGCCGCCACCAGCCATATAAAGCATGTCGCCCATGCCAAGGAGTTGCTCGGCCCCCATCTCGCCCAGGATGGTGCGGCTGTCGATCTTGGAGGTCACCTGAAAGCTGATCCTAGTCGGGAAGTTGGCCTTGATCGTGCCGGTGATCACGTCGACGGAGGGGCGCTGGGTCGCCATGATGAGGTGGATGCCCGAGGCGCGGGCCATCTGCGCCAGGCGCTGGATGCAGGCCTCGATCTCCTTGCCGGCGACCATCATCAGATCCGCCATCTCATCGACGATCACCACAATGAACGGCAGGGCTTCTGGCGCGAATTCCTCGGTCTCGAAAACCGGCTCGCCGGTCTCGTCGTCAAAGCCCGTTTGGACGGTGCGCGTGAACATCTCGCCCTTGGAAAGCGCGTCTTTGACGCGACCGTTATAGCCTTCGATGTTCCGTACACCCATCTTGGACATCTTGCGATAGCGGTCCTCCATCTCGCCCACGACCCATTTGAGCGCGACGACGGCCTTTTTCGGGTCGGTCACAACGGGCGATAGCAGATGCGGGATCCCATCATAAACGCTCAGTTCCAGCATCTTGGGGTCGATCATGATCAGCCGGCAATCCTCGGGCGACAGCCGATAGAGCAGCGACAGGATCATCGTGTTGATCGCCACCGACTTACCCGAGCCCGTGGTCCCCGCGATCAGCAGGTGAGGCATCTTGGCCAGGTTCGCCACCATGCTTTCGCCGCCGATATCCTTCCCCAACGCCAGAGGCAGGCGCATATTGGCATCGCCAAAGTCCCGGGCCGACAGGATCTCGCGCAGAACCACCTTCTCGCGCACAGCATTGGGCAGTTCGATCCCGATCACGCTGCGGCCCGGCACGGTCGAGACACGGGCGCTGAGGGCCGACATGGACCGCGCGATATCATCGGCAAGCCCGATCACGCGAGAGGCTTTCAAGCCCGGTGCCGGTTCCAGCTCGTACATGGTGACAACGGGGCCGGGGCGGACGCTGACAATCTCGCCTTTGACGCCGTAATCATCCAGAACGTTCTCCAGCATCCGCGCGTTCTCTTCCAGCGCCTCGTCACTCAACTGGTGACGTTGCACGGTTTCGGGACTGCCAAGAAGCGACAGGGGTGGGAACTCCCACTCCTGTTCCTGTGGTCCCAGGGCGAGCGAGGGCTGCGCCTCAGCCGTCGCCTGGCGGGATGGCGCAGGCGTCTTGCGCGCTGGGTGTTGAACCACGGCCCGGGGCTGCTCTGCCGGATCTGCGACGGGCATTGTGTAGCTGGGCGGGGCAGGGGCGTCCGCCACAACTGGATCCAACTCGGCCATGGGCGCGGGTGGCACTGCGCCGGGTGTTTTCACAACCAGCGGTTCGGGCTTTCGCGCGCGTAATGGTGGCTCAGAGCGTAGGACTGGCGGCTCGGACCGGGATGCCGCATGGCCCTGCCGGGCGCGCAGGCGAATGGCATCGGCAATCCGCGCCTTGATACGGTCCTCAGGCGGGGCGTCATCGGGCAAATTCGCCGCCAAATCCTGAACCAGCTCATCCACCGGCGCCTCTGGTTCGACGGGTCGTTTGACGATTGCAGTCATTTGCCCCAGCAGGCCGGGCTTGGTGGCCCGTTCTCCGCGCGATACGGGCGGCGTATTGATGGTCAGAGGCTCCGCCACGAAACTCGCGTCGTTCGGATCCGGCAAAAGCGCCTTCTGCGTGGCCTTCCGCTCGCGCATTGTGCGCGCCATGGCGGCCGTGCCTTGCGCGCCGCGCCCGGCCGTTGTGATCAAGCTGCCATAAGCCCGGACCAACCCGACCAGCAGAAACCGCATCAGCTTGCCAACCTCTGACGCGGTAAAGCCCATCGCGAACGGTGTTAGGGCGAGGGTCAGCAGGCCCAGAACAAAGCCTAGGACTTTGACCACAAGGCTCGCCTGCACCGGTGACAGGATCACCAAAAGACCAAGCACGGTGTCACCCAGCGCACCGCCGCGGCCAAATTCCCCTGTCAAAGGCGTCGGTGCGCCCAAAGAGGCGGCATAGGCCGACGAAACGGCCACAACCAAAAGGGCCAACAAAGAACGACCCAATACCCGATCATAACCCTTCTTCAGAACGTAGCGGACGCCCCAGGCAAATATGATCAATGGCAACATCCAGGCGGCAAAACCCAGTACGAAAAACAGGCCCAGCGCGACTGTCGCACCAGACCGGCCCAACCAGTTTTGTGCCAACTGATCGGTTGCCGAGATCCAATTCGTATCTTCTGGCACATACGAAAACAGCAACGCCGCCAGCGCAAGCGCGACGGTGATCAACCCGATGCCGATCAACTCCTTGCTGCGCCGTTCAATGGCGGCCTGCATGGTGCTGTCGAACAGCGGGTCCCGTTGCTTTGTCTGGTATGCCATATGCGTCTGCTCGTCGTTTTTGTTATGTGTAGAGGCAGGATTTCAGGCGGGTCAGCCCGTCTTCCAACTCGTCTGGCGTCACGACCATGGCGACGCGGATGTAAGGATGGCCTGGGTTGGTCCCATCAACCTCGCGGCCCAAATAGCCTCCGGGCAGGACCTTCACCCCGGTCTCTTCCCAAAGCTTGATCGTGGCGGCCTCACCGTCAGGCACGGGGAGCCACAGGAAAAACCCCGCCTCAGGCGACTGGTAGCCCGGCAAATCGCCTAGGATCCGATCAGCAATGGCGTATTTCTCACGATAGAGCGCGCGGCTCTCTTCGACATGGGCCTCATCCTGCCACACCCGGGTCGCAACCATCTGCAAGGGCAGGGGCAGGGGGCTGCCCGAATAGGCCCGCAATGTGCAAATCCGCGCAATGCTCTCCGGCCCCGCCGAGACAAAGCCTGACCGCAGGCCCGGCAGGTTTGACCGTTTGGACAGTGAATGAAAGATCGCCACCCGTTCAGGATCGGCCCCCATCGCGCGTGCCGTCGGCAGCGCGCCAGGAGGCGGCGCCTCGCGCAACACCTCCAAATAGCATTCATCGACCAAGACCAAGAAAACGAAACGCTCAGCCAGATCGCTCACGCACAGCCAATAGCTGCTGTCTGCCACGGCGCCTTGCGGGTTGGAGGGCGAACAAAGGTAGGCAATCGCCGTGCGTTCCAGAACGTCTTGGGGCAGGGCCGCGAAATCCGGCAGATTTCCCGTTTCAGGCGTTGCGGGCACGTAAACCGGCTCTGCCCCCATCGCCATCGCTGCGACCGCATAGACCTGATAGAAAGGATTGGGGATCAAGACGACCGGGCGCTTGCCGTCCTTGGTTTCGGGGCACAACGCGACGCAGGCGTTGAACAAACCCTCGCGCGTGCCATTCAGCGCCATCACATGGCGCCCAGGATCCACCTCAAGGTCATAGCGGCGCCCGATCCAGGCGGCGATCGCCGCCAGCAGGTCATCCGATCCGGGATTGGGCGGATACTTGGCGAAACCCGCCATCGCCTCAGTCAAGACATCCGTCAGAAAGGCGGGCATCGCATGACGCGGCTCGCCGATGGTCATGTTTATCTCTGCCCCACCGGGATCACGACCACTCAGCAGGGTCGCAAGTCGCGGAAACGCGTATTCTGGCAGGTTTTCGAACCGCTCGGGGAACGTCATATGGATACCGCTATTGCCTCGTGCTCGGGATCGTAGGTGTCCCGCTTTGGCAACACGATAAGCAACTGCGGTCTGGGGGTCCAGAAAAACAACCGTCCCGGGAACGGGCCGGCGGACAGTCTGTGGCTTTTGCGCCCTGCGCGGTCAGCCCTGCCCTTTGGCGCGTCTTTCAGGAAAGGGCGTCTTCGGCGGCTTTGCCCAGACGAAGCAGTCGGTTTTCCGTCTCACGAGGGGTCATCAGCGTTATCCCGGTCGACGGCACACCGGTCGGAAGGGTCAGCGCCGCCGCATCCATTAAGTTGCCGATCCGGGTATTCCGCAGTGCCATCAGATTTTCTGACACGAAATAGGTGCTGTCCTCGGTCAAACGTTTCAGGTTCGGCGGCATGATCGGGCTCGTGGGCACAATGACGGCATCATAGCCCGCGACCTCGTTCCAGAACTCCACCCGAAGGGCCGCCAGCTTCTGCCAGCCCGCGACAAATTCAGGCGCTGAGACGGCTTTGCCCGTCTCGCACCGCTCGCGGACTTCCTTGAACATCAGGTCCGGCGTGGCGGCGATCAAATGCCCCCAAGTCCCATAGGCTTCTGAGGCAAAAAGAACGCCTGACAGCGCTAAGGCCTCAGCGGCCACCGGGATATCGCGTTTCTCAATCTGGGCGCCGGCCTCTTCCAGCCGTTCCAGCGCGCTTTTGTACCCCGCGAAAGGTTCATCGCGGATATCGTCGAGCGCCGCGGTTTGCAGGGCCAGCAGTATGGTCCCGGCGAGCGTCGTATCCCGCAACTCCGCGGGCTGACCCCCCGACATCGCCGCAAGCAAATGCGCGGCATCCTCGACCGAGTGGCAAAGCGGACCGACCGTATCGAACCGAGCACATAACGGAACTACACCGGTCAACGGCAAAAGGCCGGTAGACGTCTTCAGCCCGACCAGATCGTTCCAGACCGACGGGACCCGGACAGAGCCGCCCGTATCCGATCCGATCCCCGCCGCGGCCAGCCCAAAGGCAACCGACGTGGCCGCGCCAGAGGACGACCCGCCCGAAACAGCCTCCTCATCATTCACGCAAGGGGGGGAGGCCGTCACCGGGTTCATGCCCAGGCCAGAGAAAGCCAACTCGGTCATGTGGGTCTTGCCCAGACAGACCAGACCCGCACCCGTGGCCATCTTCAAAACCTCTGCATCCTCGGTTGGCAGGCGCCCTTTCAACAACGCGGTACCCGCTTCGGTCACGGTCCCCGCCGTATCGAACAGGTCCTTCCACGAGATCGGGACACCGTCCAACAGGCTGCGCCGCAGCCTCAACTTGGCCCGCTTCGACGCCGCCGCAGCCTCGGCCCGCGCCCGATCCGGCGTCAGACGTGCATAGATCCGGTCCGCATGGGGATGGTCCGCGATGGAGGACAGGAAAAACTCCGTCAGATCAACGGGATCAATATCGCCATCGCCAATCGCGCGGCCCAGCTCGACGGCTCCCATCCTTCGCCAATTTTCCAAGACCGTTCCCTCCTGCCTGCGGCAAACTAGCGTCTGCCGCGCTTATGGACAATGGCGCGTAGGCTCTCATATTGAGCGCATGGTAAATGATCATGATGTTGTCATTACGGGGGGTGGGCTGAACGGGACGACGCTCGCCCTGGCCCTTTCCCAGGTCGGTCTCCGTGTCGCCTTGGTCGACCGCCTTTCGACCGAACACCGGGGCGAGGATAACTTTGATGGCCGCAGCTATGCCTTGGCCCTGGCCTCGTCCAAGATGCTTGGCGCCTTGGGTCTTTTGGACACGCTGGCGGACAACGCCCAGCCTATTCACGAGGTCAAGGCCAGTGACGGCCGCGCAGGCGAAGGCGGCAGCCCGCTCTTTCTGCACTTTGATCGGGGCGAGATCGAAGACGGCCCGATGGGATACCTGGTCGAGGACCGGTTCCTCCGCAGGGCCCTCCTCAAGGCCGTCGACGACACGCCGCGGATCAACCATCTACCCGATGAAACCATCGTCGATCAGACCATGGGCCGCACGGCCCAGGTTGAAACGGCGTCGGGGCGCAAACTCCAGGCCCACCTGTTGGTCGGCGCCGCCGGGCGCAGCAGCGGCACAGCCCAACGGGCTGGGATCAAGCGGTTCACGCGGGACTATCACCAGGACGCACTGGTCTGCGCCATCGAACATGAACGTCCCCACCATGGCATCGCGCACCAGTTCTTCATGCCGGGCGGGCCCTTGGCGATCCTCCCGCTGACCGGCAATCGCTGCTCCATTGTGTGGAGCGAACGGCGCCCTCTGGCCCAACAGATCGCGGCTTTGGACGATGCTGCATTCCTGGATGCGCTGCGGCCCCGGGTCGGCGACTTCCTGGGCGAAATCTCGCTCTGTGGCCTGCGCTATTCCTATCCGCTGAACCTGACCATGGCGCGCCAGGTCACGGCACCGCGCTTGGCACTTGTTGGTGACGCGGCCATGGGCGTGCATCCCATCGCCGGCCAGGGCCTGAACCAGGGCTTGCGCGATGTCGGAACGTTGGCGCAGGTTCTGGCCGATGCGAGCCGGCGGGGCGAAGATATCGGGGCGCCGGGTGTGTTGGACCGTTACCGCCAATGGCGCAGCTTTGACCGCGCGACCCTGGCCATCGCGACCGATGGTTTCAGCGCGCTGTTTTCAAACGATAATCCTATCTTGCGGTTTGGCCGCGATCTTGTCATGGCCTTCGTTTCAGCCGTGCCGGGCCTCAGACGACGGGTCATGCGAGAGGCTGCGGGGCTGAACGGCGACTTGCCCCGATTGCTACGAGGCCAACCACTTTAGTCTTCGATCTGGCGGGCCTCGTCGATCAGCAAAATGGGGATCCCGTTGCGGATCGGGTAGGCAAGATGGGCGGCTTTTGAGATCAGCTCCTGCTGCTCGGCATCATAGACCAGCAGCCCATGGGTCTGCGGACAAATGAGGGACTCCAGCATGCGGCGATCGAAGGCGCCACCGCCCTCGGTCATTGCATGATTTCCTCGCCATTGCCGGAGCGCAGCGAAAACTCGATCAGCGTCACGAGCGTTTCTCGACGGGTGGCAAGCGACGGTGCCTCTAACAAGGCCTGTTTGTCCTCAACCTCAAAGGGGCACAACATGGAAAGTGAATTGATCAGCAATTCATCCTCCGCTTCTTTCAGGCTGTCCCAGTCGGTCGACAAGGAATGAGCCGCAAAATACCGCTCCAGCGTGTCCAAAAAGGTGGGGCGGTCAAAACCCTTATCCCGCTCCGTCGTTCCCAGATCACGGTCAAACCCAGCCCAGTCAACCTCTGCCTTCACATAGGGCGAAAAGCCGGTCACCTCTGATTTGATCCGGTAGCGCGAGATCCCGGCCAACGTGATCATATAGCGCCCGTCCTCAGTCTCAGAAAAGGCGGTGACCCGGCCCGCGCAACCGATGCTGTGCAGCCGCTTATCCTCGTTTTCCGGGACCTGACGGGGCTGAACCATGCCAATCAGCCGATGCGGCGTTTTCAGCGTGTCATCAAGCATCGCAAGGTATCGCGGCTCAAAGATATGAAGCGGAAGACGCGCGCGCGGAAGAAGCAGCGCGCCTGGAAGCGGAAAGACCGCGATCGTGTCGGGAAGGTCGGCTGCCGAAAACATAGCGTAGATCTAGGGGTGAACCCCAATCAGGCAAATATCATCGACGAAAGTTTGCGCCGCCCACGCAGCACGATCGGATCCTCGGGTTTCAGCGCGTCGAAAATAACAAAAAGCTGCGCCTTGGCCGCCCCGTCATTCCATTCACGGTCGCGCCGGAACAACTCCAAAAGCTCGTCAACCGCAGCGTCGACATCTCCATTGGCATGGAGCGTCGTTGCTAGGTCAAATCGTGCTTGGTGGTTGTCGGGCTCGGCATCGACGGCGTTGCGCAACTCGGCGGCGGGTCCGGCATTCGCCGCCTGCTTCAGCAGGGCCAGTTGGGCGCGCGCCGCCTCAACCTCGGGCGCGTTGGCGATATCGGCAGGCACATTGTTCAACAGCGCCTCGGCTTGTTCGATCTGTTCGGTCGCCAGATGCGCGCGCACCAGCCCCCCATAGGCTGCGGCATTCGCCGGGTCTTCGCCCAGGATGGCGGCAAAGGTTTGCGCCGCATCGGCAGCGGCACCTTCAGCCAGCATGGCTTCTGCGGCTTCAACGGCCTCGCCCAACCCGCCATCGCCAGCCAGTGCCGCGATCTTGTCGATGAACGCCTTGATCTCGGATCCCGGCAGCGCGCCTTGAAATCCATCGACGGGTTGGCCCTGCCAAAAGGCATAGACCGTGGGCAGGGATTGAATGCGAAGTTGGGCCGCGATCCCTTGGTTTTGGTCGACATCCACCTTGACCATGCGGACCTTGCCGCCGGCCTTTTGGACCTCGGCCTCTAATGCAGGGCCCAAGGTCTTGCAGGGTCCGCACCACGTCGCCAAGAAATCGACAATCACCGGCACGTCCATCGACGCTTCGATCACGTCGGCCATAAAGGTGGCCTCTGTGCTGTCTTTGATCAGATCGCCTGCGGGCGCGTCGTTTTTCTGGCCGAGTTCAAGCATCGCACCTCTCCACGTGTTCAGGGCGGTTAGATGGCGCAACCGGGCCTCTCTTGCAAGGGTTCGGTGCTAAAGATCGAAGGTCGCAAAGACAGGCGCGTGGTCCGACGGCTTGTCCCAGCCGCGGGCCGCGCGGTGGATCCGGCTGGAATGCGCGGCAGTCGCGATATCACCGCTGGCCCAGATATGGTCAAGCCGCCGCCCCTTGTCCGAGGCATCCCAGTTCGGTGACCGGTAGGACCACCAGCTGTAAAGCTTGCCGTCAGGGATATCCTTGCGCGTGACGTCCACCCAGCCACCCGCCTCCTGCACCTGGCCCAGATGGTCCACCTCGATGGGTGTGTGCGACACGATCTTCAGCAGCTGCTTGTGGGACCACACGTCTTC
>ERZ1740059.1806-NODE-1806-length-10635-cov-6.675142_pt1 | contig 10635 bp, 8 predicted proteins | sample MGYA00581744_ERZ1740059 | MGnify/ENA primary metagenome ERZ1740059 (study PRJEB43018, sample SAMN04849738) | marine metagenome | isolation source: floating plastic debris | place: Pacific Ocean | collected 2008-08-28 | study: EMG produced TPA metagenomics... | reverse complement strand
CCTTGGGGGGTCCCTGGCTTGCCCGCCTGGGCTGTGGCCCGGGGCGGAGCGTCACCGAAGGCGCTGCGCGTCCCGCGCTTCTTCCCGGTCTCGCGCTCGACCTCGACGCGCTTTGGGCCGACCTGGACGCGGAGCTCGACCCGCCGGGCTGAGGCGTTGCGGGCTCCGTGGCCTGCGATGAGTCGGGATTCACCGGAGAGCCCGAGGCCGAGGGTGAGGTTTGACCGGGTCGGGCTCTGGCGGGGGCTCGCCCATCGCCTTCGCGTCGGGCTCGAGCGCGGCTCGCGGGCCGCAGCGGCGGATTCGACGGCTAGGACACGCGACGAGGGAGCTCGGGGCCGGCCACCGACCCTTGGGGCAGGCGATGTGGCGCCCCGGCGCTAGGAGACCCAGACCATCAGGGCGTGGTTTGCCCGAGCGGCTTCCGCGACCAGCCGCATCGTGCGCTCGGCGCGCTCCACGACCTCGTCGGAGTGAGGGAGGAACCGTGACGCGACAGATACTTGCTCCGCGCGTCCCCGAAGCTGGGCACGGTCGAGCTCGCCGTAGTGGCGGTGGAGGGCCTGCACTTCCTCGACATCGAGCAGCGAACCACCAAAGGGCCGTGCCCCGTCCAGCAGTCGTGCGGAGAAGCGACGGCTCGCCGCATGGTCCGACCAGGGAGCCTGCTCCTGCCCTCCCAGCGCCAGGGCGACTTCGCGAAAGATCTTCTCCAGACGCAGGTTCTCGTCGATGAACGGCTCTTCCCAGGGAATGGCGATGACGTCTTTGCCCGTCCAGCCTGGGTCGATGGCCTCGCGGGCGAGCGAGGCCAGATGTCCACGGATTCCCACGACGTCCTACGGTCGCATGCCTCAACCGCGCGCGCTGACGACGTACTCGTAGAGCTCGCGCTTGCTGTTGCGCTTCCGGAGAACGCGGGCCTCGGCGCCCTCGAAGCCCGCTGCCTCCATGCGGGCCGCCAGCAGCTCTTCGGCCGGGACGAGCACGCCGTAGAAGCTCGCGTTGCCCACCACGTAGTCGAGGCGGCCGCCGGGTCGGACATGGGGTCGCAGCGCGCGGAAGTGGGCCGCCATGTCCTCGAAGTAGCGGGCGACGTAGTTCGCGAGCAGCGGTCCGTTGGCGCGCTTGTCCGCGGGCGCCGCGTCGGCGATGGCGTCCAAGGTCGGCGCGAGGTCGGCGGGTACCGTGCGGGTCGGCGCCCACTCCTTGAGCCGGCTCGTCGCCACGCCCCAGGTGCCCCCGATGGCCTCCCAGTCGAGCTCGCCGGCTTGCCGCGCCTCCTTCAGGTGCCCGCTCCAGTACATGTAGGGGCGGAGCTCGCGCACGTAGCTGATGCGGTTGGGGTAGGGCGGCGAGGTGAGCACGCGGTCGTAGCGACCCTCGAGTGGCGCCAGCGTCCGCGCGTCACCGCGATGAACGCGGCCGCGACCCGGCACCTGCGTGCGCGCGCCCGCGAGCACGGCCTTCACGTCGGCGCGGAAGCGCGCCCCGGCGCTCGCCGGCAGCTCGGGAGGCGCGTCCCGAAAGCTCATCGACACGTGACCGAAGCTCGCGCCGCTCAGCGCCATCATCGTGCGCAGAAAGGCCACCTCGAGGAGCGCGCCAGTGCGTCCCCGGAGGTCGAGCGCGCCGCGGAGTCGGCAAAGCCACTCCAGCACGGGCGGCGCCCACCAACGCTCGATGCGAAACATCGGCGGTGCCTCCACCGGAGTCGCCGCGTCGAGCGCGCGGAGCGACTCCTCCGCTCGCTCGGCGGCAGCGCTGAGCGTACGCGCCTGGAAGCGCCCGAGCTTCAGGTTGCCGAAGCCCACCAGAAAGGGATTGAGCTCGACGCCCGTTGCGTCGTGACCGCGCTCCGCGGCGGACAGCAGCGTCGTCGCCGAGCCGGCGAAGGGGTCGAGCACGCGGGCGCCCGGCGCTGCGTCCGCCAGCAGGTCGGCCGCGAGGCGCGCGCCGTAAGCCGGCGTCAGCCGGAGCCAACCGTGACGGCCTGCATGCTGGTTGCCACGGAAGGTGAGCTCCGACCGCCGTCGAGGGGGCGTCTCCTCCGGCGGGGGCGTCATGACGCGGGACTACACACCGCCCGGCGCATCGCGCACAACCGCGGGAACGGGTGCCCGACGAGAGGACCATGCCGCGCTCCCGCAAGCACCAGCATCCGCGTCCCAAGACCAAGCGCTCGCGCAAAGGGCGGGGACGGCCCGCCGCGCCGCCGGGGCGGCCCGCGTCCCAGCGCACGAACGCGCCCTCGCCGCGCCACCATCCCGTGCGCGCCTTCCTCTCGCAACGGCAGCCGAAGGACCCCGAGGCGGCGCATGCCGCCCTCCGCGCCATGCTGAGTCTCGGCTGGGGCGAGGCGAAGCTGCTAGCGGGAGGCTGGGTAGGCTTCGGCCTCGTCGAGCTCTATGTCGCTGCGATTCCCGGCTACGGGCCGGGGCGCGGTACACGCCTGGTCGCCCGCTTCCTCCGCTTTCTCGAAGCGGAGGGGCTGCTTCATCCCTGGGACCATGCGCGCCTCGCGTGGGAGGTCGATGAGGCCCGCCTCGCGCACGGTCTGAACCCCCTCGGCGCCGTCCCGGCCTGGGATTGGGCTCGCCCGGAAGCCGAGCTGCCCGAGCTCCTCGCGGCCTTCTTCGCGGCCGACACCGAGCTCACGCCTTTCCAGCGGCACGTCGCGGATCCGTGCCTCCGCTACTTCGCCACCTTCGGGCTCGGCGTCGCCGGTCCGGTGTGCTTCGGGGCGGTCGAACCCGCCACGATGCTCGAACGGCTGAGCCTCGCTCAGAACCCGCCGGGCTCCGAGCGGAACCTCTTCCTCATCAGCGCCGTCTTCACGCGCTGGCTCGGTGGCGCAGGCATTCTCGAGCCCGGGCGAGCCCGCGGGCTCGCCGACGAGCTGATGCAGCTCGCCACGGCGTTCGCGCACCCCACGGCGCGCGCGTGAGCCGCGCGAGCAGTTCTCCGGGTAGCTCGTCCAGGCCGTGAAGCTCTCGCCCGGGCTCAGAGCGCCCACGAAGGTCGCCGTCTCGTCGAAGAAGCCGTCGTCCGGAGGGGTCGCCGGCACGACCTCCGGCGCGAAGGCCAGGCCGAAGTCCGGCTCCGTGATGGAGCGGCTGGCCACGGGCATGGCCGTGAGCGCGAGCACCTGGCTGCCGCGCTCCGGGTCGGTGAAGAGAGCGGTCTCGTCGATGGGCCCGCTGGCGCCGGCGGCCCCGTCCGGGTCGTCGTCGTCGTCCTCCGGGAAGACCGTGGCCGCGCCGGGGAAACCCTGGAACACGGAGCGCTCGACGCTCAGCGTGGGCGGCATGGCCAGCGCGTTCTGCGCCGCGCCTTCGTCGCCGATGTCGACGGCCCCGGCGGGGAAGCCAGCGATGAGCGCGTTGAAGATCGCGCCTCGCGTGCCGTCCCGGAGCAGAACCCCGCTGTCGCTCTCGCCCGAGGGCGCGCCCAGGATCGTGAGGTTGTAGAGCGTGGGGCTCGATGCAGCGTCGAGCGCCGTCACGCCGGCGGGGAGCCCGTCGCCCTCGATGGCGCGGTCCGGCGCCACCAGTGGCCCGCGCTCGACCACCGAATCGCGCGCGTTGTAGCGGCTGCTCTCGCTCGCGTCGTAGTGCTGGATCACGACGAACTGGAGCTTCCCCAGGTAGCCCTCGTCCCAGTCCAGGCTGTCGTCCTGGTTGCCCGTCAGGATGAGGCGCCGCGCGTTGACCGTGCCCCCAAAGAACTCGATGCCGTCGTCGGAGCTCCGGTGCACGTGAACCTGGTCGAGGATCGTCCCGATGCCGCAGGAGGCGACGGTCAGGCCGTTGAGCTCCTCCGTCGGCCGGAGCTCGAAGCCGGCGAACTCGATCCGAACGAAGCGAAGCTGGCCGCAGTCCCAGCCGCTCCTCTGATCCCCGCGCGGGGCGCCGTGCCACGCCCGGGCCGAGTCGGGAAGGCCTTCCACCGCGTCCTCGCCGCCGGGCACGTTGTTCACGCCTCGGCCGAGCAACACGATGCCGCCCCAATCTCCGGCGACGCGCTCGCCGACGGGCATGGCCGAGGTGAAGATCACCGGCGCCTCGGCGCTGCCTCGCGCGTTGATCCGTCCGTTGCGCGTCACGATGAGCGTGCCCGGCAGGCGCAGGTCGCCTTGCGTCCGGTCGAGGTTGCCACGCACGCCGCGCACTTCCGTTCCACCCTCGATGGTCAGCGTCGGGCGCTCCGCGGCGTCCACCAGCGGGCCGTCCGGACCGACGAACACGGGGCCCTCCAGCACGTAGACGTTGTCGGGCGTCCAGCGCGTGGGCGCGTCGAGCACCGTGCCGGCGGGGATCCGCACGACGCCCTCCATGGGAGGCCCGAAGTCGGGCGCGCCGCCGAAGTCGGGCGTGGGGGTCGCTCCCGCGTCCTCCATGGCGCCGGTGGGCGTCGCCGCGTCGTCGCCGCAGCCGGCCGTGAGCATGAGGAGCACCGTCAGCGCGACGGGGATGAGCACGAGTCCAGCGAGGCGAGTCATACGTGGCGTGAAGCAAGCGCCGATCGGGCCAGGAGCGTCACTGCCACCGATTGGCGAGGGTGTAACGTAGCACGTCGGGCTCGCAGCTGGCGCAGACCCCTCGGTCGGCGGGGCGCTAGGCTCACGACGTGCTTGGCTGGTTCCGCTCCGGAACGGCGCCCGAGGAGCGCCCCCGCGGCTATCGCGAGGCGGACGCGCCCATCGTCGGCGACATCGATCTCCGGCGTGCGCCGCGCCGTTCCCTGCTCGCGCTGGTCGGTCATTTGGGGATGAGCGCCCTCGCGGCCTTCATGATCGCCGTCCTCGCCTTCGACGCGCACACCGCGCCGTTCACGCTCCTGATCGTGGCCGGCTACGGCCTCTGGCCCTTCGGGGCCGCACGCTACCTCTGGCGGACCCGGCGCCGCGTGGAGCGCGTGCTGGTGCGGAGCGACGGCCAGGTCGCCCTGGAGCGCGCGCGAGGGCGTGGCTGGCTGACCGGGCGGCTGAGTTTGCTCCGGCGGCCACGCTTCGGGTCACGGGGGCGTAAGCGGGCCTGGGACCTCGGTCTGAAGCTCGAGGGGACCTCCGGGGTCTTGGACGTGCTCGCTGGGCACCGGCTCCCCGACCGGCTTCGGAGCGCGCTCGAGGCCGCGGGCGGCGAGCCCGAGCTCATCCGTGGTCACCGGCTCGGGAACGTACGCGACCCAGATTTCCGGGCCGAGGCCATGCTGCCGCCAGCCCAGGCACCGACCCACCCGGTGCCGGTGCGCGCTCAGCTCGACGTCTGGCGCGGGCGCGCCCTGTCGTCTTTCGAGCTCGCGCTCCCGCTCGTCCCAATCGGCCTCGCCTTGCTCTTCGTGATCGGATGGATGACCGAGGAGGGGACCCTTCCGCTGCGCCCACTGGTCGGCGGCAGCCTCGCCTTCGCGGCGTTCACCGTCGCGTGGATCGCGTTTCGGCTGCGTCGACGTCGTGACGTGACCCTGGAGCGCGTCCGCGATGAGGTCCTCGTGGTCCGCGACGGTATGACCCTCGCGCGGCTGCCGGCGAAGGCGGAGAGCCTCGGGTGGCAGGTCGGGGGCCGGGGGGACGTGTTCGCGCTCCAGCTGCGGGACGCGCGCGGCAACGTCGCCCTGACACTCCGGCAACCCTCCGCCGACCTCGTCGCCACCGTCCGAGGCCTCTTAGAGGTACCGAGCTCCGTGCGGGCCCGCGTCGATGCCGAGGCCGCGGCGGAGGATTCCCCATCGCATGAAGAGCTTCCGGCCGTGCGGAAGCCGCTGGCGAAGGCGTCCCCGGGCTGAGCTAGGCTCTCGCCGATGACTGCCGAGCCCATCGATCCCGAGGCGCTCCGCCCGCACTACGCGGCATTCCTTCGCGAAGGACGCATCCTGCTCACGGGGCACTCGCATCAGGCCTGGCCCGACGCGGCCCGCGAAGGGCTCCTCGAGGCCTTCGATCAGGCCGCCGCCCACGTCGACGACAAATGGGGCCCGGCCACGGAGGCCGCCGACGCGATCCGCCGCTACGTCGCGCGTGAGCACGGCGGCCAGCCGGAGGACGTGGCCCTCGCGACCAACAGCCACGAGCTCCAGCTTCGCTTCCTCTCCGCCCTCGATCTCCGGGCCCGGCCGCGCATCGTCACGACGAGCGGCGAGTTCCACAGCCTGCGCCGCCAGCTCACGCGCCTCGCCGAGGAAGGTCTCGAGGTCACCTGGGTGCCCGCCGAGCCCGCCCTCAGCCTCGCCGAGCGCCTCGCCGCCGAGCTCCGCGAGGACGTGGCGGCGCTCATGGTCTCGAGCGTGCTCTTCGAGACGGCCACGCGCGTCCCGAACCTGGCCTTGGCCATCGAAAGCGCCCGCGCGCTGGGGGCCGAGGTGCTCCTCGACGCCTATCACCACACGGGCATCGTGCCCTGGGCGAACGACGCGACCTACGCGGATCTGCCGGCCGACATCTTCGTGAGCGGCGGCGGCTACAAGTACCTTCAATGGGGCGAGGGGTGCTGTTTCCTCCGCGTTCCTGCGGGCTGCACGCTCCGTCCCGTCTTCACCGGCTGGTTCAGCGACTTCCGGAACCTCGAGGCGCCGCCGGACCGGCCCCTCGGCTACGGCGACACGAACGCCGACCGCTTCGCCGGGAGCACCTACGACCCGGCGAGCCACTTCCGCGCGCGGCGCGTGCTCCGCTTCTTCGAGGACGAGGGGCTCACGCTGCCGCGCCTTCGCGCGACGTCGCTTCGGCAAACGGCGCGCATCATCGAGCAGCTCCCGAACGACGAGGTGCTCACGCCGGGCGCGCCCGAGGAGCGCGGTGGCTTCGTCACGGTGCGCGTGCCCGAGGCGCCGCGCATCGTGCGCGCGCTCCGGGAGCGCGGCGTCTACGTGGACGCCCGCGGCGACAAGCTCCGCTTCGGCCCCGCGCCCTACGTGACCGACGCAGAGATCGACACGGCCCTCGCCCACTTCCGCGAGCTCACGGCATGACCGACGCGGGCGCCGTGGCCGCGCTCGGTGACCGGTCGCTCTTTCCGGACCTCGAAGCGCGCGCCTACCTGAACCACGCGGCCATCAGCCCGGCCTCGCGCCTGGCCCAGGAGCGCGCGGCGGCCTGCCTCGCGGACTACGGGCGCGACGGGCTCGGCGGGTTCAAGGCCTGGCAGCCGCGGCGGGACGCGCTCAAGGAGACGCTCGCTGGGCTGATGGGCGCGCGCGGCGAGGACCTCGCCTTCGTGCTCAACACGTCGACGGGCGTGACCGACGTCGCGCTCTCCCTCGACTGGGCGGCGGGCGACCGGGTGCTGATCTACGAGGGCGACTTCCCGGCCAACGTGACGCCCTGGCAGACCGCCGCGCGCACCTTCGGGCTCGAGCTCGAGATGCTCTCGATGGACGCCTTTCACCGGTCGCACGAGGAGGGCCTCGCGGAGCTCGCGGCGCGGCTCCCCGGCGCGCGGCTCCTCGCCGTGCGCTGGGTGCGCTTCCAGCCCGGCTTCCGCCTGCCCCTCGCGGCCCTCGGCGCCCGCTGCCGCGCCCACGGCGTCGAGCTCTTCGTCGACGGCATCCAGGGTCTCGGCGTGGTGCCCCTCGACGTGCGCGCGGCCGGCGTCGACTACCTGGCGAGCGGCGGTCACAAATGGCTGATGGGCCCCGAGGGCGCCGGGCTCCTCTACGTGGCGCCGGAGCGGCAGGCCACGCTCGTGCCGCGCACGGGCGGGTGGCTCAGCCACACGGACGCGCTCGACTTTCTCTTTCTCGGCAAGGGCCACCTCCGCCACGACCGGCCGCTCAAGGCGACGGCGGACGTCTTCGAGCGCGGCGCCGGCAACGCGCTCGGCTACGCGGCCCTAGAGGGCTCCGTCGAGCTCATCGCGCAGCTCGGCCCGGCGGCGATCTTCGCGCACGTGCAGGGCTACCTGGACGCGCTCGAAGAGGGGCTCGTCGGGCGCGGCTTCACGAGTCTCCGCGCCGCCGAGCCCGCGGCCCGGAGCGCCTCGCTCTGCGTGGAGGCCCCCGCCGATCTCGACGGTCCGGCCCTGCAGAAGGCCCTTGGCGCGCGCGGCATCGCGTGCGCCGTGCCCTGCGGCCACCTCCGCTTCGCGCCGCATTGGCCAAACGCGAACGCGGAGGTGCCGGTGGTGCTGGGCGCCATCGACGACGCCCTCGCCGTGCTGCGCGGCTAGGCGACGAGCTCGGGGAAGAGCTCGACCACGGCCGGCTTCGGCCGCCGGTCGATGGTGAAGAGCCCCCAGTGCTTCTCGGGCTCGTCCGGGTCGTCCGAGCCCTTCCAGGGCTCGTCGAAGGCCTCGAAGACGTAGGTCAGCACGCCGTGCTCCCGCGCCCACTCGCTGAGCAGCGCGTAGTAGCGGGCCTGGAGCTCCGGGCTCGCGTTGTGCGGCTCGATGCCGCGCCCGTTCGAGCGCGTGGTCCAGCCCGCCTCGGTGATCGCCACCTTCACGCCGGGGTAGCGCGCCTGCACGCGCTGCTGGTCCTCGGCGGTCACGGCGAGCGCCTCCTCGATGCTCCGGTACTCCCACACGGGGTAGGAGTGCACGCTGATGAAGTCGAGCTCGGGCACGAGCGGCGCGAGCTTGCCCGTCCAGGGCACGTGGTTCTCGCAAAAGGTCACGGGCTGCGTGATGGCGGCCTTCAGCCGGCGCACGTGGTGAATCATGCGCTCGACGGGAATCAGGTTCCCGCTCCAGCTCACCGTTGACTCGTTGCCGGCGGACACGCTGCCGACGAGGGTCGGATAGCGCGTGGCGAGCTCGATGGCCCGACCGATCTCGGCCTCGTTTTTGGCGATGTTCTCCTCGAGCGTCGCGTCGTCGTAGACGCCGCCCCAGGGACACTCGTGGTTGCTCACCTCGGCGCGCACGTAGGCGCCGAGGAGAACCTCCAGGTCGAGGCCCTCGCGCTGGATGGCCTCGAGCACGCGCTCGGCATGAGGGCCGCTGTCGTAGATGCGGATCTTCCGCCAGCGCTTGGCGAGGATGCGGAGGTCCTCCGCGACCTGGTCCACGCTCGGAAAGACGCCCTCGTCGGGGCTCTGACCGGCTCGGTAGCCCGAGTAGCAGATGCCTTCGTGCTCGCTACGCAAATTTCGGCTCCCCGTCCTTGTCCCAGAAGCCCCAGCAGGCGCCGGCATCGCCCTCGGCCCCCACTTTCCAGCCCTCGTCGAAGGCCGAGAACCAGAAGAGGGGCACGTCCACGCGCTCGGCCCAGGGGATCAGGTTGAGCGCGTAGAGCGCCGCCGCCCGGCTCCCCGGGAGCGCGCCGCGTTCGGGCATGCCAGCGGTCGGCCAGCCCGTCTCCGCGATGACGACCGGCTTGCCGCCGGAGACGCTCTTCACCTGGGCCACCATTTGCTGCGCGTAGGGCACGGCCCCCTCGAGGGGGCAGCCTTCCCAGAAGGGGTAGCAGTTGATGGGCAGGAAGTCGCAGGCCTCGACCAGCCCCGGATGCTGCGAGAAGAGGAAGTAGGCGTCGACGTAGCCGACCGGCACGTTCGGGACCGCCTCGCGAAAGCGCTGGATGAGGGAGACCAGCTCTTCGAGCGAGCGGTCTCCGCGGAGCAGCACCTCGTTGCCGATGGCCACCATGTCCGCCTGGCCGCTCTGCGCGAGCTCGATGGCGGCCTGCAGCTCCGCCTCGTCCTTTTCGGGGCTGTCGCCGATCCAGGCGCCGACCAGGGTCTTGAGCCCCCGCGCCTTCGCCAGCCGCGCCCCGTGCTCGTTGCCCTCGGTGCACGAGAAGGTCCGTACCCAGCGCGCGTGCGGCGCGACGATGTCCATGCGCGACGCGACCTGGCCCTCGTCGAGCACCGACTTGGCCCCCGGCGACTGTTCGCCGACATAGGCGCTGAAGCACATCCCGTGGATGCGGCCGCGAAGCATCGCCCAGAGCTTCGCGAAGAGGGCGTCGTCATCGAGGTCGCGGAAGGCGAGCTCGCCGGAGGTGATGAAGCCTCCGTCCATGAGTTTTCCGGTCCGAAGTCCCTGAGAAGACATGAGCATTCTCCCGGCCGCGCCAGGGCGCAGCAGCGCCGGCGCCCGTCCCCGCGGTCGCCGTCAGCCCGTCTGCCCCGCGAGTGCGGACAGATCAAGCAGAATGAGAAGCAAGCTACCCTCCGTCCGCACGCAGCCGGAGCAGACGGTTCCGTTCGGTTCGGGCGAGGTGTTGGCCCACCACCGGCAACAGAATGGCCCAGGCCAGGGCGGTGCGCGCTCGCCGAAGCGAGACGTCCTCCCCGGCCGCGGCGAGGGCCCGCACGTGGCGGAGCAGCCGCGTGGCGTAGACGGCGGCGGACACGCGGAAGGCGAGGTTGGCGCGCAGGCCGAGGGTGGTGGTGAGCACGAGCGGGCCGCGGCAGTAGGCCCGGCCGCCCTCTGCGACGGGTTGGTTCTCCCGGATCAGGCAGGGGGCGAAGGCCGTGGTCGCCATGAAGAGCCGCACCATCAGCGGCCCGGTGCTCAGCATGATGCGGCGTGGGCGCTGAAGCGCCGGGTTCGTGTCGGCGACGTACGAGGTCTCCGGGGCCGCGAGCGCCGCGGCCGCCTCCGGCGAGGTCGCCACGAGCGCGTCCAGCTCCGCGTCGGCGCGATACGCTGCGAGCGCCGCCGGCCCGGCGAGGCCGAGCCACTGCGTCAGGTA
>ERZ1740059.1805-NODE-1805-length-10637-cov-9.307314_pt1 | contig 10637 bp, 10 predicted proteins | sample MGYA00581744_ERZ1740059 | MGnify/ENA primary metagenome ERZ1740059 (study PRJEB43018, sample SAMN04849738) | marine metagenome | isolation source: floating plastic debris | place: Pacific Ocean | collected 2008-08-28 | study: EMG produced TPA metagenomics... | reverse complement strand
AGAGGTATCTGTCTATCCGCTAAGTATGATTGTGAGCTCAATCCTCTAACTTTAGATTTATCTTCACAATTTAACGGTAGGCACAACTCCGTATTTCAAATTGAAAACGCGCAATGAGACACTATCATCAAAAAATTCCCGGGACACCCGATGAACGTTATTACTAGACTATAATAACTAGAAGTAGAATTATTAGAACTACGTCTCACACCAGAATAGATGACACAGTTGTGTTGTGTATCCTAAGGTTTTAGCTGTTAAAAGTTGCTCTGACTGTTTTCATCTGATTTGCAGGTTCCTAGTGAGTGTAGGAGATTACCAGGAGCGGAGAGTGAACGTCTGGGAGACTTGTACATGTACACTAGTAGCCAGTACAATAACGTGTAATCCTGTACACTACGTAGCCTGGGATCCACAAGCTTTCAATGAGTTTGTTACGGTGGGAGACAGCGGGTCCATCATGTTCTGGCTAGTCGATGAGGTGACTGATAAGGTTCCTAAGCTAAGAGTTCAGGAGCCTGTAATTCCTGATGAGTTATCCTGCCTTGCTCCGAAGGTATGTTTGCTTTCCTCCTGATTTGTAAACTACATGGTCAGTTGAATACCATTCTTGTAATAAGCGAGCTTTTTCATTTCTGGAGGCGGTAATATCATGTTGAGTACTGGATGAACTAACTGTCATTCGTCACTTGGGCAGCTAAGTTCCTTCCTTACCTTGGAATTGTTACCTTCCATGGTGTATACATATATATCTTTGTGTGTTCATGTTACTTGAATACTTTGTATCTGTTTATCACCAGGAAACAGAGTTGGAGCGCTACATACACAATGCGATATATAAATACTTGTAGTAAATACATGAACCCAATTAGTTTAATACATACATACAACTTACCTTACAGGTTTTGTGAAAGTTCATGGCAAGACACACCGGTCAAAAATTTTGATCGAAGCCAAAGCATGTTTGTTAAAACATTTAAACATTTTCTTTAGATTGATTTCACATGTGCGTGCTATGCTGGAGATAGGATAGTTTACATCGGATCAAATATCGGAGTTATCTCAGCGTGGGAGACAAAGAAAAACACATGCCTCCTTCAATGGGAGGCTGATAAGTGTGAAATCAGTATGTTTCTATTCTTCTTTCTTGAACCCAACTGTGGCATTGCTCCACCTCTGTTCATAAAAACCTGTGTCCATGTACATGTATATTGAGATTTGTATGTAAACACATAATACCAAACATCTACGCCAGCTGCAAATAAATATTATTTATTCCTTGGCTAGCTATCAAGTGAAAGTGCTTATTTCGTTCCTCGATCAGACGTTTTAGAGACCGCAATTTTTCAATAAGTGGTCCAATTTTCAATCATTACCCTTTCATGTTTCAATCGCACTGAGCAGCAGAACAACCTGGTCATCATTTCAGTTTCCACACCACACTTTCACAAACTGTTTCCTGATTGCAGCATCAGTGGTAGCACGTCAGGGTTGCCTAGTCACAGCCTCTAGCAGTAAGAAATGTCTGAAGCTGTGGTCAGTAGCTGGTATATCAGAGCTAGTGTTACCAGGCAGTACTATGTCTACTAATGTCGAGGTGGAGGATGAGATAGCGCTGGACGGCTTCGTCACGGCTATGATGTTCGATGATACTCTAGATATGGTGAGCCCCTAACTCCTGCAGAAATTTTAGCCTTAATGTCCTTGAGGAGTTGTTTCACTTTTGTTGGTTCAGTTTTGTCGTCGCATGTGATAGCTTTAGTTACTGCAGTGCTACTCTTGATCAGTTTATATTATGAGACATCTATCGCTAATGTCTGACCACTATGACACACAATCGATTTTATATCCTCAGCCCACATTTTGAGACCGGATGGTTGGCCAGTTTTGATTGGTATCATAGCATTTTTGGAAATCTAGCTACAAAATAGTGATACGTACAACATGTATGTCAGTTAGAGGCCTACTACGTTTTGAGTGAAGCTAGTGTAGATGTACGTAAATTACACAGCAGCGATCAGCAATTATCCCAATACCTGCTATTTCTTTGACATTGTGTTTATTTTTCACCGATTACTTTATACTGTAAATATTAAGTGCATAACAGTTAGCATTTTGTGAATGTTTATATTAAATTCTATGGGGTTCTTATCACTCCTGATAAAGCATTCCCATCACACCATGGAATGAAAGCGCATTTCTGCAGTATCCAATTCACAAACCGTAGAAAAGATTTCCTCAATTGAGCCTGAAGTGTAAAAAAACTAATGCCTTCTTTTTAAATAGCGACATCGCTGTCATCGAATTGTATGTAATTTGTGTTTATGATATTCTACGATCTCACTGCTTGGGCAACCTCCAACCTCATAGTATACACTTGAGTCATAGCACCTTACATATACAGGAAGAAAGTTTTCATTGGAATTTAAAACTGCCTATTTCATTCAAAGCTCCTAAATTCAAATTCTCGTAATTGAAGTAGAATTCTTTCTACAAATCTTTTAAGGATTACTGACATTGAAAGTCAAAATCGTCAGCATTTCATTCTCACCCTTCTGAGCCAGGTCTTTGTCTATGTTACTAATTACACCATGTCTGTTCTCTTTCTGTGCCATGCAGGGTATAGTAGGTACAGATTGTGGCACCGTGTGGTACGTTAACTGGCCGGAGCACAGCTGTGTTAGATTAGTCAGTACTAACCCTACAGATATCACATCTATACAATTCTCTGATGACGGCAGTAAGTTTGTGACATGCGCCGAGGATGGCAGCCTCAGACTCTGGACTGTCGACGATAGAGAACAAGTACTACAATTCCAGGTTTTAGAACAGGTGTGTGCATGTTAATTTTTCTTTTCATTTTTGTTGTTAGTTCTTCTTGGATTCCATGTCTGTTTTTGTGTGTGCTGGGTATAAAAAATTAATAATGTTATGATAGAATGACACCGCAGCCATAATGTCAAGTGACAACGAGTACATTCCATGCCACTTAAATTCATTGATCATCCTGCTGTTCAAAATAACTGCTACTCCTATTGGAGTATGGTGTATGTAGATGCATTATTAGTCTGAGACCTCAGACTGTGGCGAGCGGAGCAAGCCCCTGTCTGAGAGCTTAGCTGATAGTGACTGGAATTGTCTGCTCTCAAAATTGCTATATTGACTTACACCACTATCTTAGCAATCACAAGTATTGAATGTTCCCATGAGCTGAGATTTAAATGATTCGCGGAGTAAAAAATTGAGGGGACAATTCCGTCAAAATACTTGGACTTGCTTAGACTAATGTACTATATTTTTATGTTAAATGTGAGAAAGCACTACTTTTTTTCTCATCCATATTGATTTACTTGGAATAATATAAGATTCAATTTTTGATATTTGAGCAGAAATGCACCTGTTCAGCTTTCTCTCCCTCGCCCGACTCGACTCAGGTCTACGGTTTACAATCTCAGTCTATGTTCACATCTGTGGATGGGCGTAAAATAGCCTACACATTCCTAGCTGCGGGGTACGGAGACGGGACGTTACGGGTGTTTGATACTAATAAGGCGGAAATGGTGATGAAAGTACAACCACACAGGACATGTGTCACGGCTGTCATATATGGCAGTGGTAAGCTCAACGAAATGTGGATTATTTAATAAAATGATAGATAAAATAATAAATAAAGATTAATTGAATAAGCATAAATAATGTCCCGTGTACTTTTAATTGTAATTCCTGTTGCTTGAAAATCAAAAGATGATATGCATACACCTGTCTGTGATGTTACAAGACGAGACAAGCAAAAATCTGTGAAGCTGGTTCCGCTCTCTCAATCTATCTCGTTGATTGATGGTAGTAAACAAATCCTCCTTGTTAATATCATAGAAATTAAACTGCAGGCCATCTGATCATCAGAATGAGTATCTATAACATACACCCCCCTGCTGCAAGAACATCCTAAATTTTGAAGCCTTTTAAATTTTGTTATACAGCATCAGTATTGATATCAGGAGATGAAGATGGATTTATAGCACTGACAAGCACCTTGACGGGAATGACCATCAGAGTTATCAATGATCATAAAGGTGCTCCTATTCATAACTTTGATGTGTCTAAGGTGAGGATTCTGCGAACAGATGCATGCATTCTTCTGCGATTTTGTGACCCAAAGTTTACTTTTCTAATTCTTGTAATATTTTTGTGACACAACTCCTGACGAATCACATTGCCCCTAGTCCTGGTTTCTACTTCACCTCCGTATGCAATAAAATATTCTGGTTTGGCATCTTTTAATCTCATCCAATGCGACCTTTAATGATTTATGCGGTAAACCCACATGCCCAATGATATCTGATACCCTCCCATCACCCAGGATTGTTTTTCTAAAAAAACAATATCTGGAAAATGTGTTTACCTGTATATAATATCCATGTTATAGACTCAATTATAATAATACCAGTAATATTATGATGTATTCACATATACTGATAAATAATCCCTGTGTTCTATGCTATGGCATGACAGTGGCGTTGTGATGATGGTAGCAGTGTACGATGGTTAGCATGTAGTTCAGATCGTAGAGTGAGCATATGGACTGCTGACTGGAATAAGGACTGCTGTACTCTACTAGACTGGCTCAGCTTTCCCGCTCCACCACTCGGCCCTGACGGAAAACATAAATCTCACTCTAGTTCTAAGGTAAATTAAATAACTGTTCTGCACTCATAAAGTCTTATTCTTGCCTTGAGTTATAATATAATTCGTTGTTTTGTGTCTAGAGTGTGATCCCTTACAAATTGTGCCTTGGACAGTGTCCTTAGAAATAAAATAATCGAAATTGAGGTTGGAAAGACAACTCTTACATGCGGCCAGTAGTGTACTTTGCTGGTATTTTCTGCTTGTTCACTAGAGCTAAGCATAGATATACAATATTCATTGTTTCTTATCCTTGTAATATTATTTGTTTGCTAGTTTTCTGTTAACACAAATAACAGTCTTGGATTTAACTCGATAGGTCCGATTCCGAATACAATATCATTTGTAAATATTAATTTGATACACGTCGCCGCAAAATATTGTCTTGTTTTGTTCGTTAATATGCCTTCTGGAGGTGTAATAATAGGGTCGGTGATACTTTGTACCAGGCAGTAAGGAGATTTGTGGCTGATGACGCCGATTTCAATTTCAAAAAGTCAATATAGACCATAGTTTCTGCATGCATTGTGTACGCTGCAGTCCCAATTCGCACTGCTAGCAGTTTGGAACATAATATTGTTTATTTGCAGAGAATTGTAATTACCCTCCACGGCCATCTTATGCTAACACACTGTGTTGTTTCATCTGCGTAATGTTTGCTGTTTTCTATTTCAGTCTTATTATTGCTCGCTGCCCCCAAGCATAGCCCAGTTTTCCACAGTAGAACGGGACGTGGTTGTGTATACTGGATATGGTATGACAAAGGCTATACAGATGTATGATCTGAATAGTAAATCTGTGATGAGAAGCGTATCGCTGACGCACTGGGCACGATGTATGGATGTGTCTCCTTGTGGCTCCCTCATTGCTGCTGGAATAAATGGTAAATGAATAGAATGTTCACAATACTAAATGAGTGGACATGTACATAGTCATTGTGATCAGGTGTTACGGGTTGAGGCTAATATTGGCAAATATACATCCGAAATGAAACACCGGTCCTTTCATTCTGTACTTTAGATTATAATTTGAAATTTCAACCTTTTTTCATGTGATTAGAATTAGAATTGAGTAAAAGTAGCTGTCAAAACGTCTATTCAACTATAATTTCCAAATGCCCCTGGGTTCAATTCAATTGGTTATATGTCATATTTCATTATACAGTGCATGAGTTTTGCTTGAATGGGGCTAGCGAGGTAGTCGAAACCTAAGCTTTGCAACACTCATTATTTTGTGCAACTGTGAAGATCCTCAACTAAAAGAATCTTTGCCTGTTTGCATTTGATACACAGTATAGAGCATCTTATAGAGCATCTACAACTGTACCTGAACATGTTAGCACTCACATCTAGGGTATTCATAATTGCCCCGCTTTCTATTCTATGCACATTTTTAACTTGTTAATCACCTGCTTTTATCTACTTCAATACTGTGATATTCTTGTAGAGAGGCTTGTGAAGATACACGACTACAATGAAGGTACTTTTCAGGACTACATCGGTAATAGCGATGCCGTCAGCCTTATCAAGTTCTCACCTAGTGGCAAGCACCTGCTTTCAGTTGTCAATAATACTCTCAACCTCTGGGATGTTTTGTTATGAGTGAGAGTTTTCTGTGGATAGTAATGTTTTTTATGTTACTGAAATACTTTTTTTAGCAATTTTGTGTGCTTGCTGAATGTGAAATTATTGTGTTAGATGTTAATTTTGTGCCTTATTTAATGCATTCTTGAAGTGTGATTAATAGTTAAAATATTTTGATGCTTATGCCAGCAATCTTTCTGTACAGATTATCATTAAACTTTTAGTTGATACAAGATTTTTTGGATAGTTGTGATGCTTTTTCTCAGTATCATTATTTATTGATGACCATAGAATAGGCGACTGCGTCCCTAACACATTTTTGTGTATATAGCTACTTTTAGTCATAGATATATGGGTCTTCCACGTAATTTTTTGATTCACTTTTCTCGCTTATTCAGTTGTAATGATTCACGGTGTCCCTGATAATGATGTCAATATTTATACAAGAACTGATAGCGATGCGAAAGCAGGATGAGTTTTTTGTTTATATGTCAGCGTTTGTTTATCTCATTGTCTTCCGGACTGAACTGCCTGCCACTTTTTTCTTGATGCTGAGTGCTCTTATTAGGACTTAACTATTACTTTGGGTCTATTTTTTGCTGTGTGTGTTTTTCCTAGGATTACCACTGATAAGTGTGTTAATTTTTTGTGAGCAAATACATTTATGTATTGAATTGCATCTTGATGACCCAAGCTTCAATACCCTCCAACCACTAATATTACTCCTTGCTCCGACAAACTATATTTTGATATGTTACATTGAAATTGTCTCTCCCTGCTCTACACTATTTATATCAGTTGTATGGCTCATTTTTGTTTACATAATGACTCGTATATAGCACTGATAAGGAAGATTATTATTCACTTGGCTGAGGGAAATTTAACTGATAACATGGAAGCGACCTGCTTGCTAACTATGTAGTAAAATCACGGATTGATATTGTCCATCGATTAGTGACACCGGTGGATAGCTGAAGATTTTCATCCTCAATTTTGTGTAGAGCAATTTTGATTACAACGAAGGCGGAGAGGTATGTAGTGTTTATGTGCATACATACATACATATACATGTATTGTATAATGTGCTGTATGTAAAAAATCTGAGATAAAACCTGCCATTATAAATGATACCTGCTTTTAGTTCTATAGTTTATTATTTTTATGGAGGTACCAACAGAGTTTGTAATGCATGTAAAACATGAGCCATACAATGATTTGCTTCTTCATTCTTGCATGTAATTCTTTTTGTTTTAGCAGCAGGAAATCACACCACATCAAACAGGTGGGATCGTTCCAACATTTGGAGGATAACTAACTTAACCTACAGACCATGATTCTGGGATATTTGTTGACTATATTTACTGTCACATATTACTGTGCTGATGCCCAGTATTACTCGGACTACGGAGATTATGATTCTAATGATCCATGTGCGGAATCTCCCGCTGACCCAGCTCTAGCCTGTCAGCGTTACACAAGCTGTACACAATGCGCTGACTCTGTATCGAACTGTTACTGTGATGGTGTATGTCATTACTATGGAGACTGCTGTCCTGATGTCGAGGACTTATCTTCCCCTGTAGCAAGAGTGCCTGAAGAAAATGTGGAATGTCAAAAGCTGGTGGTCGGAGACACTTATGATTGGGTATCTGTGATAACGTCATGTCCAAGTGGAGTGGACTTGGCGAGGCAACAGAAATGTGGCCAAGGCGGTAAGTCTGTATTGTAAACCAGGCACGTATCGCTGTTATGAACTGGCCATAAATTTTATAGGATGTTCCTCAATGCATTTCTTTGAAACTGAATACCATACTTCCACTAGTTGAGGGAAGCTTTTTCTGAATTGTGTGAATGACCTAACTGAGTCATGAGCATGTTGCAGTCGTCAATGAGTGGAATTTTAATTCAGAAGATCTGTGGGGATGGGTGACTGCGCCATAAAATATATTTCGTTAGCAGGTTCATGCTTCATAGGTGTGCCAAAGAGGTGACAGGGACTTTATTTCAGCGGATTATTTGGGATTGGAGGATGGGAACATAAGTGCCTTAGTGAAATTTGTTGCAGTTAAAATACATGTACTTGGTTGTATTACGGCTCCCATAGCTATGTATTCATAAAATTGTACTTGTGTCCATCTATCGACCATTATGTTGTTCCTTATGGGCGTAACATGCTGGCAGCAGCTATTAATATTAGATGATCTCTGCGTTTATCTGCATTAAAAATTCTTATGCGTGTGATCCGCTCACCATTGGATATCAGGCAAAATTTTTGGCAAGTGTTCACTAATTACAAGGTAATGACTGCCAATTAATTTTTTTTCAATTTGAGAGTTATGTCTTTTTGGGCAAATGATATCAATCAAACAGTATAATATCCACTCACTTTAAACTTCTGGATGGACAAAAGTAGACTTCGTGCAATATCTTTTTTGTTGATGAAAATCCAACTCGCTGAAATACTCTCCCACTCCAAAATAGAAAAGAACTTACCAGAATTTTTATTTTACACACAATCTAGCCAGATATAAATAGTGATCACTGAATGTCGTCGATATTTGACTTTTAGAAAACCTGATGGTGAGAGGGGCAAATTCCGGACTGCTGTATAGGAATTCCTACTGTGCACAGTGCCATGCGGAAGATAACTCTGAACCAGTAACATTGAGTGTATTTTGCAAGACGGATTATCCTGAAAGAGAAACTGAAGCACATTCGCTTATATTATACGATCTGCTGAAAATTGGCCTCTACAGGCGAGTGAGAATTTTGTTATGAGTAAGGCAGACATGCCGGTGTTGAACAAATGGGAGGGCGATAAATGCATCTTACTTCCTATTTTATCACTGGCGGTATGGAGAGTCAAGCAACTCAACCACTCATTCAGCAGGAAATATCTATTAGTTTTTACAAGCTGAGGTCTCAAATGCGAGTTGTTTTAGATTGTGTCAAAAGTCTCATCTGAAATGCTAACAATATTGAATTCACTTCAATAGCTGTCTTGACTATTATTTCTCGATCAAGAATTTTGCACCTTATTCCAGATCTGGAATAAAAGTTTTGGTGAAAAGTTCCTGATGGAAGTTTGGTGTTCAACACTCACGATCATTTGATATAACTGCCAAACTGGCCACGACTAGATCTAGATCTCATTTGGGTCATTGGCGCAACAGTCTAAGAGATGTTTGAAATACAAATTAGATCAGTTCACATACAAACTGGATGCGTAAAGTTATACTGCAGGGGAAGTTCATCATAATATTTATATAATAATTGCGGTGGAAAATGTCAAGAATCTGGAAAAATACCAGACCTGATAAACTGTACATTTAAAGTCAGCGATGGCTGCCCATAGATAAAATCATTTTAATGAATAGAATGATTATGAAGTAGGCCAGAGCGCTGTCATCAATCTACTGCAGTTACAAGTTTCATGACTTGGCAGTGTTTTCAGGGAAAGCTATTCTATATCAATTTCCAGTTTTGCAAAGACGTATCTCAATGAAATGCTGCCAAATTAAATTTAATCAATCAAAAACCACCTTACAAAGAGTATCGTCCTTGGACAATATTTTTAAATTAATTCAACTGAAACCATTGACAGTAGAGAAGACATTACTCATGCTATATGTGAGAGACGCTTTATGGCACCTTCACTGGGCGCATTGAATCTGGCAACTTTTTGTGACCACACATAATTATTATATACCTACTCAAATGGGAAGGGGTTGGAATAGATTTTATTGTAAAGCAAATAAGGAGCTTGATTTACTTACAAACCACTTTTTTGAATACCCTAGAGGAAGAGAGTATTAGCGGGAGTAAGTTTTAACGTTTGCACACCCTAAAAAATTAATCTAGTTAAATTAGTGTTAAGCTCAATCTTTAGTTACGATGAATGTCAGTTTTACAAAATTCTCAGGTAGCTAAATTAATTTCCTGGGATGATTTATTCCTTTGGGGCAAAATGAAACAAAATAGTATGATATTTACGGCAAAGTCACATGTCACAAAAATGAGAATTTGGTGATTGCTTACTGAATTCTGCTTTATTTCTATAGGCAAGATGGAGTGGAATGCCAGTTCAACTACTCACTATACGATGAGAACATGAGAGCCAATTATCACACCTGCAACGCTGATGTGATCTCAACATGCGCGTCTGATGCAGCGAATACAGATTCTAAAAAATGCCGTGATGAGCCTGCTTCATTCGTATATACAGACAACAGAGATGGTTCGACTGGTTATCCAGCTTACAGGTATTTTGCATTCAAATCCACACATAATAAAATCCAAATTATATAATAACATGTACTGTAAGTGAATGAGTCCTACTCCTCAATAAGATTAATATTGTGTCATCATTTT
>ERZ1740059.1804-NODE-1804-length-10641-cov-12.379581_pt1 | contig 10641 bp, 13 predicted proteins | sample MGYA00581744_ERZ1740059 | MGnify/ENA primary metagenome ERZ1740059 (study PRJEB43018, sample SAMN04849738) | marine metagenome | isolation source: floating plastic debris | place: Pacific Ocean | collected 2008-08-28 | study: EMG produced TPA metagenomics... | reverse complement strand
CGACTTGGCGCGGTTGGTGATTACCTTAGTTTGCTGGGTAATAAACTTGTAAATTCTTTCGTAGTAGCTTTTTCTTTTTTCTGAGTTCTAAAATATTCGTTCTTAATTTTGATATTAAGTCTTCCTTTTTATAGATTAATTCTTCAATTTCACACATTTCATTATATTTTTCAGTATATGTAAAGTAGTCAAATGGTAATGAATTTATAAATTGTTCCGCTTGTATAAGAGCTTCTTCAATTGTTTTTGTTAAAGGCAATCGCTTATTTTTCATGCCTGGAAGATTAATTACTATCAACCAGTGATTATAAAAAATTTTTTTAGAATAAATAGTATTATTTAAAATCCATAACTCACAATTAAAATCATTAAAAACAAATGAGCAATTATCTTTATCTTGATCGATAGTAATTGATTTAAGTTTTTTAGCTATGTCTTCTATTTTTTCGAGTTTTTTATTTAACATAAAAAATCTAATTTAAACGTTTTAATATCATGAGTAATGCTACTATAAATTATTTTATATATCTTCAGTAATTTTACACAAATTAGATTTATTCTCACTTAACTTTTTCTTTAGCTCTTCCCGCTTTAGTTCTAATTCTTCCTTAAGCTTTTCAGCATCAGATAATTGTTTGGATAATTCCTTAAGTCGAGATTTACTTATACTTTTATGTTTTTTAGTAACTATACTATCTTCCTTAATATCATCAAGGAGATTTGAATTATTACTTTCACCTAAAATACTTCTTACGGTGTGGTGTGAATCCTTAATAATTCCTACTACATCTTTCAATTCTCTTATAGATAAAGGACGTAAATCTTCTAAATTAGCTTCATTATCTAATTGCATAATATACGGTTCTAAATATGAATCAATCAACTTCTGTACATTTTCTAGTGAATTTAGATTCATTCCATCGAATTTAGCACCTTCACCTATTAGGTCATCTAGTTTAACTTCACTATTTTTAATTTTTAATTTTCGTTTTAATTGCGAACGTTGGATAGACCATTTTTCATCTTGAGATTTTCTCCGAATACTGATTATCGAACATCCATATTTTTTACATAATTCTTCATGGGTTGGGAATTTTATTTTAATACTTCCATTTTTCCTATTTTTTGTTGAAATCCCTTGCACATAATCTTTGGAAATTTGAATCCAATCATATAATTCACTAGCCATAAAATTAAATTAGAAATTATACATAATAAATATATTTTTATATTACAATTGTAACTTACTGTAGTATAAAATTCTTTTCCGTCTTTTCTAAAACAGCGTCCCTAACACTCAAGTTCTTAAGGGTAATTACTTTATAATCTCTTTAAACTACTTTTTACTATCTAGGGTAATTTTATGTCATAATATAATTATTGATAGAAAAAGGATATAACAATGCCTCGGATTCAACAGAAGAATAAACCTCAAAATTTAGCTGAAAGAGAAGAAAGATTAAAGTATTTAGCTACTTTTAATAAGATGGCTTTAGAAGCAATGACTGTTGCAGAATTAAGAGAATTAGGTGCTTTTTTAATTCCTAATTATCGAAAACTAAAAAAACCAGAAATGATTGATGCTTTGATTGAAGTCTCTGAACATTATCGACTAGAAGCATTAAAAGAAAATCTTGCTGCTATTGAATTAATGGGTGATATAGAATTATCAACAGAATTTATAATCGAATGCAAAAATAAATCATTAAGTAGTGAACAAGTATCAAAGATAATAATTAAGTCAATTGAATCAAAAGGATATGCAGATTCTACAATTGCAAAAACAGCACCACGACAAGTTAAAAAAGTATTAGATACTGTTGCTTTAAAATTCTCAGATGAAATTACAAAAAATTGGAGTGATGAGATATTTGATTTTATAAGAGAATATGTGAAGGATTATCACAGAAAAGTAAACAAAGAAACTGCAAAAAAAGTAGAAAATATCGGTGATGTAGATTCAGATGGTGTTATTTATATTGATGGTAAAAAGGTAATTAATTGGGCAATTGAAAAAATTGATTGGGCATACAAACAAGAAAACTTAGAAAAAGGATGGCATTCTGTAAGTTTAGCTTTGGCTTTAACATCGGGTAGAAGACAAGATGAGATACATGGTAATTGTGAGTATCAAGCAATTGATGAAAAAACATTAGAATCTACTGGATTAAGTAAAAAGAAAGATGAAGACTATGTACATAATTCACCTTGCTTAGTAGATGCTTACAAATGGGTTGACGTAATTAATAAATTACCAGAAAATTTAAGGAATCAACCCAACTCAGTGGTAAACCAAAACATTAGAAAAAAGATTGAAAAGTCGATTAAAGATAAGGAATTGAAGTTTTTAGGTTTTACCAAATATAAAGATTCTCGTGATTTTTACGTTTCCTATTTGATTTCAACTGAATACAATAAACAAAAACATGGTAGTGAAATAAATTTTGCTAAAAAATTATTAGGACATGAAAGCAAAAAACAGACATTACACTATGAGAAAATCTGTGTAACTAACGTTTAACCATATTTTTCCGAGAGATATTCGATATAAACTATTCCCTTACGATATTCTCTCGTTTTTAGATTCAACACTTCTGTAATAACTTGTTTTTTCTGCTTGTTATTTATCATTAATTTAATTTGTTCCCATAGCTGCATTTCGTCATTTTCAGAAATATCCGGAAATAAGTTCCGCTCATCTAATAAAACTGGGAACTCCTTATACTGTATATCTTTCATGAGTTCCGTATTTAGTTCCAAGTCTTCTGTATTAGCCTTATTTTGGCTTGTAAGGGATTTTAAATGATATTTCCCTATATCAGGTAGTTTTGCAAAATAAGGAGTGCTACGAGGCGATTTAAATAAGCCAAAGTATTTTTGATTTTCATCTAGATTACTAGCTGTAATACGTTCCTTGTATTCTTCTAATAATTCTTCATTACTCCAATCTTTAAAAATATTATTGAGTGCCCATTGAGCAGTATCACCAAGATTGATAAAACCACAATTTAATAAATCAATTTTATTCACTCCAAGTACATTAGGCATGAGATTTTGACCTGCTATTAATGATTTAATTTTTTCGCTACGTCCTACCCGCCAGATAAACTTTAGTAACTCACTAGCAAAGTTACTCGGTGATAAAAATTCTTCCATATCAGATTCAAATACTCTTTTATATTTTGGATCTAGTTTATTTTTAAATGCAGTGATAGTTTTTTCAAAAACAGATTTATTTACTTTATTCCATCTAGTAGCTATTTCGGAATACTCATCAAAAAAGTATATTTTAGGAGAATAATTAGGTAGTTCTTTACCTTGTTCTATAGCATTTTGATTAAGCCATAATCGATAAGTAATTTCTGTTGCAGCTTCAAGTAATCCAAATATCGATTTTTTAAATCCTAAATACTTGGCAGTCCCTAACGCCACACTACTTTTACTAGGTTTTGGATTTGTAATAACTAACTCAGAATTACCGCCTAAAATATCGTTAAACAATCCAATAATATTACTAATTAATGCTGTTTTACCATCGCCAGTAGCACCAGTTAAAGAAAGTTGATGTGATTTTTCTAGGAATATTTGGAAGTGGTTTTCACTAGGTTCTACTGGTTTATTGTTTTTATTCGGAGTAGTTTCTATAAGCTTGGTATTAATTTTTATTTGAATATATCCAAGATTAATTTCAAATTGTGGAGGGTAATTGAGACGTAATTCTATTTGTAATTCATCTATTAAGCTTTTAAATTCTTTTAGATTCGTATTTTTTGGTACTAGTCTTATCAAATCATATGTGCTTTCCTCCCATGAATCTGCATAATCACAATCAATGTTTTTCGAGTAGAGAAAGTTTATAATCTTGTTTGCATAGTATTCTGTTCGAGAAATACCACTTGCCAATTTTGGAAGTTTAGCTTGTTTTAATAAATTTTCTTTAAGTTGTAATTGTTCAGTGTATAGTTCCAATTCATTTTCATAAAGTTCTACTATTTGTTTGTTTTCATTTAAACACTCTTCTCTTTGATTATTCAATTCCTCATGATGATGTTGTCTTAATTCTTCCAATTCTTCCTGATGAAATAATCGTAAATCTTCCAATTCTTTACTATGATTTTCTACATCTAAAATGTATTGATTATTGAGTTTTTCGCGTTCTAATTCTAATTCTTTCCAAGCTTCAGATATTGGATTCCATTCTTCATCATGTTTTTGTAATAATGTGTAACTTATTCCAGAAAAACAACCAATGCCATGTATAAGTAAGCTGATATTTGTATTTTTACGAGATAGAATAAATCCAAATAATGCTGATAAAGTAACAGTAACAGCTAATATTTTAAGCGTTTTACGTCGTTTCATATTACTACTCCCCAATAAAAAGTACTGGCGCTAAACCAGTACTAAGACTTTTGATTAATTAAATTAAAATCCCTAACAATGCTCCAAATAAGCCAATAAAACCAATAAAATTGATGATATTGGTATTCATTGATGGATTATTATGCCAAATGAAATAAATTGAAAAACCGATAATTAACAAACAACTTCCTGTAGTAATTGCACTAAATGAATCAATTACTTTTGATTTGAATAAAAGTGTGATTATTCGGAAGATAAAAGAAGTTGTGAGAAAAATTACAATTGCTTTTATCAAATAATTCATGACAATAACCCTTGCTGCTTAAGAATTTCTCTACGGTTATCCAGCATTTTTTTCGCTTCACTGTAACCTACTTCCAGATTTTGATATTTCAGATCCAAAGTTTTCTGGTATAAAGGATTTTCCTTAGCTTGATGGCTAGCATCAATATTTTTTCGAGTGTTGCTATGTCTAAGTAATACAGCATCTTTACGCCGTCCTTGCACTTTTAACTGTTCAATTTTTGTGTCTTCTTTAGAGATTAAGGTTTTCTGTTTTTCTGTGGAAACTCGTTGTAATGCTTGACTGGTGCGTTCTTTCTCACTATCCCAGTTATGTTTAAGCTGTTTTATTTTTTCGATGCGAATGTCACCTGTAATTTTTTCGGATTGTAGCTGAAATTCATGTTCGGTCATCATCTCATTTACCAAGTATTGGTTGGTAATACAATACATGGTTAGATTAAACTTGTCTAGTCAATAAAGAGTTTACCAGATAAGCTTTTTAGAGATTAACAACTAAAAAAATGTCGATACACGTAAATTTAAAGGAACTACGCTCTAAAAAAGGTATTAGCCAAAATGAATTAGCTCGTAGACTCGAAATGTCTCTGACTAATATACAAAATATTGAGTACAACAAAGCTAAATCGATTCCATTTGATACGCTAGAGGCTATTTGTATAATTTTAGAATGTGGAGTAGAAGAACTTTTAGTTTTAGTTAATGACGAATCTAATTAGGTTTTGATATGTTTTCGCGCAATTTTGCGCGATAGAGCTATTTTATTAATATATGTAAATAAATTCTGCTAATATGCCTACATCTGGTAAAGGAAAAAAAGTTTGATTTAAACTTTAACTATATAATTTTATAGCTTTCTATAACTAAAACCTAGCAGTGTTGTGTCCCAGCATCGGACTTAAACTCACTACAAAAAACGGATACACCTTTATTTGATATCTAATTCCAATAGGGTGTATTTTTATATGATTTTTCGGATAATCAAAGTTTACTCCTATACTCTCTAAAATCGCTGTAGTCCAGATATATTACATATTTAGCTTACTTTTTGATTAATAAGTACAAAGTCGTGATATTCAAGATTGCCAACGAATACCTAATATTTTCTATAGAAATAATTTTACCGGAGAGTAGATTTGAAAAGTTTGTTTAAGTCATAAATAACCTGATACCTCATTAAATTAAGCTGAGTATTAACCTTTATTTAACCTTACCCAGCCTATTTTTCCGTATTTTTACGTTGGCAAATCGAATATTCATCTTTTAACGTAATAAAAGTAAGCAATTCTTCTTACGAGGAGGTTAAAAAATCTGAGTCGAATCTGTCTACAATATATTTTTTAATCACATCAAGAGATTTTTGGTAAGCTTCATTTTTAGCTTGTAAATATCGTTTTTCCCGTGGTTTACAGGTTTTTAAAGCTTCTAAATTATCATTTAATAAAGATTGAATACCTTTTGCTATAATCCATTTTGATAGTGATTCAATATTGTTATCAGTATTTTTGTTTTGATTTAAGTCCATTTTAATATTGAGTAAAATAATTTATTTGTAAAAATTTGCACATTTTTATTTTACACGATATTATTAAAAATATATAAAAAATATTAATATAAAAATTATGAACTATTACGAAAGAGTTTGTATTGCGTTCGATAGAGATATGAAAAAAGCATTAGATGAAGTTGTTTTTGCTGAAAAAACTAATAGAAGCCATTTACTAAGAAAACTGTTTAATGAATATTACAAATCGTATAAATCTAAAGTTTTAATCAATGACTAAATGCACTAGGTGCGGTAGTTCATTAACTTATAAAGATTTTAGCAATGAACGCCATTATGCAGCACTTAGATGCTCAAAATGCGATAAATTTATCAAATGGCTTCCTAAGCCAGAAACTATATTAAAAAATTCCCAAAATAATGAATTGATTCAAAAATTACTTGAATCAAGTATCATCAATGATTGGGAACGAAAATTTTTAGAGAATATTCGAGAAAATAAGAAACTATCACCTAAGCAGCAAGATTGCTTGAAAAGCATCTCGCAGAAAGTTAGTGATATTTAAATTATGCGTTTAGTAGTATATTATCTTTTGTATAAATGCTGTTACTCAACGCATAATCTGATAAAATTTAACAAGAAAAAAATGTAAACGAAAACCTCCCTTATCAATTGCAGTCGATGGAGGAGGTTTTCAAACTATTGGGCAGGAATTAGCAGTTCCTTGCTCTACTATTATATGTCTAAAACTAATTTTAATCAAATATTACGTTTCGATGTTGATGCAGAATACAAGAAAAATTATCTAAATAAATTTAATCATCTGAACTCGACCTATTACGGAACTGAATTACTCACAATTCAAGTGAGAGATGATAAAACACCTTTAGGTCAAGGAATCATATATTCTCATCCCGAGTCTCATCCCGAAGCAAAAAAATATTACAAAACTTTTGAATATCCTTTAGTAATTTACGATTATTTACAAGATACAAATCAGGGATATCTTGTATATGATGCACAAATTACTAAAAGAATGAAGAAAGTACTTATCCGAATATACATTTTTTACTCTCCTATAGATATAGAATCAAGTATTAATAAAAAAATCACTTTAAAAGATGGATCGAAACTCCCCTATCATGATTTGTGCATTAATTATTTATCGAAAACTAGAAGAATACGCACACAGAGAAAAAAAGGTAAAAATATTTCAAACTACATATCTACCAATGATGTAATTAATATTGATGGTGAAAATCACTTAGTTTACATTGAATTTATTGATATCTGTGGGTTATCAAACGCAGGACTTGCGGATACATCTGAAATATATTTAGGGAAGATGGATTTTAAGGATAATTTAAGTCACGAAGAAAAATCGAATATAGTAGAAGCTAAGCTTTTGGGCACGAAACGCTTTGAAGATTATGCTTTGGGAGATTTAGTCATGACGGAGATTTTAGATTCATCAGTTGTACAGGAAAATAATTTGAGGAGAGAATTAAATCTTCCAGAGATAAAAGCTAGTGAAAAAAAATTAACTGTTGGCGCGATGGCTGCTCGATTATTAAGAGATTATATATATAAATATTTAGGTTTTAATGATATCAGCTTAAATAGTTTTTCTGTTTACTGTTCTCCTAATAATATTCAAAAGTGGCTAGCTCCTTTCATAAAAAGAAAACAATTAAATCGACTGCCTTATACTGGTATGGTAGATGGTGGTAGATGCGTAAGGGAATTATCAAAACATCCTTATTTTAAAAGTTTAAGTATTGATATCAAACATAATCCTAAAGTTGATTTTACCCCAAAGTTTTTAGTAGATATTGATATTGATGGATGTTATGGAAATGGATTGAAAAATCAAAAATTTGCACTTGGAAATCCATCAATTGATACTAATACTTATACCTTGAGAGAGTTTTTAAAAAAGTATAAAAAATACTTAGTTAAAGGATTATGGTACGCTAGATTATTCGGAAGTTTTAAAAATTCTAATTTTTTTCAAGATTTAATAATATCAAAAACCAGAGATAGCGTAAGGGCGTATGAAGAAAAGTTATCTCGTACAGTAGCTTCCGATAATTCAGAAGTATCTGAGTTTTTAAATGCACTAACATCTAATATGTCCTGCCTAACCAAAGAAATTCATGGAGGTTTACTTAATTCAGATATTTTAGAAATAATTGAAAATCATACCTCAAATCAAGAAAAAGCTTATTGGTTAGATAATATTCAAGTAACAGGATTTGCTGGGTATTTAAATATCAATAAAGTTGATTCTATAGAAGAAATGTTAGAAGATGATGACGATTGTTACGCAAAATGTAATGTAGATTTGAGAAAGTCTATTACAAATACATCAATAAATAATAAGTGGATTGAAATACCTTTAGATGAATATGCAAAAAAACTTCTAAATCTTAGAAAAAAATATCCGAAAAAAACACCAATGAATAATTTCCTTAAGTTAGTAATTAATGCTACTTATGGAGTTATTTGTTCTCAATATTTTGATACTGATGATACTGGAATATCTAATGTAGTAGTTGCGAATAATATTACAGCAAGAGCTAGAGTATTAGCTTGGTGTATGTCCAAAACTTTAAGAACAAGAATGAGTATTACCGATGGTGGTGTTTTCGACTTAAATCAAGTGATTTATTCAAAAGTAAAAAAACCTACTTTAACACAATTTTCTAATATATCAGATGATATTTTCTCTAAAAGTTCAAGGCACATAATTTTTGAAATTAAACCATTATTAGGGAAAGAAATAGATATTTCAGATTATGCTGATGAAAATAAAGCTAATGAATTATCAGAATTAATAAAAAATATTGATGAAAAAGCATGGGAAAATTGCGCTAATATGTTTCCTCAATTATCAATATTTAAAGAAAATCAGTTTAGTTTTGAGTCAAAAAATGTTTATACAGACTTAACATTACATAATAAATCTGATTACATTCTAAAAAATCAATTATTTACATACAATCCTAAAGAAAAATCTATTACTTTAGAACCACTTGAATTATGGAGGCAAAGAGGTACAAAAGGCGATGAAGGAAGAATAAAAAGTAAAGAATTATATAGGGCAATAGAAAATGATGAAGCTATAATGATTGAGTTCAAGCAAGATTCTCTAATTGGATTAAACGAATATCAAAAATCCTTCAAAAACGTAAACATCACTGAAAATGAATTATTATCTGATGAGGAGTGGGATGAAAAACCTTTAGAATCTTATTCAACTTTAGGTCAAAAACTTCTAAAAGATAATATTAATCCCGGTGATGTAAAAGAAATGAAACGTTATCTTTTTTCTCATATTCCAACTTGCATGAAGCATACTACGCTTGCTGAATACGAAAAGTCTAGAGATATTGCTGAGGAAATGAGGAATAATAAAAATCCTCAACTGGGTAAGGATAGAATGAATGATTTAGGTTGGTTATAGTAGTTCCCAAATATTTTTTAATTCATACAAGCCTACGAGCAATCGTAGGTTTTTATTTTGTCTGAATTTAATTGTGACAGTTAATAAAGTGTCATTATCCTTTGATGATAAAGATATGAAACTGTTATTATAAAAATATAAGTTAGGAATAAAAAATGATTCTTGAACGTACTACAGTTCTTATTGATAAAGATAAAAAAGCACTTCTAAAGAAACTTGCTAAAGAGAATTTAGAAGCGCCTAACAATAACTTATCTGATTTAGTAAGGCTTTTAATTGATGAATATCTTAGGAAAAATGTAGAAAAAGGATAATGATATGCCGTATTCAGTTGTTAGTTATGAACCAGCCAGCTTGAAAAAAAATGATGTAGATAAAGCTGTTTTAAAATTAATAGGAGTTGAGCAAGAAAAAGTTCGACAATACATATGGGTAAAAAATGATAAAGGGAAAACTGTAATTGAGGAAGATGATGGAGGTAATAAAAAATATGATGAAGTAGATGGTTTTTGTGTTTATTTCAAGTATAAAAATAAAAATAATAGATGGTGTGGTTTTTGTGAAGAAGTAGAACTTAAAAATGGTGATATCGGAAATAATTATAAATCTTGCTTGCGTTTGGATTTACCCTTACCAAAAACATTTAACTCTCGAAGTACATTAGTAAAATTTTTACAACTTTTAGAAATTGCAGAAAACGAAGTAGAATTAGATGAAAAAGATTTACTAGTTGATACAGAAGCTACAGAAAATAATTTAGATGAGTCTAATTTGATAGAAGATACAGAAGACGAGGAAGATGAAATAACAGATACCCCTGATTATGATGAAATTCAAGCAGATATTTTGAAGTTCAAAAATACAATGTTTCTAGCTCCTTTTGATTTAAACAGTAAAGGATATGCTTATTTAAATAAAAACTTTGAGCAATGGGAATTAATTAAAAAATAATTCTCGCGACGACCATAGCCCATAGCCGAAAAATATAAACAATCAATTTTTGTT
>ERZ1740059.1803-NODE-1803-length-10648-cov-3.579250_pt1 | contig 10648 bp, 6 predicted proteins | sample MGYA00581744_ERZ1740059 | MGnify/ENA primary metagenome ERZ1740059 (study PRJEB43018, sample SAMN04849738) | marine metagenome | isolation source: floating plastic debris | place: Pacific Ocean | collected 2008-08-28 | study: EMG produced TPA metagenomics... | reverse complement strand
TAGTATTTCCATAGAAACTAAACTCCACTTTTAAAGTATTAAAAGCGATCGCTTTATGATGATGTTTTAGAATGGAATTTAGCATTATTCGTTATTTTGACCAATGGGCTGTTCGTCAATTAAACGACGACAGTCAAAATCAATATCGAGTTCAATACCACTTAACTTTCTATCGATTACCGTAACTATTCCTTTACTGGTACACTTCGTATCTTCAGCATCAAACTGCATCGCAGGATTAGGAAAATTGGTTACTTCCCTCAAAGACTGGGATTTAAATTCCAGCAGCTTTTGTCTATACTTACCTGCATCTTTGAGTGTTGGTGACACTCTAGATACAAAAAGATTTATCTTCATATCTTTATCTTTTTGATTTGGTTCAAGTCTTAGCTTTGGAATAGCTTGCAAACAACTGTTTACCTGTTGAATACGTTCCTTTATATTTTTTGCTTCAGTTAAGGAAATTAATATCTCAAACTCTAGACTACCTGAGTATCTTTTCCCATTAGACGTAATTGATTTTCTAGAGCCTACTGCTACAGGATGTTGGTAGTCAATAACATCAAACGAGCAACCATTCTTTTGAGAAATGCTTTGTTCTAGCTTGCCAGAATTAGTTTCTAATAGCTTTGTTACTTCTACAAACGAATTGGCAGAAGAGCTTATTTTTCCCCCAATTATTCCCAACTCAGGAAGTACTATAAAGCGATTGATCGCAGGATCTGTTGGTGCATTATTATTGTATGGTTCAGATTTATACCAATCCCCTGAAGCATTAACAGAAGAAGTTGGTTGACTTCCAGTACAGGATAAAAACAAAAATAACGGCAAACACAGCCAAAGTTTAGGGGTTAGTTTCATAAGTAAATTTGAACTTTTAACTTAAAGTACCCATCTCAATTAAGAAATTGGACAATATCTTGGCACTCTTTTAGTCCCATTATTCGCTATCTTTTTAAAAGGATTAATTTTCCTCGTTCCTCATCCCTTATCCTTCATCCCTTATCCTTCATCCCTTTAAAAGTATGGCTTTTGCATCAGTAGTACGAACGATTCAACAGTCTCCTTTAACCAAAGAGCTACTAAACAAACTAAATAAAGGTCAATCCCTCTTACTCAACGGTATTCCTCGTTTACCCAAGGGTATGGTTAGCTCTAGTTTGGCAAAGGCTAAGGATGATAACTTGTTGGTAGTATGTCCTACTTTAGAAGAAGCAGGGCGTTGGGCGGCTCAATTGGAAGCGATGGGATGGCAGAGCGTTAATTTTTATCCTACTTCTGAAGCAAGCCCCTACAGTCATTTTGACCCAGAATCAGAGATAACTTGGGGACAACTGTCAGTCATCAGTGAAGGAAGAAAAGAAGATAATAGTAAGCCCAGGGCAATTGTCGTTACAGAAAGAGCTTTGCAACCCCATTTACCTCCTCCAGAAGTATTTGAATCCTATTGTTTGACGTTAAATAAAGGAATCGAGTTTACTTCTAAGGAATTAGACGAGTCTTTGGTGCGGTTGGGATATGAAAGAGTATCTTTAGTGGATATGGAGTGACTTAGGAGTAGAAGGGGAGATATTGTTGATATCTTTCCTGTTTCGGCTGAATTACCCATCAGGCTAGAGTGGTTTGGAGATGAATTAGAGCAGTTAAAAGAGTTCGATCCTTCTAATCAAAGATCTTTGGATAAACTTGATAAATTATTATTAACACCGACTTCTTTTAGTACCATCATTGCTAATACTATTTTAGAAAAAGGTAAAAGTATTGAAAGCTATTTATCTGATGAAGAATTAGAAGGATTATTAGAAGGTAACACTCCAGAAGGAATGAGAAGATTTTTGGGTATTGCTTTTGATAAACCAGCCTCTATTATTGATTATTTACCCAATAATACTTTGATTGCAATTGATGAAATTGAACAGTGTCAGGCGCACAGCGATCGCTGGATAGATTTATCAAAATCTCAGTGGTTTGATTATGATAATAAGCTGCCCAAAATTCACGATGAATTTCAATCTTGTTTAAAAGTGATAGATAAATTTGACTGTATTTATTTATCAGAAATTGCTGAAGAAAAAGCTCGTATTGATACAATTAACGCGGATAAGTTATCGGTACATAATTTACAGGCTCGTCCTATACCTACTACCCCCCAGCAGTTTGCTAAAGTAGCAGGAATATTAAGAGGGAAACGGGAAATATATAGCGGAATGACCTTAGAGAAGTATCAATCATGGTTAGTTTCGGCACAGCCAAGTCGGACGGCTTCTTTATTACAAGAACACGACTGTCCCGTTCAGTTTATTCCCAACAATAATGATTTTCGAGCAATAGAAAAATCTCATATTCAACAGACAGCAGTTGCCTTAAAATATTCGGGATTAGCAGAATTAGAAGGGTTTATTTTACCTACCTATCGCATTGTTATTGTCACCGATCGCGAGTTGTTTGGGCAGCAAACCTTAGCCACATCTGGCTATATTAGAAAACGCCGTCGGGCTGCTTCTAAAAAAGTAGACCTTAATAAATTACGTCCTGGTGATTATGTAGTTCATAAACATCATGGTTTGGGTAAGTTTTTAAATTTAGAAACTTTAATTCATCGCGAATATTTGGTAGTGCAATATGCCGATGGAACATTAAGAGTGCCTGCGGATGCCTTGGATATGCTAACGCGGTTTCGCCAGACAGGAAAGCGTCCTCCAGAATTAAATAAAATGGCTGCTGCATCTTGGTCTAATACCAAAACCAAGGTCAAGAAAAATATTAAGAAGTTAGCGGTAGATTTATTAAAAATATATGCCCAACGCTCAAAACTAGAGGGTTACGCCTATCCCCCAGACAATCCATGGCAACAAGAACTTGAAGATTCATTCCCTAATCAACCAACCCCAGATCAACTCAAAGCTACCCAAGATATTAAAATAGATTTAGAAAGCGATCGCCCTATGGATCGTCTTGTATGTGGTGATGTTGGTTTTGGTAAAACAGAGGTTGCAATTCGAGCAATATTCAAAGTAATTTCTACCGCCAACAAGCAGGTAGCATTTCTAGCACCCACAACCATTCTGACCCAGCAACACTATCACACCCTCAAAGAAAGATTTGCACCCTATCCCATCAACGTCGGCTTGTTAAATCGTTTTCGCACAGCATCAGAGAAAAAAGAAATTATGCAACGGTTAGCAACAGGAGAATAGGATGTAGTAGTTGGTACACAACAGCTATTAAACAAGGATGTTAAATTTAAAGACTTGGGAATGCTAGTGGTAGATGAAGAACAGCGTTTTGGGGTCAACCAAAAAGAAAAAATCAAAGCTTTCAAATCCCAGGTAGATGTATTGACTCTTTCTGCTACCCCCATTCCTCGTACCTTATATATGTCCTTGTCGGGTATTCGGGAAATGAGCCTGATCACTACTCCCCCTCCATCCCGTCGCCCGATTAAAACCCATCTTTCTCCCTATAACCCCGAAGTCATTCGCAATGCCATTCGTAACGAACTAGATCGGGGAGGACAAGGATTTTATGTCGTTCCCAGAGTATCGGGTATTGAAGAGATTAGCGCGCAAATAAGGGAAATGATTCCTAATATTAAAATTGCGATCGCTCATGGGCAAATGCCAGAGTCGGAACTAGAATCAACCATGCTTACCTTTAGTAATGGAGAAGCGGATTTACTAGTCTGTACCACAATTATCGAGTCTGGTTTAGATATTCCTCGCGTTAATACAATTATCGTCGAAGATTCTCAAAAATTCGGCTTATCCCAACTATATCAGCTACGGGGAAGAGTAGGGCGATCGGGTACTCAAGCCCATGCTTGGTTGCTATATCCCAGCAAACATACTCTATCAGAACCTGCCCGCAAGCGTCTGCGCGCCCTGCAAGAATTTAGCCAGCTAGGTTCGGGCTATCAACTAGCCACCAGAGATATGGAAATACGCGGGGTAGGTAGCCTCTTGGGTGCAGAACAATCTGGACAAATAACTAACGTCGGCTTCGATCTTTATATGGAAATGCTCCAAGAAGCCATCCACGAAATTCAAGGACAAGAAATACCCAAGGTAGAAGATACCCAAGTAGATCTCAAACTGACTTCCTTTATTCCTGAAAAGTATATCGCCGATCCAGAGCAAAAGATGGATGCCTATCGCGCCGTGGCTACTGCTACATCCAAAAAAGAACTAGTGCAGATTGCAGCAGAATGTGAAGATCGTTATGGTGCAATTCCTCCTGCAACCCAACAGCTAATACAGATTATGGAATTGAAACAAATAGCCAAAGCAATTGGATTCTCTCGTGTCAAACCAGAAGGGAAACAAAATATTGTCTTAGAAACACCTATGGGCGAACCCGCTTGGAATCTACTGGCAGAAAATCTTCCTAAGCACGTGCGATCGCGTTTTGTCTATGCTTCTAAGAAGGTAGTTGTGCGAGGTTTGGGTGTTCTGAAGCCCCAAAGACAGTTAAACGATTTGATTGACTGGTTAGGTGCAATTTACAAAGCTTTGCCTGAATTGGAGTTGGTTTAATTACGCAAAGACGCAAAGAAGTTATTTCCTACAATAATAGAGATACAAAAAACAGATTCAAGAAATGGTAAACATAAACCATGTTAGAGCAACTTAAAATAGAAAATTTTCGATGTTTTAAGTCTTTTGAACTCAATAATTTGGGTAGAGTTAATTTATTAGTAGGACAAAATAATAGCGGGAAGACATCTATCTTTGAGGCACTCAAGGTATTTTTCTCTGATGACACCTTTAAATCATTAAAACAAATAATGGTAAATAACGGTGAATATGTTCAAAATACAGATAAATTTGATATTTCTTATCTATTTAACAAGCACGAACTTAAGCCTGTAAGGTGGGCAATGATATATTCTCTGTTATCGAGAATAGATTGACTATTGCCCACCCTACCAATTTACTAAACTTTATATGATCTATAAATTGTCTGTTTTTATGTTGATAAAAGCGATCGCTTTTTGTTGATAGACAGAAAAAAGACAGTGTATTTAGTCATGGTGCATATATTTAAAATATGAACTAATGAGAAATATTTTGCAGATTTGAGATTTGATAGGTAAATCCTTAAGTTGGACTACACTAACTCTAGTACTCCAATCGATTTTTTATCTATCCTCTTTCTATGTCCATACCCCAACAATCAAATATTTCAGAGGAAGTATCGAAGTTAAAGTTTAGTTTATGGCAACTCTGGAATATGAACTTTGGATTTCTGGGAATTCAGTTTGCTTGGGGGTTGCAAATGGCTAATATGAGTGCCATTTTTGAATATTTGGGAGCAGATGCAGATCGCTTACCGATTCTTTGGCTAGCTGCACCTTTGACGGGTTTATTTGTACAGCCAATTATAGGTAATTTGAGCGACTATACCTGGACTTTTTTGGGTAGAAGACGACCATACTTTTTAGTCGGAGCAATTTTAGCCTGCATTGCTCTATTTGCTATGCCTAACTGCTCTAATCTTTGGATAGCAGCAGGATTATTGTGGATTCTCGATACTAGTGCCAATGTGAGTATGGTGCCTTTTCGGGCTTTTGTTGGGGATTTGCTGCCCAAGGAACAACGAACCCAAGGCTTTGCAATGCAAAGTATTATGCTAGGTTTAGGGGCGGTTTCGGCTTCTGTTTTACCGTGGATACTCAGTCATGTTTTTCGGGTTGACAATACTAGTAACGCCTTACACAAAATCCCCTTAACGATAGAAGTCTCGTTTTATGCTGGCGCGATATTATTTTTGAGTACTGTCTTGTGGACTATTGTGACTACTCCAGAATATCCTCCGCAGAATTTAGCTAAATTTGAACAACTGCAAGCAACAAGGGGAGGAGTTATCAGTAGTTTGCGAGAGACATGGCAGACTTTGAGGCAAATTCCTGTCAAAATGCAGCAGTTGGCAAAGGTACAGTTTTTTACTTGGCTAGGCATTTTCTGTTTTTTGCTTTATTTTCCTCCCGCGGTAGCCAGAAATATATTTGGAGCAACTAGTCAAGATTCTGTTTTGTACAGTGAAGGAATAGAGTGGGCAGGTATTTGTTTTGCCCTCTACAATGCCGTATGTATTGGTGCTTCTTTTTTGTTACCTCGTTTGGCAAAGCGATTTGGTCGTCCAAAAATTCATGCTATTTGCTTATTTTGTGGCGGAATAAGCTTGATTTCACTTTTATTTATCCCTTATGCTATGTTGAGCAATTCGCTTCCAGCACAGCGTCGAGGAATTTATCAGGGCATATTTAACTTTTTTATTGTACTACCAGAAATTGCGGCATCTTTAGGTTTTGGCTGGGTAATGCAATATATCCTCCACGAAAATCGTCTTTTGGCAGTAGTTATTGGGGGAGTATTTTTAATAATTGCAGCAGGATTGACGTTATTAATTCAACCCACCTCAATTAGTAATTTAAGCAACGAGATTGAAACTTTAGAGACTGATGAGACAATAGCTTCTACACTGGCAAAGACTACTCTAGTAAACGAGCAGGAATTATGATTAGTCAGGCTTTAGAACAACGATTGGGTTTATCTAACTTGCAATTTGGTCGTTTGGCTCAACTTCTACTATTGGCAGTCACGGTATTAGCTTATAACGTAATTGCTATGGCGATCGCCAATTCTCTGTTTGTAACTCATGTGGGTGCAGGTAATTTACCGATCGCTTTTATTTTAATTGGTTTATGTTCTCTTCCTGCCTATGGTATATTCTCTCAAATAGCAGATCGCTTTCGTCGTACCCAATTGTTTCGCTACGTCTTACTGGTATCAATTGTAATGATGATTGGCTTGCGCTTATTGATCAATTTAGATACTACCTGGATTTATTATGTCCTGCTGATAACGATATTTTTTCAATGGGATTTTAATAATAATCTGCTCTATCCTGGGTTGTTAACAGATTACTTCACTACCCTAGAATACAAGCAATATGCTCCTTTTATTGGCATTGCTCAAGCTGTAGGAACATTACTAGGTGGTGGTTTTACTATTTTATTGTCTCGTTACTTTCCCAGTCGAGAATTATTATTGGGATTGCCGTTATTTATGGCGATCGCTTTTTTCCAGCTATTATATTTAGAATCTTCTCAGCGTCGTCTGGAAATTCCCAAACAAGAAGCAGAGATTAGCATTGTCGAATCGATTAAAACTCTGCCTGATTTGTGCAAACGCTATCCATTAATTTTATTTTTAGCTTCTAGCACTTTTTTACTGGTAATTATTTACATTAGCTCAGAATTTCTTTGGTTTAATATATATGGACAATATTTTGATGAGTCTAGGTTGACTGCATTTTTGGGATTGATGCGGATTATTATTTCCTTGATTCAAGTCGTATTTCTCTATGGAATTACTCGTCCTTTGCTTAAATGGGTGGGGATAGCCAGGCTCAATGGGGTTTATCCCGTAACAACTTTAATTAGTCTGGTGGGCTTAATATTTAACTTTAATTTACCCGCAGCTATTGGACTCCACATCAACGGAGATGCTCTATATAAAGCTATTAATTTACCAATACACCAACTCAACTACAACGGCATACCTCACCAATATTTGGGCAGGGTTAGAGCCTTGAGTGATGGCTTAATTTATTCGGCGGGATTGACTTTGGCGGGAGTCGTTTTGTGGATTTGTCACCTGTACCTAAGTTTAGGACAAATTACTGCTTTAGCTATTGTCTTGACTGTTTTGCTTCTGCTGGTGCGGATACCAATGGGTAAATTTTATACCCAAAGTTTAGAGGATATGATTCGCTCTGATAGCATCAATTTAGACGATTTTGACAATCAAAAATTCCAATTACCTCCACAGTCTAGTCAAGTAATTCGCGAATTTCTGACAGATGATGATAATTATATTCAAATCAAAGGCTTAGAATTGGCGAGTAACTTAGGCAATCCCAGTCAATTTTTTGACGAAGTTGTTGCTTTACTGCCCAAGGGAGATCAATCTCTAAGGGAGGGAGTGTTACAGCTATTTAGCAATAGCGATGATAGTACTCTTGATCGATTCTCTAACCTATTAGCAAATTCCGATCCGATAGTTAAAGCCACAGCTTTGGAAATATTAATTGCCAACCAGTATGATTTCAAGCCCGCACAATTGCAGACATTAATTAGCGATCGCAATACTGAAGTTAAAACATTAGGTTTGATTGCCACTTTTCAACATACTGATTCCGACAAAATAGATAGTAGTGTCGCAGAACAATTTTGGCAAACACCAATTACCGATACTATCGGAAAAGCGATCTCCAGAGTGGTTCGTTATAGCCAAAATCCCGAATTTATTACCCTAATTGAATATTTACTACCCCAGGCTACATCTGAAGCAAAACAGAATGCTCTAGAAGCCTTGACTACCCTAGCTCAACCTCAAGATATCAGTCTCGCTAAAATTGCGGTAGCAGAAATAAATCATCACGAGCCTTTAGTTAGAGTCGCTTCTTTCAAACTCTTGGAAATTACTCACTGTGCTGAGATGCTACAGCCAGTCACTACAGGTTTGGGTGACAGCAATCTGCGAGTACGTCAACAGGTAGCTCATACCCTCGCCGCATACGGCAAATCTGGTTTAAACATAGCCAAAGATAATCTTAATGCCGATAATCCTCATGTCGTAAATACGGCAATTGCCGCGATCGCCAAAGTAAAAACTAAACAGGCTAATGAAATTCTTTATAAACACCTTGCCCCAGAATTTCAGGAATATAACCGTACCCGAAAATGGCAACAGCAAATACCCCATCAAGATCCTAGCTGGCAGCTATTGGCGATCGCCATTGACGATTACCAACAGCGTTTATTGCAAAAAGTTTTATATATTCTTTCCTGTTTGGGATATTCCCGCACTGTAGGTTTAGTAAAAAGAATCTTAGCCACAAGCGATCGTCGAGATCTTGCCAACGCCGTAGAAGTATTAGCTTCAATCAATCATCGTCGTTTTGTACAACCATTAATGCCTCTATTGGAGCAAACCGTATCAGACAAGCCTTTTGCCAAGATTGAACCTACTCCTCAATGGCTGAGAAATAAAGGCTACAAAATACTGTTAGAAGCATTAGATAGTAGCGATCGCTGGATTAAAACAGGTGCATCCATAGCTTTGGCAATTGTTCCTACTGGATTGCTCAAAGATCCCGATCCCATCGTACAATCAGTGGCACAAGAAATTTTTCCGACTCCCCATCAGCTTAATTGTCCTGTTAGTACCTCTATGAATCGATTACTCTTACTGCGCAATATTGCTTTGTTTAAAAATCTTTCCCTCGATGAACTATATCAAATAGATGAAGCTCTAGAAAAAAGACAGGCATTAGCAGGAGAAACAATTTATACCGAAGGAAGTTGGGGAGGGAATTTATATATTATTGCCGAAGGAAAGATCCAAATAGTCAAAGAACTTGATGGAGAACAAGAGAATATCAAACAATTAACAGCAGGGCAATATTTTGGCGAAATTGCTCTTTTCGATGAAGCACCTCGATGGGATGGAGCGATCGCTCTCCAAGACTGCGTACTGCTCAGTTTAGAAAAGAAACGCTTTATTAGCTTGATTTCTCAACGCCCCCATATCATTTTAGAAATCTGTCGCTTTTTGAGCATGAGACTAAGAGAAACAGATAAATATATGTCTGCAAAAAAACACAATTGAACCGAATCCAGTTTGAGCGCAGGGTGTGCTTAAAAAACCCATAGTTTTTCTCTAAAGGATAACCTTTCGCATAAAGTTTTACTTATTACTTATTACTTATTACTCATTACTTAATTCACTGCTGATATTGTTCTAAAAGATTGTTTAACTGTGACTGTTTTTGCTTGATGATGGCTTCGACTTCCCTTGCCCGTCTTTCCAACTCAAAAACTTCTAGTTCATTCAGCTTTTTATCTCTTTCGATCGCTCGTAGTTCTTGATTTTCTCTAAATTCTACCCGTTTGCGATCCAATCCTGCACCATAGAAATTATCTTGCCATTCTACTACCTGCTCAAAATTTTCTTCTCGTAGCTTAGTAGTCAAATTATTGAATGTTTTTTCCGTTAAAATATCTCCCTGTTCCTTCCCATTTTCCACAAAGAAAGTTGCATATATTTCAGGAGAAACTGTTCTTAAATAGGCATTGGCGATCGCTTTGTCTATTCGCCGCAGTTCTATATATTTATCAACAATTTCAGCGGTATTTTTTTCTTTAGCACACTGACGAATTGCAGCTAAACTTAGCTTAAATTCTTCTGGAAGCGAACCCGAATTATCACTATAATTGAATCCTGTAGCACCAACCCCAACGCCAGCACCACCAGAGCTGGAATAAGAAAGATTTAGTTCGCCACAGCTTAAAGAAGCACTTCCAGGAGGAATGGTTAAACGTCCACGGTCGCTATCGCTCCAAAAGTTATCACTTTTTTCATTATCAGTGACAGTTACATCAGAAGTGTTGCCGTTAGAACTTTGCCCTTGAGACTGAGAACCAGATTCTTGAATATCGATATTTACATTTTCAGGATTGTTGTTGGTTACGCTTTCTGTCGTTTGTGCTTTTATAGCAAGCCCATAGCTAAATAATACAAGATTAGTTATAGATAAAAACGTCAATATTTTTTTGATTTTCATTTTATTTATAACAACGATA
>ERZ1740059.1802-NODE-1802-length-10649-cov-3.804229_pt1 | contig 10649 bp, 11 predicted proteins | sample MGYA00581744_ERZ1740059 | MGnify/ENA primary metagenome ERZ1740059 (study PRJEB43018, sample SAMN04849738) | marine metagenome | isolation source: floating plastic debris | place: Pacific Ocean | collected 2008-08-28 | study: EMG produced TPA metagenomics... | reverse complement strand
GCCATAATATCGCCGGTACGATACCCCTGATTGAGCACTGTATCTACTGCCGTTTCAATCATGTCAGCCGCGTGCGTCTGGCTCAAGCCATAGCGTAGCATCATAGCTGCACTGAGCACTTGGGCCAAGGGGTTAGCTTTGTCTTGACCGGCAATGTCAGGAGCAGAACCATGAACAGGCTCGAATACACCAGGCCCCGATGCACCTAAGCTTGCAGACGGTAGCATGCCAATGCTGCCGGTAAGCATTGCGGCAGCATCGGAAAGAATATCTCCAAATAAATTACCTGTAACAATTGTGTCAAATTGTTTAGGCCAGCGTAGGAGCTGCATCGCCGCGTTGTCCACATACATATGGGACAGTTCCACATCGCTGTAGTCATTTGCTAACGCCGTGATGCGATCGCGCCACAGTTGAGAGACTTCAAGCACATTGGCTTTATCCACCGAACACAGACGACCCTGACGTTTTTGAGACGCTTCAAACGCAACCCGACCAATGCGATCAACCTCGCTACCTGTATAGGCCATGGTATTCACACCTCGCTGCTCACCATCAGCATCAAACACTCCGCGAGGTTGACCAAAATAAATTCCCCCAGTCAGTTCACGTACCACCATTATGTCCACCCCTTCGATCACATCCCGCTTTAGCGACGATGCATCAATCAGCTGAGGCAAAATTGTAGCCGGTCGCAAATTAGCAAACAGCTGTAAACCAGAGCGCAAGCCTAGTAAACCCGTTTCCGGTCGTTGCGCACGGGGCAGCGTGTCCCACTGATAACCGCCGATGGCCGCCAACAGCACAGCATCACTTTGCCGACAGGTTTCTAGGGTTTCTGCTGGTAACGGACTGCCAGTGGCATCAATGGCACAGCCACCAATGGGCACTTCAGTAAAGTCAAACTGAAGATCTAATTTGGCACCAACCGCCTTAAGCACATCAACGGCAACTGAGGTAATCTCAGGACCAATGCCATCACCGGGAAGAAGGGTAATACGAAACTGCTGGGTCATGGGGACTTTTTTGAGCCCTCGTTTTTGAGCTCTCGGGTGATCAGAACATCATATTGTAAGCATGGTGAAGCACAAGAAACGATCGAGTCGTGGTTGACTACATTTATCTTCATGGGTTTGCATCAGGCCCACAGTCTTATAAGGGCCTTGCGTTGCGATCGCGCTTTCAAAGCCTCAATATTGATCTCAAGCTACTCGATCTCAACCAGGGAGATTTTGCTCATCTCACCCTCACGCGTCAAATTCATCAAGTTACCCAACAACTTCAGGGATCGACCGTCCTGATCGGCTCTAGTCTGGGAGGCATTGTAGCGGCCTGGGCTACCCAGAAGTCGCATCAGGTTGAGCGGCTTATTTTGCTAGCACCCGCGTTTGAGTTTTTAAACCAATGGTTGCCAAAGCTGGGGCAAGAGCAGCTAAAGCAATGGCAATCAACAGGCTGGCTACCGATCTATCACTACGGTCTAAACACTCAGCAACGCCTACACTACAAATTCTTGACCGATGCTCTACGCTACCCAGAGAGCCAGTTAACAAAATCGCTACCCACGTTAATCCTTCATGGCAGGGAGGACGAGGTCATCGCCTTAGAGACCAGTCAACTTTACGCGCAATCTCGACCTTGGGTCACCCTACAGCCACTAAACACCGACCATGGCATGACCAACGCCATGCAAGATATTTGGCCATCCATCCAGAATTTTTGCGGGCTGTAACCATTCCTCAATCATCACCAGCCACAATGTCAAAATAAAAAATCCACCACTTATTAGTTTTTCCATGCTGCCATTTTTGCGAGCTGATCTGGCTAATCTCAAAGCCTATCAGCCTCATCCACCGATTCTAGACCCCTATGATCAGCTCGACACTATCGAAAGTCCCATCGATCTACCACCTGAGATCAAAGCATCTCTGACCGAGCATTATCAGCAGACGATTGCAGCAAATCGATACCCAGATGGTGGACATGGGCCTTTAAAGCAGGCCATTGCCACCTACGTGACAACGTCAGCTACGAACGTGTCAGCAGACAATATCTCGGTGGGTAATGGATCCGATGAGCTGATACGGTCATTACTGATTGCCACAGCCATTGGCAACGGCTCAATTTTGGTGGCTAGCCCAACTTTTTCGATGTATGGCATCTTGGCCCAAACCCTGGGCATCCCGGTGATCGATGTAGGACGCCAGGATACCTTTGAAATCAATCTAAAAACAGCCCAGAGAATTGTAGACCAGCAGACAATCCGAGCGGTCTTTGTGGTGCATCCAAACTCACCAACCGCCAACCCCTTGACCACAACTGAAATTCACTGGCTCCGACAGCTGCCCCTCAATGTCCTGGTGGTGATAGATGAAGCCTACTTTGAATTTAGTGGGCATACACTCATAGCCGATAGCCTTAGCAGTCGCAACTGGGTTGTATTGAGAACCTTTTCTAAAGCTTTTCGCCTTGCGGCCCATCGCGTTGGCTATGCCGTCGCTCAACCAGAACTGATTGAAGCCCTCGAAAAAGTTCGACTACCCTACAATTTGCCAAGTTTTTCTCAGGCAGCGGCACTAGCGGCCCTAAACCATCGGACCTCACTATTAACCGCCGTAGAGCAGACTATTCAAGAGCGAAATGTGATGACCGACTGGCTAGAGCAGCAGACCATGCTTATCCAATGGCCAAGCATGGCCAACTTTATCTATTGCCGCTTAAGCAACAAAGGCCTATCTCAGCTTGGAATGGAGCAGGCAGAAGGATTACATTATGTCTTTAACACCCTACGGCAGCACGGTACCCTAGTGAGATACACAGGCGGGGGGCTGCGCATCAGTCTGGGTACACCTGAGGAAAATCAGCGTACACGAAAAAATTTACATGCCATACTCAACTAAATAATGGCGTGTCCTGCTCCATCAGCTGCGACTAGCGACCCAAGCCCAGACGCACTCGTCTGACAGTTTGTGGCAAGACACCAACCATCAGGGCAAATGCTTCGTTGGGTACATTATCAATAGTGCCTTTATCAAAATATGTTTTGAACTGGTCCAGAATCATCTGAGCCCGATCGGCAGAGCGGGGCTGATCGGTAAAGTTCTGGGTAAGCCGAATCCACTGCAGACGAATCTTTAAAGCTTTTTGGTGATCCGCATGATCATCAGGCTCAATCAGCGACAGATTCCCTAAGGGAATGATCTTGTGACATCCCTGGTCAAAATCACCGCCCACGGCTGCACCCGGACCGGCAAATTCAGCATAAAACTCACGAAAAATAATCAAGCCGTTTCGACGACGACTATTGACGACCAGTAAATCGCCACGATTTATTTTTTTGAGCAGACTGTCAACAGCTAGGGTTTCATTCACAGGCACATTAGAACTAGAACCAAAAGGCTGCTTAGCTCGCTCAGCCCACCACTTTACCGTACTATCTTCTAGGTGCATAGCATTGTTAGAAGGTTGTTTTGCTTGCACATTGAAGATATGGGAACGCTTTCGACCAAACCGTTTGGTCGATGATGATGAGTAAAGCGAAGGGGGTTTGGATTGAGCATCCATCATTTTAAAGCGTCTACCTGGGGCTGAGGTAATCCAGACTAATTACTCTTATTTGATACGAACACGATGACTTTCGTGCAGGAAATCGGCAGAGTTTTATCCAGTCTTTGATAGTTATCAGTCCCTCCTCATACTCACTACATAAAAAATAATATTTATCAGGAGGATATGGATAATTTCACGGGGTGAGGGGTGATAAACGTGGTATCTAAAGTCTGTTAAAACAACTGAACATACGTAAACAACCGTCTTTCTGCGAGTCACCAGCAAGGGACTCTTAGTAGTCAGTTGTTAAGGTTTTAAGACAAAAGCTCTTTGACCAACAGCTGCCGTCGCTGAAAGGGGTAAGCCTGACGATAGATGTGATAGCCAATCTTACGATATAGCGCGATCGCAGGCGGATTATCCATTGCAACATGGAGATAAAGCTGCTGGCAGCCCCATGTCTTACCAATGTATTCACAGGCAAGAAGCATCTGCTGCGCCAACCCACGACGACGGTGATGAGGTTCAACAGCAACATTTGAAATATAGGGTCGTCGGGGTTGCAACGGACGCCAGCGCTGCGATCGCAACGAAATTTCTACAGTTCCAACAATCGAGTCAGCCGCTTTGTCTACCACCACCAGACAACCATATTGCCGAGGTGACGTCTTCAAACGACGCTTAATATCTTCTTGAATGCCAAGCCGCATCAACGGATATAGCCAACGATTAAAACGATGTTGCGGATAGAAACTCGTTAGCAATAGCTCAACTAGCTGGGATAAATCTGTAGACGAGGCAGGCCGGAGCCAGTAGTCATGGGGCAGAGTATGGACTCTATCCCAATTGAATCTAGACATGGTGAGCGGCTTACCAACGGAAAAACTCTAGACAGGTAATAAAACTATTCAACCAGGAAATACCCACATCGTAATCGGTGCATGGGATCAATACACAAGCATGACCGCCATGATTCCAACAATTTAGGCAGATTCTTTGCAACGACAGTTGCCAGCCTCGCCTGGCAACTTCCTTAGCCGGTTGGCAGACCGTAACTGTGCATAATATGTCTCATGCGCTTTTTGGCCCGCGACACACGCTTACGTAAAGTCGCCTGAGTGGGAATATCTGTTTCCCCCAGCTCAGCTAGACGATGGGTAATTTGCTCCCATGAAAGTTGCTCAATCGTTCGCCACACCAATAGCTGAGCCGTGTGATCATCTTCGCGAGAAAGAGCCCTCAAGGCCTTATAGAGCAGATCGATTTCATGGCGCAGATCGATAGCTTCCAGCACATACTCAGGCTCAGCACTGATACGATACTCAACGTCCTCATAGCTCTGAGATGCCTGTCGCTGTGACTGACGACTTTTTTCACGCACAATATTAAACGCAGTGCGTTTGAGCCAAGCATGGGGGTTATAAATTATTTCACCACTGCGCTGACGGGTCTTGCCCCTCAAATAGGCTTCAAACAAAATTTCATAGGGCTCAAACTGGTGCATCAGTCGAAACTGATAAAGGTGACGCCGGACCGTAGCCAAGGTGGAATAAGCATAGGAGTTGCCACTTCCTAAAATTTCTGAAATAGCAAGATCCAAAACATCCAATAAAGGCAAGTCAGGTTGGTCAGCCATACCGATGAGCAGGTGATTCTCTTAATAGTGATGTTCAGCATGGACCTGTGACATTCCGCATTATGTCTATGGTTGTTCAGAGGTACGTATGTTTGGCCAACAAAAACCACTCCCCATCGCCCAGAGTTTAGCCAATCAAAAAATCAGCTGAAATTTGACGTCACAGCAACACAGCCACTGCCACTAACCACGTAGCGACTCATTCAGCCCAACTTCATGGAGATGAACCCATGTCTAGCAGCACGCTCAGTATTAGCGATTATGCCCAGCAGCATCGTGACTTGATCAAAGCTTACTGTCAGCTATCAGTGCAGCCTGCGCTTAGCGACAGTGATACCCAGCATCTTGATACTATTTTGGCCGCCGCTCAAACTGACCCACTCATCAGCTTTTTAATCGATGAGGCAGACCATATGCTAGCTCACCTATATGGCTTTATCGATGAAAATGATATTACTGAGCAACAGCAAAAATTGCAGACGCGCTTGAGTGACGTATGGCTAAATCAAGCGTTTCAAGACTTGGCTCACCGGCTTCAAACCACGCAGTGTAAAAACTTGCAGCGATATCTTAGAGAGCAAGGCTATTACAACGGAGCCATCGACGGTGTAATGGGACAATCCACCAAAGTCGCTATGAAGCAATGTTGCGAACAGCAAGGCCAGTTACCACAACCATCCCCTATTCACACCCCCGATAGTGTTAATGGATAGGTCACATCTGTGCAGATGCCATCACTAGTAGATAGTAAGCCTACTAAAATCCTTTGATGAACTGCACTATGCAATTGACTATTCAGCGTCTAGTTGAACGTTACCAACAAGGTGAACGTACTTTTCACGGATTGGACTTGAGTGGATGTGATCTGAGCCACTTACAGCTATCTGAAATAGACCTCAGCCATAGCACTTTGAGAGAAGCCTCACTTGTGGGCACAGATTTGGAATGGGCAATCTTACGCAATGTCAATCTGCCCAAAGCGAATCTAACCCAGGCGCATCTGCACAGGGCGAACCTGCGACGGGCTAACTTAACAACAGCCACTCTGCAACAGACAGATCTGCGGGCTGCAGACCTGAGCGGGGCCACCATCGCTGATGCTGTCTTTATTGACAGCAACCTTTGGGGAACGATCGCTCCAGATGGCAGTCCGCTCTATCTGACAACTCGCTCGACTCATTAATTACTCAACTCGTAGACGACGGGTAATTACCACCAGACCATCGTCTCGGATGAGCAGTCCAGAGACCCAGAGATGGTCTGAACTCTCAGGAGCATCTCCCAGCTTAAATAAACCACCTGCTGAGAGGAGTTCTAGATCTAGAGGTCGAGGGGTAAAAAAATCTTCTGGTGTCGTTCCCTCCTCCAGAGCTGAACCTAATAAATAGCGTTCACCCAGGGGTTCTTGAACAATGGCATCAAACCCATAACTATCTGCTGGCTGCACACGCTCCGGCAAAATCACTACAACCTCTGGAGCAGCAATATCAGAGCTGAGCTGATTACGCTCAGACAGAATTTCTTGCGATGAAATTTTATCCCCTGTAAACTGCTGCCGAGAGCGAATTACTGACTCCAAAATGACACGTCGAGGGATGGTTTGTTTCCCGTCGATGTAAGTCACGGTCTCGGCCACATAACCACCGTCAACTTCTTCCCATGACTGTAGCTCTACACGATAGGTCAGGCTGTCGTAACGCTCCCATAGCTGGGGCAGTGTCGCTTCAAGGGTAGCGTAGCTAAAACCATCATTATTGGTAAAATCATCAGCATAAAAAGCCATCACCCCATCGATATCCTGATCATTAGAAGCGGCTTCAATCTGCTCTAGGGAAGCAACCAGGGAAGCGGGGGCAGTCTCTGGAGGAGCCGCTTGAGCGCTCAAGCTAAACATACTCATCCCCAACGCACTCAGTGAACATAGAGACCAGCGGCAAGGATGAACCATAGGTGAAGTCCTCAATAGTAGTATTTGTAACAATATTTTGAGAATGGGAAAATTAGCCCAAAAGGTTTATCTTAGAGCCGACTTGCTTGACACAATTAGAGCCAACTTGCTCAGCACCCGTAGCAACCAACAAAGCAGCTATTCCATTCGTACCAATTCAGCGGATAATAGCTTCTGGCTAAGTTACCGCCAAACGTAATAAAAACCCAAGTTTAACTCTATTTACAGCTACTAGGCCCAAATTTGACACAGAAGCTGTGAAATGATGGCAAGGGTCTTTCACATTATGGACGACAGACGAGAAAATGGTGAAGGTAATAAGCTCTTGATTGCGGCCAGTGGTACTGGCGGCCATCTTTTTCCTGCGATCGCAACCGCCGAACATCTGAGCGGTCCAATTGAATGGTTGGGTGTACCCGACCGTCTAGAAACCGAACTTGTCCCCGAATGTTACCCCCTTCAAACCGGTTTCATGGGTGGCGTTAAGGGGAAACAGGGGTTGGGTACCATAAAGACGTTAGTACAATTTATACGGGCTATCCTGATCACCCGTCGGCTGCTGAAAGAAGGCGACATTAAGGGGGTATTTACCACTGGTGGCTATATTGCAGCACCTTCAATTGTGGCGGCTCGTAGTCTGGGGTTACCAACGGTATTGCATGAATCCAATGCGATGCCGGGAAAAGTCACCCGCTGGCTCAGTCGCTGGTGTTCGCTTGTGGCCATAGGGTTTAAGGAAACTCGTCAGTATTTACCAAAACAGGCTAAGACCCTATGGGTTGGAACGCCAGTGAGATCGCAGTTTCTTGAAGATAAAAACGCTATTTTGACAGATTTTGTCATCCCAGACGGAGTACCTTTAGTCGTCGTTATTGGCGGTAGTCAGGGAGCTGTCGCTGTCAATCAACTCGTGCGGGCAGCAGCTCCAGTTTGGTTAGAAGCAGGGGCCTGGGTCATTCATCAGACCGGTACAAATGATCCAGACACCAACGGACTGAAGCATCCCCACTATATCCATCAATCTTTTTTTCAAAATGTGGCTGCTCTATTTAAGCGAGCTACCCTGGTTATCAGTAGAGCGGGTGCCGGAACGCTGACCGAACTGGCCATGACCAAAACTCCATCCATTTTAATTCCCTATCCGTTTGCAGCAGACGATCACCAGGCTTATAATGCCGCAGCTTTTGAAGTTGTTGGAGCCAGTCAAGTCTATCGCCAGTCAGACCTCAACAGCGACATGTTACAAAGCCGGGTCTTAACGCTACTCCAAGCTCCAAAAGAGTTAGAACAGATGAGAGCGGCAGCCGAAACTCTAGCTGTAAGCGACAGTGCAGTGCAGCTGGCAGAATTACTGCATAAGATAATGGTATAGAAAGAGAAAGAATTCTTATCCGGGCATACGTAGCGTCACGGTGTTGGTTTTATGAAATGAATAAATAGCTGGTTAGCATGCTGTTAGTTTGAGCGCAAAGGCGTATGCTACCTGGCAAGAATTCCCATATCTTGCTGGATTTGAATTGCCTTAAAATCTTTGGTCTACACAGGCTCTACTATGCCCTCACCACATTGTCTCTATACACAACCCTGGCAACAGTGAGAACTATATGGCTTGAGATTCGATATTCTCGACGTTAAAGCGAGTTTTCTGAATGGCCCATTCAATGACTGGAATGCAGTAGTTGAGAACAAGCAACACCGACAATCACGAGTTCAGGTTGAAACAGCTTGAAATAAAGGCACAGGAAGCGATACTACCAGCACCCCCAATAGCTGACCTTCTTCCATAATCCATCGAGCAATTGGCTGAGGAGTTCCTGGTTGAGCCGCCTGGCACATTGACGACAACACATCTATCACATCGGGAGAATGGCTGTTATCAGACTTAATCATTGGAACATTGGCAAACATAAGTGTGCATTCTTTTACGACTCAGAGCGAGCTGCGCTCGTTCTGAGTTAAGACAACACCCTTAGCTTAAACACTTCCTCGTTAATCCTAGTGATTGTCATTTTTATCTTGTGTGTTTTATATCACTTGAACCATGTGACCAACTAGATCCTTCCTTTAAACGCCATAACAGTTCAGGTTAGATGTATCGAGCTATTATGGCGTTTCAATCTACGGATAAAATTGGACACATCGTCACACCAAATGCCGACAGCGACACTCAATGTTGCATTTGCTAAAAATGTTTTTCATATGCTTTTTGACGGTATTAAGTGCGATGCCCAGCTCTTTACTGACCTGCCGATAGGAATGCCCCTGCAAGTAAAGCTCCCACACCTCAGCCTCACGATTAGTTAAACCATAGCGATAGGTATCGCATACAGCCCGATGATTGGCAATTTGGGTTAGATCATCAAGCGTAACCAAGATGCACTTGGCCGAATAATCAATCAAATCGATCCATTCCACATTGAGATGGAGACGAATACCACCAGGTAGTAGGACTGTGTCATAGAGCTGCAGCGTATATTCAGGAAAATCAATACAGCTCTCAATTAGCAGGTCACGGAGTACAGCGATTGAGTCCGGTAATGTTACAACAGCCTGAGGGTCCGGCACACTAAACGCTTGACCCGACACACCTTTGTGCAAAAGCATACAAAATTCATCAGCTCTAGCAGTACTCCGCAGCAGAGTACCCCTGTGATCAAATAGGATAAAACCTCGAAATGGAAAAACCTGACCTAACAACAGGTCAAAAATCAGATTTAGATTCTCATTATCAGGCCGTATCTCACTGAAGTCTTGCTCAGAGTTATCCTGGGATACCTCAGCCAGGGCTAAGGGAAAGTCGATGACGCTATTGGATACCATAGGTCTGCTTACAAGTAGGGGAACAAGTGAGAAGCCGTAGCGAAAACTTGACTCAACTAGGGGCAGAAATCAGATTTTCTTGTTTCGACTCATCACACTTACTAACCTACGCAATATGGCTGATCATTTGCTACGAGAGGCCTGCAGCGGTTTGTATCACACAGAAGCTACAGCTTGAGACGTGGTTTTCACTCTAGAAAGGAGTAGCACCTAAGAGGGGAATGAGGTACTATCAACCAGGGTGAAGCAGGGGTGAAGTAAACTTTATTTGAGACTGACTCAGAACTAATATCTAAGGACTATTAAGCAAGGACCATCAAGACCTTCAGACATATGTAGCATATGGGAGCAACACCACCATGAGCCAGGAGTTAAGACCAAACCAGGTTGAAGAATGGTTTCCATTAGAGCTACAAACCCAATTCATCGAACATATTGTTCATCAGAAAGGTTTAAAAATAACCCTTAGACAGGCAACGTACTTTGTTCGACTGTGGGGCTACGGCTATCTGAAGCAACGCGGTATCGATCAAGCACCGATTACTACACTCAGTCGCCAAATTGGCAGCTTTTATTGTTCCCATAGTGATGCTGCAGAACTGTTTTACACCCAAACTCAAGGCACTCCACGAGCTGCCGGACAGATGATCGATAAGCTTGCTTCCAAAAATCTACTCAAACGAGGTGAGGCTGATG
>ERZ1740059.1801-NODE-1801-length-10652-cov-3.732849_pt1 | contig 10652 bp, 8 predicted proteins | sample MGYA00581744_ERZ1740059 | MGnify/ENA primary metagenome ERZ1740059 (study PRJEB43018, sample SAMN04849738) | marine metagenome | isolation source: floating plastic debris | place: Pacific Ocean | collected 2008-08-28 | study: EMG produced TPA metagenomics... | reverse complement strand
CACCGCGATGCCGCAGGTCGACTTCGCGAGCGCCGCCGCGTCGTTCACGCCGTCGCCCACCATCGCGACCGGCCCGTCGCCGAGCGCGCGCTCGACCTCGGCCAGCTTGTCGTCAGGCGACATGCCGCCGAGCGCGTCGTCCGCGTCGAGCCCCAGCAGCGCGCCGGTCCTGGCGACGGTGGTGGGGTTGTCGCCCGACAGGATCGACACGCGGAAGCCGCGCTCGCGCAGGTCGGCGATCAACGCCGGGGCGTCGTCGCGGAGCTCGTCGCCCAACGCGATCATCGCGGCTCGGCCCGTCGTGTCCGCGGCGAACACGGCCGTCTGACCAAGGTCCGTCGCCGCGGCGGCGTCTCGCTCGAGCGAAGCGCAGTCCGCGCCGGTGATCGACTCCACAAACGCCCGCTGGCCCACGGCCACACGCACACCGTCGACCATTGCAGACACGCCCCGGCCCACGGCGACCTCGACCTCAGTCGCGATGAGGCTGTCGTCCAGATCGGCGATTGCGCCCGCGATCGGGTGCGGCGTCTCGCGTTCGGCCGCGGCGGCGAGGGCGATGACATCGCGGTCGCCCGCGATCGATCGCACCTCGAACTTGCCCCGCGTCACCGTACCGGTTTTGTCGAGGAAGATCCGCTTGCAGATGCGCATGCGGTCGAAGACGTCGGCTCCCTTGATCAGTCTGCCGCGGCGCGCCGAGTCACCGATCGCGACGGCGGTCACCAGCGGCGTTGCGAGGGCGAGCGCGCAGGGGCAGGCGACGATGAGCAGCGCCGTCGTGTGATCCAGCGCGATCTCCCAGCCCTTGTGCATCCAGATCGCCATGCAGACGGCCGCGAGCGATGTCACCGTTATGACAAACGGCTTGGCAACACGCTGTGCTCGGCCGATCACAGGCAGCCGCTCCCGGCTCAGCCGAGCGATGCTGTCGAGCACTCTGCCGATCCGCGTGCCCGAGCCGACCGCCACGGCGCGCACGTGCAGCACCGAAGTTGTGTTTACAGCGCCCGCTGGCACGGTGTCGCCGACCGTCACCGCGACGGGTCGAGGCTCGCCGGTCAGCACGGCCTGATCGACGTGCGTCGAGCCGCGGGTCACAACACCGTCCACCGGGCACGTCTCGCCGACTCGGAACTCGACGGTGTCGCCGACCTCGATCGCCTCGGTTGGTACATCGGTGCAGCTGCCGTCGGCCTCGACGCGGTGCGTGGTCATCGGCGTGAGCGCGTTCCGAAGGTCGATCGAGTCGGCCGCCGCCCGCATGCCGCGCTCTTGCAGCCACCGGCCGAAGAGCAGCAGGAAAACAAGCATCGTGACGGAATCGAAGTAGATCTCGCCGGTCCCGCGGACAGCGAAGAAGATGCCTGTGAGTGTCCCGGCGCCGAGCGCGATGGCGATCGGCATGTCGAGGTGCCATGTGCGGGTTCGGAACGCCGCGATCGCGCCCTGAAAGAACACCCTGCCCGGCCAGAGGATCGAGAGCAGCCCGATGCCGGCCGAGATCAGACGGAACGCGTGACGCGTCGAGTCTTCGATGCCGTCGAGCATGCCCGAGTAGAGGGCGGCGGCGAGCAGCATCACATTGCCCATGCACGCGCCGGCCACGCCGATGCGCACCAGGGCTGCGCGGTCCGCCTGCTTCCGCGACTCGCGCGCATGACGCTGCGTCGCGGGGTGCGGCCGATAGCCATGGCGGTCGATGCCCCTCGCGACCGCGGAAAGCTCGACACGCGACGGGTCCCAGACGCGCGTGACGAGTGCTCGGCCGAGATCGAGCCGCGCCGCGATGCCGCCGGGCACGACGCGCGGAAGCAGCTCGACCCGCCAGACGCACGCGGCGCAGTGCACGCCCTCAAGGTACAGCTCGCACGCCAGCAGCCCGTCGGGCATCTCGCGCACGTGGCGCTCGCTGAACGCGTGGTCGTCGAACTCGGCGAAGCGCCGCCCGGACGCGGAGGCCGGGGCTGGTTCTGCATCGATGCGGCGCCGCAGCTCGTAGTACGCATCGAGCCCGCACTCGCTGATGGCGGCATATGCGATCCTGCAGGCACCGCAGCAGAACTGCTTCTCGCTGTTGCGCTCGACGAGGCCCGCCGGCACCGGGAGCCCGCAGTGCGTGCACTGGGTGTCGGCTTTGACACTTCGTTGCAGTCCGGCTTGGGCGGGGAGGGTTGTCACGGCGTGTCACCCGCACCGTCCGCGCAGCAGGGCAGGGGCGCGTCGGCGCTTGGCACATCGTCCGTCGGCGCGTGGCTCGTGCTCATCTCGGCAAGCGTTCGGCCGCCTCGGTCGGTGGCCGCGATCACGCCGAGGGCGACGATGACGATCGACATCGCGCGCGGCGCGTGGCGGCCGATCGCGCCGGCGAGCGTGCGAACCCCTGCGCCGAGCGTGATGAGGATTGGCAGCGTGCCGAGCCAGAACGCGGCCATCACGATCGCGCCCGCAACGGGGTGCGCGGTCCCGGCCGCGAGCAGGGCGAACGCGTAGAGCCAGCCGCACGGCAGCAGCCCGGTCATCAGCCCGATCGCCGCGGCCCTTTTCGTCGGCGTCATCCGGCTGGCGATGCCGTGAAGCCGGACAAACGCTGACTCCAAGACCTTTGGTCCGCGCGCTTTGGGAAGGCGGACGCCGAACGACCGAGCGAGACCGATGACGCCGATCGTGATCATCGTGGCGGCGGCCAAGCCGATCGCCGCTCGCTGCAACCCCAACGCCTGCCCGCCGATGTCGAACGCCGCGCCGAGCACTCCGGCCGCCGCGCCGATCGTTGCATAGGTGACCAGCCGCCCGCCGTTGTACGCCGCGTGCAGCTTCGTGCGCGAGCCGCTGCGATCAAGACCGACGGCCATCGCCACGAACGCGCCGCACATGCCCGCGCAGTGCAGGCTGCCGACGACGCTCGCCGCGATCACCGTGCCGATCAGTGCCAACAGCTCGGTGTTCACCCCTGGGTCTCACCACGCGCAGGCTCGGGGTGCGTTGAAAGGTCGGCCGTGTGGTAGAACACATCGTGCCCCCGTTCGAACCGCAGCCGCACCTGCCAGAGCCCGTTGCGCTCGAGCGGCGCGCCGGCCGAGAACCGGCCCCGCGCGATCTGCGCGAGCTCGAATTCCACAGGCTGCTTCCGCCTCGCGTGGTGGAACGCAAAGACAGGCGCGACGCCGGCCTCGACCGCTTCGCCCTGCGCGTCGGTCAGCACGACCATGACGCCCCGCTTGCCCGACAGGTCGAGGTCCGGCGAGATGGTGACGTCGACATTCCAGCCGAGCGCCCGTGATGCCGCGAGGTCCGCCGCAGACTCGTCCCAGGACACGGCCTTGGCGTAATAGTCTTCCTCGACGCCGAACGACTCGTCCGACACCGCGAGGTAGAACGTGATGGACATCAGCGTGAGACTGATACCGATCAGCCCGAAGACCATGCCCGGCCAGACCAGCTTGTCTCTGAAGCTCCGTTGTGCGTGGCGAGTCATTCGCGGAGTACTCCGTTTGCCGGCCCGACGAGCCGGTGCTTGATCGTCTCTTCGAATCCGTCGTCACCGACGACTCTGACCGATGCGAGGAACTTGCTGTCGGCCGCTCCTACGAATGTCGTGGGCGGCACGCGGAACAGCGCGGGCGTCTCGCCCGTTTCGCCCGGCTCGACGACGACAGCGCTGTCCGCGATGTCAATCGTGCCCTCGGCGTTGGCGAGCATGAACGTGTAGGTCACGGTCTCGGGCGTTCGGTTCTGCACTTTCAGGACAGCGGTGTTGATGACCTGGCCTTCCATGATCGTGAACGGCATGCCCGGCCCGCGCATCACGCTCACGAACGCCGGCTGCCGCGTGACGAGCAAGACGACGAACGCGGTCATCAGCCCGGTGATCAGCAGCGGGTAGAGCACCGTGCGCGTCCGCAGGAACCGCTGCTTCGCCCGATCAAGCACGCTCGCCTGCGACCCGTACCGGATCAGGCCTCTCGGCTTGCCGAGCTTGTCCATGATCGCGTCGCACGCGTCGACGCACTGGGCGCAGTTGATGCACTCGAGCTGGAGACCCTCGCGGATGTCGATGCCGGTCGGGCACGTGGTGACGCACGCATGACAATCGATGCAGTCGCCCTGTGCTTCGCCCTGTGCTTCGTCTTCCACGATCGGCAGCGAGACATCGCGTCGGCGTCCGCGACGCTTTTTGCCCCGCGGTTCGCCCCGCGTCGGGTCATAGCTGATGATCAGCGAGTTGCGGTCGAGCAGCACGCTCTGGAAGCGGCCGTACGGGCAGGCCACGATGCACATCTGCTCGCGGAAGAACCCGAAGTCGAACAGCATCAGCGCTGTCACCGCCATGACGAGCAGGAACGGTCCCCAGTGGTCCGTCGGCGCGTGCAGGACCCACTGGCTGAGGCGATCGGTGCCGACGAAGTACGCAAGAAACGTGTTCGCAAGCCCGAACGAGATCAGCAGGTAGATCACGAATCGCAGCGGCTTGCGCCAGGCCGCCTTCTTCGCTTTCTGCCCCGACACGCCGTCGAGCAGCCGCTCGATCGGGCGGTAGACGAACTCCATGTACACGGTCTGCGGGCACGCCCAGCCGCACCAGACGCGGCCGAACATCGCGGTCAGGAAGAAGATCGAAAGGAACACGCTGATCATCAGCAGCGCGAGCAGCAGGGTGTCGGTGGGGTAGAGCGTTGTGCCAAAGAACGTAAATTCACGCGCGGGCAGGTCGAGCAAGAGCGGCGGCTTCCCGGCGATCCGCAGGTGCGGCATCGACACGAAAATCGCGATCAAGCTGTAGCCAACAGACTTGCGAGCCTTCAAGAAACGGCCAGCCGAGGGCCTCGGGCGCAGCCATCGCCGCGAGCCGTCGGCGTTCAGCGTCGAGAGCACACGATCGTTGGCGGCAACGGTTGACATCGCTCGATTCGGTCCTCCGTCAGTCCGCCGCGGCGCTCGCCTGTTCGTTGCCGGGCTCGGCGGCGTCGACGTCGGGCGCTGACCCTGCGATCTCTGCGAGCGTCGGCCACGGCTCGGGCACGTCGCCGTCGGGCGGCAGGCCCGGCAGGTTCTGGCCCCGCATCGCCGCCACGTAGCTCGACAGCAGGATCACCTCGTTCGGATGAAACCGGGTGCCCCACGCCGGCATCGCGCCCGCGTTCGCGCCGTTCTGGATCACGTCGTAGATGTCGGTGATCGAGGCAACGCTGATGTACGCGTCGTCGGTCAGGTTGGGGCCGACCGAGCCCTCGCCGTTCGCCCCGTGGCAGCTCACGCAGTTCGCCTTGAACAGGCTCGCGGCGTAGGGCATCCACCGCTCGGCGTACTGCTCGCTCGGGTCGGCGTAGTAGCGGACCAGCGTCGCCTCATCGGGCGCGAGCTCGCCGATCTCGCCGAACTTGGCCGTGATCCACGCGAGCTTGTGCTTCTCGTGGCTCATTTTGGGTGTGTCGTACATCGGGCTGCCCGTGGTCAGCACCATGTAGAACACGCCGAAGATGACAAAGAGGAAGAACAGCGCGTGCCACCACCCGGGCGTCGGGTTGTCAAACTCGCGGATGCCGTCGTACTCGTGCTCGAGCAGCTTGGGGTCATGCGACATCGGGTTCCTCCCGGTTGGTCAGTCGGCCCTGGTGCGCGGGCTCGTCATCGTCGAGCGGCAGCGATGCCATGCGCTCGTTGTGGGGCCGCTTCGAGAGCAGCACACGCCCGGCCATGCAGGCGAACACGATCAAGAAGAGCACGAGCCCGATGGTGGGCCAGACGGCCAGATCCATGTGGCTCATGATGTCCGACATTCTCACGACGCACCTCCTTCTTCGGTCTCAGCGTCGTCCGGCGCGGGCTTTGAGATGTCCGTCCCGAGCCGCTGCAGGTACGCGATCAGCGCCACGACCTTCTTGTTCTCGAGGTTGTCGACGATCGCGTAGCCCGGCGCGTTGTCGTGGACCTGCTGCGCGACGTCCGCGGCCTGTTCCCGGGCCATCTCGACCGATCGGGTGACGGCGTCGCCGTACGGCACGCCGAGCATTGCCATGGAGTGCACCCGCGCTTCGATCTCCGCGCAGTGCAGGTCCTGATGGATCAGGTGCTTGTCGCTCGGCATGACCGAGCCCGCCTGGCACTCCGTCGGGATCTCGAAGTGGATGTAGTGCCAGCCCGCGTTGGGGTTCAAGACGCCCTCGCGCGCCAGGTCCGGCCCGATCCGCCGGCTGCCCCACTGGAACGGCCGGTCGTAGATGAACTCGCCCGGCTTGCTGTACTCGCCGTAGCGCTGCGTCTCCGAGAAGATCGGACGGATCATCTGCGAGTGGCAGTTGTAGCAGCCCTCGGCGATGTAGATGTCACGCCCCGCGAGCTCGAGCGGCGTGTACGGCTTCACGCTCGCGATCGTGGGAACGTTCGATCTGATCAGGAACGTCGGGATGATCTCGAACAGGCTCGCAAAGATAACCGCGACCGTGACGTACACCGTGAAGCGGATCGGCATCCGCTCCCACCGGCGGTGCCTGTGGCCCTGCATGAACCGGTCGCCGGCGTGGCCGATCGCGACGTTGGCGTTCAGACGGCTCTTGGGCGCCGGGCCGTCGTCGTAGACCTTTCCAAGCCTCGCCGCCCGGATGACCGGGACGTCGTAGCTCGGCGGCTTCATCCGCCACGTCTTGAAGATGTTGTACACGCCGATGCCGGTCGCGACGAGGTACATCGTGCCGCCGATCGCTCGGATCCAGTAGAACGGCATGAGCTGCGTCACCGTTTCGATGAACTTCGGGAACGCGAGCGCGCCGGTCTCATCGAACGCCCGCCACATCAGCCCCTGCGTGATGCCGGCCGTGTAGATGCTGATGACATAGAGCAGGATGCCGATCGTGCCGATCCAGAAGTGCAGGCTGGCGAGCTTCTGGCTGTAGAGCTTGCCGGTCTGGAACAGACGCGGCGCGCGCCAGTAGATCATGCCGAAGGTCATGAACCCGTTCCAGCCCAGCGTCGCGGCGTGCACGTGCGCGATGGTCCAATCGGTGTAGTGGCTCAGGCTGTTGACGGTCTTGATCGAGAGCATCGGGCCCTCGAACGTCGCCATGCCGTAGAACGTGATCCCCACGACAAAGAACTTGAGCACCGGGTCCTGCGCGACCTTGTGCCACGCGCCGCGGAGTGTCAGCAGCCCGTTGATCATGCCGCCCCAGCTGGGCATCCAGAGCATCAGGCTGAAGACCATGCCCAGACTGGCGGCCCACTCGGGCAGCGCGGTGTAGTGCAGGTGGTGGGGGCCCGCCCAGATGTAGATGAACACCAGCGACCAGAAGTGCACGATCGACAGCTTGTACGAGAACACGGGCCGATCCGCGGCCTTGGGCAGGAAGTAGTACATCAGCCCGAGGAACGGCGTGGTCAGGAAGCACGCCACCGCGTTGTGCCCGTACCACCACTGCATGAACGCGTCCTGCACGCCGGCGTACACCGGGTAGCTCTTCATGGCGTTGTCGAACGAGGCCAGCTCGCCCGTGCGGATCACGTCGACGATGCCGACCGGGATCCAGATGTTGTTGAAGATGTGCAGGATGGCAACAGTCACAAGCGAAGCGATGTAGAACCAGATCGCGACGTAGAGGTGGCGCTCGCGGCGCCTGATCAGCGTGCCGATGAAGTTCACGCCGAAGAAGCCGGCCCAGACAACAGCGATCGCGAGGTCGATGGGCCACTCGAGCTCGGCGTACTCCTTGCCCTGCGTGATGCCGAAGGGCAGCGTCAGCGCGGCCGACACGATGATCAGCTGCCAGAAGTGCAGGCGGCTCAGCTTGTCGCTGAACATGCGCGTCTTGCAGAGCCGCTGCGTGCTGTAGTAGACGGCGCAGAAGATGGCGTTGCCGGCGAACGCAAAGATCGCGGCGTTGGTGTGCAACGGGCGCAGCCGACCAAACGCGATCTCGGGCAGGAAGTTGAGCGCGGGCATCGCGAGCTGGAACGCGAGGACCACGCCGGCCAGAAAGCCGACGAGCGCCCAGATCAGGGTCGCCCACAGGAACATCCGGACGATCTGGTCGTCGTACGAGAACTCGTCGATCGCGCCGCCGGTGTGTTCCGGGGGCGCAAAGCTGGCCTCCGCTGCTGCTGCTGCCGCCGCCATGGCTATGTCTCCTCGCCGGCTCCCCGGCGATGAACCCGGATGCTGCGAACCGGGTCCGATTTCACAGTGGTGTCGGTCGTCAAATTACCGCAAACCAGATAAATATACTAGTAGACCGTTTGATACTTGGCAATTTATCGATATAATTATGCGGAAACTGGTTTGCAAAGTTTGGGATTCTGCCGGATACGAGATGTGGATGCGAATATCCGGGACTACACTCGGACGCGAGACGGCAAGGCGGCAGGCTCGCAGAAAGGAACGGAGGAACACCGATGTTCAGCAAGACAACGGAGTACGCGTTCCGAGCCTCGGTCTTTCTGTGCGAGGCGAAGGGGCGCCGCGTGCCGGCGCAAGAAATCGCCGCTGCGACCCATGTGCCGGTTCGCTACATGTCAAAGGTCCTGCAGACCTTGACGGAGGCCGGCCTGATCGAATCGCAGCGGGGCCCAAGCGGCGGGTTCTGGATCACGCGTGATCCGGTCGACATGTCGCTGCTCGACGTGGTCCAGGCCATCGCGCCGCTCGAGCGGATGTCCGCGGGCTCATCCAACGGCACGGGCGACACCAGCGGCTTCCAGTCCGACATGCGTCGCCTGTACAAGGAACTGGACAGCCTGGTCGAGATCGCTTTGAAGAAGCTCGCCGGCACCTCGCTCGACAGCCTCATGACCGACGAGTCGGACGACACGGCGGTGGAAGCCGAGCTCAACGCGGCCGCGAACGTCGGGCACCGCAACGGTGCGGGCCAGAACGGCTTCGGCGCGAACGGCACCCACTAGCGAGAAAGAGCCACCTGCCGGGATCGAACCGGCGACCTGCGGTTTACAAAACCGCTGCTCTACCAGCTGAGCTAAGGTGGCGGCCGCTTTGAGTCTAGCTCGCCCGGCGGAGCACCATCAGGTCCCGTCGAACCCGAGCGGGTCGCCGCCGGCCGCCTGCTGCGAGCTGGTTTCCTGTTCAAGCCTCTGCAGGTCGCTGTAGCTCACGGCGATCGGCTCGCCCATCGCGGGCCGAAAGTGCTCTCGCAGCTGGCTCACCAGCTCGTGGCACTTCCGGACCGGGTGCGCCCGGCTGACCACCGCTTCGAACTCGATGAACGAGCCGAGGCCTTCCACGTCATCGATATGGATCCGCACCGGGCCGGTCAGGAACAGGCACCGCATCTTGCCGACGGTGAGCTCGACGGGCAGGTCGCGCGTGCCGAAGCGTTCCTTGGCGGTGGGCTCGTCGTAAATGACATAGTGGCTCAGCCTTTGCGTGGTCTGGTCGGGTCGGTCGTAGAAGATGTACTCGATCTCGGGCGGGGCTTCGATGTCGTCGGCGTACGAGATCTCGCGCCGTTTCAGGCGACCCGATGCGACCTTGTAGTAGGTATCGACGTGCCGAAGGTCGCCCGCGTGCGTCGCGCCGAGCTGGCGGGCGATGGCTCGCGCCAGCTCCGGGTCGCGCAGCTCAGCCTTGTACTCGACGAAGAGCATGGCGGCAGTCTAACAGCTCAGGGCTAGCTGTCCGATTCCACGAGAAGCTCGAGCAGCTTCGCCTCGTCCCACACCTCGATGCCCAGCTGGTTGGCCTTGTCGAGCTTGGACCCAGCGCCGGGGCCGGCGATGACCAGGTCGGTGTTCTTGCTGACCGAGCCGGTGACCTTCGCGCCGAGCGCGACGAGCCGGTCCTTCGCTTCGCCACGGTCCATCGCCTCAAGCGTGCCGGTGAGGACGATGGTCTTGCCGGCCACCGCCGAGTCCGCATCGCTCGCTTCACCAGGTTCTCGGTACTCCCGGCTGGTCAGATCGACGCCGGCGTCGCGCAGCCCGTCTAAGATCGCCGTGCCCGCGGGCGAATGCAGGAAAGCGTGCACGACCGGCGCGGTGTCTCGGCCGAGCCCGGTCTCGTCGCGGTCCTTGGGGTCCTTGGGCAGTCCACGCTCGGCGGCCTCGGTGGTCGAGAGCGTCTTGGGCCGAAGCATCGGCTCCTCGATCGCGAGCAGCGCATCGAGGTCGGGCGCGAGCCCCGAGAGCGAGCGCGCGGTGGACTCGCCGACGTGTCGAATACCGAGACCAGCCAGAACGCGCGCGAGCCCCTGCGACTTCGAGGCCTCGATGCCAGCAAGCAGGTTCTCGAGCTTCTTGGCGCCCATTCGATCGAGCTCGAGCAACGCGTCCTTGTGCTCGTGCAGCCGGTAGATGTCCGCGAACGAGCGCAGCGGTATGCCAGACGCCAGGATCTGATCGATGGTCGACTCGCCCAGCCCGTCGATGTCCATCTGCCGGCGGCCGGCGAACCAGATCAGCTTCTCGCGCAGCTGGGCCGGGCACTGCGGGTTCACGCAGCGGCGGGCTGTTTCTTTCTCCGGATCATCCACGGCTTCAGCAGGCTCGACCTCGACAAGCCCCTCGCACGTTGGGCAGCGCTCAGGCGGAGCGATCTTCTTGGCAGACTTCGGCCGCTCGGCAGCAACGGGCCCGACGACGTACGGGATGATCTCGCCCGCCTTCTCGACCTCGCCGGTGTCGCCGATGCGGATGTCTCTTTGCCAAAC
>ERZ1740059.1800-NODE-1800-length-10654-cov-7.085102_pt1 | contig 10654 bp, 8 predicted proteins | sample MGYA00581744_ERZ1740059 | MGnify/ENA primary metagenome ERZ1740059 (study PRJEB43018, sample SAMN04849738) | marine metagenome | isolation source: floating plastic debris | place: Pacific Ocean | collected 2008-08-28 | study: EMG produced TPA metagenomics... | reverse complement strand
CAAGCCTGTGAAGCCATTGCCGCTGGCAATACTCGCGTTGTCGATGCCGCTTACTGCAACGATATCCCAATGATCTTGCTAGCCGGGTTGGGGTTTGAAGCAGAGATGGTAGACAACGCCAATCGTGAGTTAAAAAATCAGTTGGGTACGTTGGCCTACGTGCTATCTGGAGCGCAGCAGCTATTTTCTCAGGAGCTGTTTCGGGCAAAAATTGAAATCGATGGTGAGACCATTGAATTTGATACGGCGGCTGTCACTGTCGCCAATGCTGCTCCGGCCACATCGGTGACAGCTCAGGGGTTTGGCGAAGTGATTCCAGATGATGGTTTGCTGGAAATCACCATTCCTATCCCCCAAACCCGACTGCAAGGAGTCAATATGATGGCTAGCCTATTTACCTCCGCCCTGGTTAAATCTCAGTTTGAACGGGATGATGTTGTTTGTTTACGCACTAATCAGCTCAAGGTAACAACCGAGCCACCCCAGAAGCTCGTGGTGGATGGAGAACTGTGCGAAGCTAATCCGATTGAGTTTAGATGTGTGCCTGGGGGGCTGACGATCTTTTCACCACTGCTGACGGTTTAGGCCATTTGTGGTTTGATAAGCTGATCTCAAATCAAGAATACCTATATCGTAATGAGCCTGACAATAATATTCATTGATTTACCTCTAGCTTGTGAGAGCTAGTCACTTTTCGCTTTTGTATAAAAAATATATGGAGAAACTTCATTTGCTAAAGAGGTGCTAAAACTTAGCTTGCATAAGGTTTTAAGGGTTTTAGGCTTTCCAGTTTAACTGGAAGTAACCGTAGACGAGCATAAATGCTTGTAGTTCTAACGCTTGTGGAGAGAGGCTTTAAGTCTTAGTAACCACTTCTCTCCGATTCCATGGAGGGGCCAGATGCAACTTTGGGTAGTTGATGAAGAATCTGATTGTACCTTTCTGTATAATTACATCAAAAAAGTGACACTAGAAAGCCTTAAGATAAGTAAAGTGTGACACTCAAAACAATCTTTTATCTCGAATTTAAAGTATTCTTACTTTGACAAAAGAACTTAATACGCTTCATCATACTTTCGGTGTTTTGAAAAGATCAGAGCACGTTTAAAATTTGTTGTTTTTAACCTTTTACACTGAAAGGGGATTGAGTTTTATTAATATTTCACACATCAACAAGTTAAATTTAAGGCTGATGTGTGAAAAGAGCAGTTTAAGAGTGACAGATTTTGAACCAAATAAAGGCTTTAATAACAGCAAGCTTTAAGGCAACTGAGATTAGTTAAGTTATGAATATAGCTCTATCTTAACTAAGGTTTCTGATGTTTCTATCATGGAACAACCAAAATCAAAAAAGTGATCGTAGTATAGTTTTTGTGGTCTCGTTGTTAGATTATTATGAATCGTTATTATTGGGTAGTCATAGTTGCTATCCTGACTTTCAGTTTGATATTGCTTGGTAGTCGCGTTTTTGCTCAGGAAGAAGTGCTGATAGACCCAAATCCAGTCTGCTATTTTGAAGCACCTGATGGTAGTGCTACTGATCTTTCAGAGCTGTGTGGTGTGTCAGAAAACAGTAGTTTGGAGGAGCAGCTTTCTGAGAGGCATAGGGAAGCTTTAGCAAGATTGGACAATGCAATTCTTGAAATAGAAAAAGAAGAGGTTCGACAGTTTGAAGCGTTTCGAGGTACTCCTCTGCCCGAAAACTGGAAAGAGTTAGTATTGCAGACAGCCCCGGTGGTAGAAATAGAAATTTTAATACCGTAGCGTTAATATGAAAGCGGAAGTTACACATCAGTCAGAATACGTCAGAGAAGGGACGCTTTATTTTGGGATTCCTTTCGAACTTCGAAGATGTTTTTCTGGTGATGAATATGATGAAAGCTTCTATGTGATTGATGGTGACTTTGATAAAGTAGTTGAAGCTGCTAAGAGACTTCAAGGGTTCGATAAACACGAAAGAGATGTGTACGGGAAAACTCTTGAAATATCTCCTGATAAAGGGTTTTCTTTGGTTTATAGAATGAGTGGAAAACCCCTGATTATTGTAGAGACTGAAAATGCACGCGGCTCATCAAGAGAACTATCCTGTTGGGAGTTTTCCAAGTTTCTAGGAAATATTTCTGTAAGATTCTTTTATAAATGTACCGGAGATGATTCTGAGAGTTTTTATGTACTCTATAGGGACGGTCACTTAATTCAATATCTAACTGGTCTTACAGCAAAAGTTAATGGTTACGAAGATGTTCGGCTTGGAAGCGCTTTGGAGGACAAAATATGGCAAGAGAATACCGGTTTAGATTATAACCAGTATTCTCTTTTTATCGATAGAGATACTGATATTCATAGACTGGAGATAGATATTTACATTAAAGGGTTTATGGAGAACAAACTTCTAGAATTAGATGTTTATGCACCTTATATGACTCTGAATAGAGACTTTCGAAAAGTTACTGAAGTTGAATTTACTCTGGGTGGACTTAATCCAGATGTTTTTGATAGGATTGACTGCTTGTACTCTGGAATTCAGAGTACATAGCACGGTTGTTTAATAGCTTGAAGCTAGTTATTGTGGCGCTTGTTTCTCTCAGAAACTTTAAAACTAAAGCTATTGGATTAGGTCTGTTGGAATTCTTGTCTACTCTTCCCATACTTATTGCGCATTATCAGAAAAAATCTGGCCTTTGTACATGTAAAGACCTAGTTCAACAGAGGAATGGGAAAGTCTTTTTTTAAGACTAATTGAGTTGATTTGAGTCTAGAATCAGGACTTATTAGTCTTGATTTGAAACTGATTGTTAGCCGCTTTTGTGTTTAGATGGTGACATAGCCTGATTGAGAGCGTTGCTGTTAGACCCACTCAGCGGTTTCTAATAACTTTCAGCCTACATTCAAGAAAAATTAATTCTGACCTCAAAAATATCATTGGCTCCTATGGAATTCTTAGGGAGATCCTGAGGCGTTGTCTTACAAATTTAAGGCGCTTGGCGACTCATGGTAGCTGAACTAATGAAATGGTTGAACTAATTCTGTAGGAGATTCATTAGAGTATGACGCGTCTTTCTAAACTTACGTCGCAATGGCTTAAAGCGGCTAGTATTGGGTTTGCTAGCTTGTTAATCGCATTGCCTGCAACGGCTCAAGGTAGCGACAGTCAAAGTATTGCCCAGATTGCTGGCTCAAGCGATTCCTTTGATGTTCTCACCTCTCTCCTAAAGCATGCAGGTTTTCTAGGTGCCTTTGATGGCTCTAACGGGAAAGAATTTACCGTTTTTGCCCCGACAGATGATGCCTTTGGTCGTTTGCCTGCGGGAACCATTGAAAGTCTCTACAGACCTGAAAATAGAGAGACACTCTATGACGTTCTTGCCTATCACGTTATCGGTGGCAGTGTAACGTCTGATCAGCTTTCTTCGGGTGCTGTGGATAGTAAGAACGGGCTACCGTTGCAAGTGGGTGTGGGTCAACGGGTAACCGTAAATGATGCCACCGTTAGGGCAGCGGATATCACAGCCACTAATGGTGTTATCCATGTCATTGATACGGTGCTGATTCCACAGCGATAGGTTTAATTCTGGCGTTTAATTCAATGTAAAACATCTCGTGAAGGCTGTTACAACGTGCCAGCCTTCACGAGATGTTTGAGTGGAAAGATGTTGTTCTTTTATTGCCGACAGTGCAAGTCTAGTGCTGCCTTGAAGTGAGTATCAAGTTGAGACTAAATCTATTATCTTAGGTCTAGCAATGATACTAGATAGTCTTATTTTGATACTTTCGATTTTAGGATGATTGTCGATGCTGCGCAGTTATTGAGCTGCTGGCAAATGAACTGTGGCTGTGGTGCCTGTTTCTAAGGTAGAAGTAAAGGTGAGGCTGCCTTGGTGGGCATCGATGATGCGTTTGACGATGGCAAGCCCTAGACCATTGCCGGAAGACTTTGTTGAGAAAAACGGTTGGGTAAGGCGGGCTAAGGTTTCCGGTGGAATGGGCTTGCCACCATTCTGCACCGTGAGGCAAACCTGGGACGTTTGAGAGAGAGAAATTATAATCTTTTCTCCCTGGCTAACGGCTTCGCAGGCATTGCTAATGAGATTGATTAGGACCTGTTTTAGCTTGTTGCGATCGCAAGCCACATACACCGGAGCATCAGCCAGATCGACAGTCAAAACACGATCTGCAATGTCAGGCTGTTCCAATAGAGCATCAAGGGTTTCGTTAACCAGCTGATTTAGATCGCACCGGGTGGTCTCTAAAATTTGGGGTTTGGCGTACTGCAAAATTTCATCGAGCAGCTGTTTGAGACGGTTTTCTTCTTCGAGGGCCAGACTAAGACGGGTGCGATCGCGATCGCCCAGGTCCAATGCCTTTAGGGCATATAACCCCATGCGCACCGTCGTCAGCGGATTACGAATTTCGTGCACAATCATGGAGGTGAATTCACCAATGGCGGCCAGGCGTTCTTTTTCGATCAGCTGGGTTTGGGCTGCCCGCAGTTCAGCCGTGCGCTTGGCCACTTCAGCTTCTAGGGTTTCATTAAACGTTAGCTGCTGCTGATAGAGCTGAAAGTTATCGATGGCGGTGGTGGCACGCTCAGCAAACAACTCAACACACCTGATCTCTTCTGGGGAAAATGTGCGAGGTTGTTTATGAAACGAGCAAATGGTACCCAACAGTTTTCCGGTGGGAGACTTCAGGGGCACCCCCAAATAGGCCCGGTAACCCTCGGGTGTTTCTCCGTATTGGGGGTCATTCTGGGCATCGGGCACCGTTAGCAGCCGCTGGGTTTGGATAACAGTTTTGACCACTGACCCATGGATTGGGTAAGGCTCGTCGGAGCCCTTTCCCAGATCGATGTTACTGGCTAGGACTTTGCTAAAGTCTCCTAGGCTGAGGGTAACAACGGACCAGTCCATGGCGGTGAGTTCTGCAACGCCATAGGCAATGTCATTGAGGTATTTCTGCAGGTCTCCTTGCCGAAAGCTAAGGGACATCAGATAGTCTAATGTGGTCTGGGTCAGGCGATTAGACTGGTCTGGACCAATGCCCTGATCTGTATTGTCTAACCCATGGATTTGGTCTGGTTGCATTTCGGCACTCAACTGTTGGCTTGGAATTGTTCTCGAATGGTGTCTACCCGCTTGCGATTTACCCCCAGGTCAGACTTGCCTAGACGGGCGGCTGCCCGCACCTGGATTTGTCCAGACGGTTCGGCATAAAATTCGACGTCGTCTACAAAGCCCATGAGCTTACTGGAAAATTCGGCGTAGAGGTAGCTATCGGTGGCTTCGTTGATGGTGGAGCGTTCCATGCCTTCGATGATGGTTTTGAGGGATGCGATCGCATCTCCGGGGGCTTTATTACTGGCAATGGGGTCAATAAAGTGCTCTTTGTCGCTAGGGTCGGCCTGGCTGCACACACAGTTGGGCGTGCTAGGGCAGGTGAGCAGCTTACCTTGCGTAACGCCCAGATTGTCGGGACGTTTACCTGAGAATGAAAAGAGAGACATACCAACACCCTTTAGAAAATTAGGCCTTGCTGCTCCTCGAGATGATTTTATCTGCAAGATGATGTCCTATGACATATCTAACCGATTGATTCATCTTCTAAATCAGCAACGGCGAAAACTGCGTAAAGCCAGCAACGCATTAACGGTAACTCATGCTGGAATATCTTTAAAGACTACAGCGCTTCGACTTCGCTCAGTAGTCCGGCGACAAATTCTTCAATATTATTGAGCAGGTCCATTTCTCCTAGGGCCTGCCATTCATCGGGGGTGTATTGGCCGTCATTACCGACGATGTCTTGGACCCAGTGGGCCAGGTTACTGGTGTTTTGAAACAGTTCCTGGGCCTTGGTGTTGGCATCGCCGTCTACTTTTGCGGCGAGGCAAACTTTTAGGAGCTGGCTCAGGCGGGTTTCAGGCTTGGTGGATAGGAGGACGGCAATGGCGATGGTGACGGCTTTTTGGTTGGGAGACATGGCGGGGTGATGATGTGGAAAGGCGAACTCGCTTATTTTGATAATCGGCGGTTATGGGCGGCACACGTCTGACGGGGTGGGATGTTTACTTAATGCTGATGTCTTGGTTAAGTAGACGCAAATGATGGCCGTTGTGCGGAATGGATTTAAGGACGATCAATCTAGGTGACTGTTGGGATGCCTGGAGGCGATTTCATCACGATTGAAAAAGCCGTTTGACTACCTTTGAATTATGGACGTTTACTACCAATGAGCCGTTGGTGAAGTCTGTGGAGTTTGATCAGCATCAGGGCTGTTTTGCAAGATAGACGTTCTTTTGAGTTTCTACTAGCTCTTTTTTTGACTGAAAGCGGCAACGGATCAACAACTTCCATGACGTCACTGCAATCAGTATGGGGACAGTGTTGGAATGGTCTGATGGATATTCATTATTCTGGCACTAGGTTATTGACAGAACTGCAAGAAGCTAGGGGCTAGAAATTCAAGAATTTGTCAATCCTACGAGGGCAACAGGCTGAAACCATTGCTTACATGGATGTATTCACATGAAAATACCCCTCGCGGGTACTTTTTATTTGTCTTGATTCATGTATATTCGTTAGGTAGAGTAAAGTAGGCTATACAAGTCCGTTCCTACTTGTCCCTCTCTGATCGGCAATGGCCTTTGAACACGATATTTTTATCAGCTACGCCCACATTGATAATTTGGCCCTAGAAGCAGGTCAGGAAGGCTGGATCGATCATTTTCATAAGGCGCTAAGGATTCGGTTGGCTCAGCTGCGGGGAGAAAAGCCACGCATCTGGCGCGATCTAAAGCTCAATGGTAATGATTACTTTAGCGATACCATTTTGGAGCAGTTTCCCAAGGTGGCGCTATTGGTCTCCATCTTGTCACCACGGTACATGAAGTCGGAATGGTGTATACGAGAACTGGATCATTTTTATAATGCGGCCAGTGAGGCATTAGGAGTGAGGCTTGCGGATAAGTCACGTATCTTTAAAGTGATCAAAACGGATGTGCCCTTCGAAAGGCATCCTGAAATTCTTAAGCCGTTGATTGGATATCCTTTTTACGAAGTTGATCAGGCTGGGCGTCCACGGGAATTTAGCCCGATTTTTGGGATGGAGTCAAAGCATAAGTATCTGGCTAAGTTGGAAGACCTGGCCTATGACATTTGCAAAACTCTGGAAGCCCTGGAAGCTGCTGGATCTTTAGATACTACTCGCGAGATACAAACGGTTGGCCCGTTCGTACCTAAGCCAACGAACTCGCCACAGCCTGATGAAAATCAACAGAATGACAAGCCGCAGATTTATCTGGCTGAAGTGCCAATAGGGTTAGAAGATTCGCGGGATCAGATTCGGCGAGACTTTGAGTTAAAGGGTTATGAAATCCTGCCGGGGGAACCGCTACCCAACGATCCTGGTGAGTTTAATCGAGCGGTACAGCAGCATTTACAAACGAGTAAGCTGTCGGTGCATATGGTGAGTAATCAACCTGAGGTTGGTAGCTCTTATGCTGATGTATATCAACAGATGGCGTTTGCTAGAAGCCAGGAACAGGTACAGCTGGCGGGTGATGTGGTACAGTCCCGTTCTGACTTTAGCCGAATTCTGTGGATGCCATCGACAGAGCAGCCCATGGATGAAGCATTGCAAGTGCTACAAAATGATCCAGATTTTCTCAATACGGGTTTAGAGGATTTGAAAACATTTATTCAGGATCGGCTAGAGCGACCGACGGCTGCCCCCGTTGAGGCTGATGGTGAACTCAAGGTATTGCTGGATTGCAATGAGCAAGATTTAGTGTCACCAACCATTGAACCGTTGTACGAGTTTTTGAGTGAGCGCTTTGAGGTGCAGCTACCGGACCATGACACTGGCAGTCTGGCAGCGTCAGAAAATTTATTACGTCAGTGTGATGCAGTTTTGATTTACTATGGCCACGATGCTAGCGGTCTGTGGCTAAAGCGGCGTTTGTTGGCATTGCAGAAAACCCTGTATAAGCGGCTGCGACCGTTGCTAGCCAAGGCTGTGTATGTAGCCGACCCGCAAAAGCAGGCGACAGCAGGAAATATTCCTGTAATTCAGGGGGCTAATGGATTTACGCCCAATACTTTAGAGCCCTTTTTGATGCAGGTTCAGGGAGGAGGATAACGATGGTTGCTTCACCTGCGATAATGAATCCATTTCCAGGTCTGCGCCCCTTTGACCTGGATGAAGAGCATCTATTTTTTGGTCGTGAGGGCCAGGCGGACGAGCTGCTGGACCGTCTGAATCAAACGGGTTTTTTAGCAGTGGTGGGCTCCTCCGGTAGTGGTAAGTCTTCATTGGTGCGGGCAGGCTTGTTGCCATCGCTTTATAGCGGTTTCTTAAATGAAGCGAGTTCCCACTGGCGAGTGGCACTAATGCGGCCAGGCAATGCTCCGATTCAGAATTTGGCTGAGGCGCTGAATGAGCCTGATGTGTTTGGTCAGGATCTAGAGGCAGAAGATCGTGACCTATACACTGAGCTGACGGAAACCACATTGCGGCGAGGGGACTTAGGGCTGGTTGAGGTGGTTAAGCAGGCCCGCATGGCTGTTCAGGAAAGTTTGTTGGTGGTAATCGATCAGTTTGAGGAACTGTTTCGGTTTAAGCGCATGGCGGATACTGTGGCAGCTGATGATGAGGCCGCTGCGTTTGTGAAATTGTTTTTGACAGCGGTGCAGCAGGAGGAAGTTCCTATTTATGTGGTGCTGACGATGCGGTCAGACTTTTTGGGGGACTGTGCTCAGTTTCGTGGGTTGCCGGAGGCGATCAATGACAGTCAGTATTTGATTTCTCGGATGACGCGGGACCAGCGGCGGAGTGCGGTTGAGGGTCCGGTGGCGGTGGGTGAGGCGACGATTACGCCGCGATTGGTGAATCGGGTGCTGAATGATATGGGGGATGACCCGGATCAGTTGCCGATTTTGCAGCATGCGATGATGCGGACTTGGCGGCGTTGGTCCCAAGACCATGGCCTAAATGAGCCTTTGGATCTGCGGCACTATGAAGCGGTTGGTGGCATGACTGGGGCGCTGTCGCAACATGCGGATGAGATTTATCAGTCGTTGGATGTCCGCTCGCAAGCTGTTGCGGAGAAGTTATTTAAGTGTTTGACGGAGAAGGGGCCAGATAATCGTGAGATTCGGCGGCCCACGTCTTTAGCAGAGGTATGCGCTGTGGCGGGGGCTAGACTGGAAGAGGTGATTCGGGTGGTGGATGCTTTCCGGGCGACGGGGCGCTCGTTTTTAATCCCGCCGGAAGGGGTGGAGCTGGATGACGACAGTGTTTTAGATATCTCCCATGAGAGTTTTATGCGGGTGTGGAAACGCCTGAAAAACTGGGTGGATGATGAGGCGCGGTCGGCGCAGATTTATCGGCGGTTGGCGGAAACTGCGGTATTACATGAAGCGGGGCAGGCTGGTTATTTGCAAGATCCTGAGCTGACCGTGGGGTTGACTTGGCGGCAGGTGGTGAAGCCTAATGAGGTCTGGGCGGAGCGATATTCTCCTGAGTTTGAGGAGACAATGGCGTTTTTAGATGCAAGTGCTGGGGAGAAGGAGCTGGTTCGGCGGCGGAAAAATAGGGTGCTGTATAGCTTTATTGGCAGCTTGATTATGTTGTCAGGTTTGGCTATTGGTGCTGCGGGATTTGCATTTGTGCAGTTGGGAAGAGCTGAGGAACAAAAAGTATTAGCAAATGAACGTGGTGATGAGCTGGAAGAACAAGGAGACGACCTAAAAGAAGCCCTTGGCAAGGCTAAAGAAGCTCGCAGAGAAGCAGATAGCAAACGCTCTGAAGCTGAGGCGGCTAAGCAAGAAGCAGAGGAAGCTAGTACTGAAGCTCAAGAACGAAAACAAGAAGCTGATCAGGCACAACAGGCTGAGGCTGAACAGCGGCAGCTAGCAGAAACGGCACTGGTGAGAGCAGAAGAGGGAGAGGTAGAAGCTCAGAGGCAGGCTGATATTGCTCGCGACCAAACTCTTATTGCTGAGGAAAATGCAGCTCAGGCTCGAATCGCTACTGCAAGAGCTGAGCAAGCAACTGAAAAAGCTAAAATTCAAGCCTTGAATTCTGATATTCAGGCAAAGGCGTTGACTGTCGAAAATTTGATGGCTAGCAATTTGAATTTTAAGGCTCTGCTAACTGCCCTGGAAATAGTTCAAGAGATTAATCAACTGGAACGACAAGACTTTAGGCAAACTATGGCTGCTGCTAAGGCACAGAAAAAATTTCCAGTTAACCCTGTCTCAGACGCTGATGGCTCAGATAGCCTAATTTTGTCCAACATTAGGTTGCAAGCTGTTTCAGTTCTACGTGAAGCCTACTATTTATCTGGCTATTTAGAAAAAATACCTTAGAAGGTCACTCAGTTTCGGTCAGGAGTGTCAGTTTTTCTCCTGATGGTCAAACTCTTGCTAGTAGTAGTGTTGACGGTACTATAAAACTGTGGAGCCTTAGCGGGCGAGAACTACAAACGCTTGAAGGCCACCTAGATAGGGTCAGGAGTGTCAGTTTTTCTCCTGATGGTCAAACCCTGATTAGCGCTAGCGAAGATGGCACTGTAAAGATGTGGAGCCTTAATGGACAAGAACTACAAACGATTGAAGGACAATCAAATTGGGTAAACAGAGTCAGTTTTTCTACTAAT
>ERZ1740059.1798-NODE-1798-length-10656-cov-5.132818_pt1 | contig 10656 bp, 7 predicted proteins | sample MGYA00581744_ERZ1740059 | MGnify/ENA primary metagenome ERZ1740059 (study PRJEB43018, sample SAMN04849738) | marine metagenome | isolation source: floating plastic debris | place: Pacific Ocean | collected 2008-08-28 | study: EMG produced TPA metagenomics... | reverse complement strand
AGCTATCGTCTTGCCCGTGATGCTGGCACCCCCGGTTATTTTGGCAGTTGGGATGGTGACCAATGGCGTACAGGTGTAACTCGCAATAAGGTTGGACTCACCATCAATATCTGCAAAGAGCATGGATCTTATGGGCGCCCTCGTTTCCATTTGCGTATGTACGGCATGATAAATTTCTATACTGGCAACCACTTCCTGTGAGTCACTGAAAGGATAAGCTACTTTCCTAAGTGTGGAGGCAAATTCCCCATTGGTTAGACCCGCTACATAAACGAAACCGTTATGATAATCTATGTCTGTAATGGACAAAGCGGTAGCCGGCGTTTCATTCCAAAATGTTAAATCGTCTGACGCCGGATTGTTTATGGACACGCTTGAACTGTTTGAATTATTCACTTCTAAAAACCGGATATCTGGATTAACCGGGCTCACAATAGCGACAACCGATGCTGCATCAGGCTCATGCCCCATTTTGATAGATACATAGGCTTCCTGGCTAACCGGATGAATCTTCATATCGTTGATGATAACATCTCTAGGTTCAAGGTTCAGCTTTTCAGCAACCATGGTGTCAAACCCTTCAAGGTTATATGGAACGGGATCTTTTAGCTCCTGGGCTTCAGTTTGTACGGCAAGTACTTTTGCACCCTTGCTATCACCGATAAATAAAACATTGTCCGGACCAAATGCTAAGATATTTGCTCCGGCTAATTCAGCATCGCCAGAAATTCTCGTTTTTTTCTGAGTTACTGCTACGACATCACTTTGAACAGGCTTATTTTGATTACAACCAACCGCTATTAAAAACAACGTAATCAGTTTAATTGAATAGTTTTTCATAGTACTTATATATTAGTTTGATTAAAAAGTAGAGTTATAAATGTGTAGTTAATTCTTTTAAATAAGGCGCTTAAAACTGCCTCCATATCTTTAGGGGCTTTCATTGCTTTTTGTAATCGTGTTAAGAACCTTCCATGCCCTCTCCTGTCGATCAAAGTCCAAAACGTGGGTGTGATCAACTTCCCACAGCGGACCTGTTATATCTTTATGATGGGGAGTATATGTCCTTCCACTCAAGTAGGTTCTGTCAACGTTATGAAAGACGTCGAGAAATCGCTTTGCCCCGGAGGAAACGGGCTGATTTATACCCATAAGCGAGCCAACGAGAGGCATGACGCTCTTCATAATGAGTGATGCAAAACCTTTCTGATACCTCCCCACATTAGTGCCCATATTTGGGCCTGGACCGACTGCAAAGAATGAAGTTCTATGGCCAAATAGGTGATGCATCGCTGAACTCCACCAGGCTGAAAAAAGCTTAGTTGTCGAGTAATAGCGTTGATTGCTATACAAATCTGGTTTGGTCCCCTGAATGAAATTGAGCATTGCTTCTTCTATTGTAGAGCCAAAAGAACTGGTTCCCTCAAATGCAAAATCGTACACGCGCATACCCATAATAGCAGGGGCAGTATTGTTGGCAGCTGCTGAACCCACGATAATAACGCGTGACCCATTGGCAAGTAATTGGTTTTCTAATAAACCTGTACAGAGTATATGATGACCTATAAGCGAACTGGCGAAAGTGAGTTCAAAACCATCTACACTTTTAAGAAGTTCCTTGCCAGATACAATGCCGGCATTAAGTAAGAGAACATCAATGTCTTTTGCACGCCGGGAGAGTTCATGAACAGCAGCCCTTGCCGATGCAATACTCGATACGTCCACGGCCAAGGTTTCAAAAGGATCCTTGCCCACCCTTTCCATGAGTGCAAGCCTGGCAGTGGTTGCCTTTTCAATATTCCTGCAAGCAAGAATTACCCTGCCATAGCCTGCTTCTGCAAGCTGGGCAGCGGCTTCAAAGCCTAATCCGGAATTCGCACCTGTTACTAAAGCTGATTTTACTTGTTTGGTATCAGTCATGTTTTATCTTGTTTTCAAGTGCGAATGAATTTTGCTAGACCTGGATTTAGATTTAGAATAGGCTGGGTAATGCGATATTAAGTGAAGCTATAATCGCCCAGCCACTTCCAAAATCATTCTGTCGTTCTACATAGTATTCCCCCTCAATAAACCATTGGATAGGTGTGTTGCCAAGGAGAAACAAACTGCCGGCTCCAATGCCAACGGGAATTTCTAATTTATTTCCACTTTCGGCCTCCCAATCAACAGAAACGGTAGGTCGCATTCCAATTTGCCAGGTCGGTGTGGCGCGATAATTTATAATGTATTGAAATGAAGAATTGGTGACGGAGGATCGATCTGAGTCTCCACCGATTGTCCACCAAGTTTGTGCAATCAGTCCAATATTAAAACTACTAATAGAAAAGCTGCCATAGTCAGGAGCTTGGTAAAATAGTAAACCCGCCGGCCCCATGGTAAACTTACCGCTTCCTAAGACGTCATCACTTGCTGTAGGAAAGGTAAATGTTGGACCAAAACCTGAAATTAGCCCACCACCCTCTTTTGGAGCCGGGGCAATAAGTGCGAATAGATTCATGTCCCCAAAACCATTCGTTCGGTCAAAAGGGTCTTCCGGATTGGCGCTAAAGGGCACAGAAAGATGTTGCAACGTCGTTCGGGAGATGAGATTATACTTCCCACCAAGTAAAGGAGCTACAATAACAGGTTGGAGTATAGTACTATTTTGAGGATTATCACTTATACTTTCGTCATCAAAATAGAGCAACTCATTTTTGACGAAAAGAAGAGTAAGACCAGAAGCAGGATTGGAGACCTGCTGAGCAATTTCTCCCAAATCCTGTTCGGACTCATCTTGTGCAGATGCAAAATTGATATAGAGAATGCCAAAAAAAACACTTGCTAATATTTTAATGATTGTTTTCATGATTCTTTCATTGTCATGGTTTTAAGATTATATAGTGGGTATAGACAATTCAGTTAAACAAGGAACTTAATATGGGTCCCAGAGTGAAGACCACGCCGAATTCTTCTCCCTCTGATTCGCTTGATTCAATATAGTATTGCCCCTCTACCCTCCATTTGATAGGTAGGTTGCCAATTTTAAAAAGATCCCCTAGCTCTTCACCAAGGTAAAACAGCGCCGCGGCTGGACCTATCTGATATTTCCCGGATCCTAGTTCGTCCTGGCTGGCTGTCGGAAAAAGGGAGCTGAATCCCAAACCCCATACAAAACCCTTATGCCCTGATTTTGTTGAAAGCAATGTCATCAAACCAGCGTCTCCGAATCCATCAACTCTTTCGATCTGCACTTGATCATCCGAGGAGCCATGCAATTCATGAGGAGCTGAAACAAATTCAAAACTTGCCCTCATAGCAAGGGTAATTTTGTTATTAAAAATTCGAAGCCCTACGATAGGCTGAATCACTGTTTTATTTTCCGGTTCCTCGTCAAAGCCTTCTTCATCAAAAAAAACCGTTTCATTTTCTACCAGTAGAAATGAAACATTCGACACCGGATGACTGGTTTGCTGTGAGATTTCGCCGTTATGATCTTCATGGTTTTCCTGGGCAGCACATAACGTTTTGAAAAGAATAAAAATTAAGAATAACAATTTTTTCATTCCACTATTCAAGAATTGATATGTGTGAAATTTTGCCTAAACAAGTTCTAAGGTTACCGGTTCGAGAGTCTGAATCTACATCTCATATTCATATAAATTTGAGATGTAAAAAACCAGATTGCATTACGATTTCATAAGAAAAGAGGCCTGAAAGATAGATAAGTAAGATCCTTTCCCCATTACAAACATTATCATCAACAGGCCTCTATGTCATTAAGAATTTTGGAAGAGTAAGTAACATTAAAATTTACTGGGATCAACCGGGTCAGTTCCTGCTCTCAACTCTGTTGGATCGTCTACGCCATCTCCATCGGAGTCGGCCTTGTAGGGGAAAATTCCCATTTCTACTTCCTTGCTATTAGGAATGCCGTCTCCGTCAATATCATCGTCTAATTTGTCTTCAATGCCATCACGATCGGTATCCTCCCATCTTGCCGGATCATTTGGAAATCCATCAAAGCCGTCTTCAACTCCATCATTATCAGAATCAACAAAAAGTGGGATATCTACACCTATCCATAGGGATCTTGCATCCGGAATATCACCAGTAAAAATCTTGGCTCCTACTTCCTCATAGAACTCACTCATATGGAAAGGACGCTGCTCGTTAGGCCTCCCGATGTGGATACCTGGTTTCCAGCCAACGGGTGTAAGGTTTCGAAGCGCCCATGACATACTTTCCCGATCTGTAACGGTGGCTTGAGATTGCATGCTATTAGCCAGCCATGCGGTAAGGATAATGTTAGCGATCACCTCCTGGATCTCTCGGTCAGAATAATGTCGTCGCAATTCTTCGATATGGGCTGCTGTCGCACGTGATAATGGTAAGGGACCCGCATCACGAGCCAAACGCAAAGCGGCCTTTTCTGCTGCGGTGAGGTGCTCTGCTCTTTCGAAATCCAGAAGCGCTTGAATTTTTGCAATAATCTCTGGAAAATCTTCCTCCGGAATTTCGTCATGTGGATAATCATCTTCAGTAGTTTCAAAAATCCCATATGCTCCGTGTACCTGACAGTGCACACAACCACTTGTTTGTTGGTATACAAAAAATAGCGCCCACTTAAATTGAATGGTAAGCGCTCGATCATCTTTCAAGAGATAAGAATCCATTCCAATCGTGCCCAGTGAACTTTGACGGGTCCATTCTTCATCAAATTTGTGTCGGTCACTATACGGATATTTGGTCCTTGGCACTATCGGCGCTTTATAATGCTGGTAATCATAGGCGGCAACATCGAACGGCTTCGTCGGAGGATCAGGACGGTTTTCATCGTCCCAGCTTGGTTTCTCCCACTTCAGGTAATCTTCCGGGTAGAAATCAAAGGGATCTTCAACTCCATCTTTATCGTTATCGAATGTGACCGGGGAAACATCATATCCGGTAAGGTAATTCACCCAATCGCTTTTAAATACCGGGGCAGGGGCCGTAAGATCCCCTGGTTGCCAACTGGCCAGCACTTCTTTGTGGGCATCATCCAGGGCTTTGCCAACGAACGCATTGGCTCGTTGTTCTTTCTTACTGCTACTCGCATTTCGTCCAGGCTTCCAGCCAACTTTCGATAAGTTTTTCTCAGCCCATTTGAGGGTTTTCTCATCCGTTGGGATGGGCAAAACGCGATCATGCGTGGCTAAAGCCGAATTGACCGACGCCAGGTCAAAGAGCGCTGCGATTTGCCGATCTGTAAAATGGGTACGGAGCAGGGCATGTGTATCTGCTGTCACCCTGCTAGGATGCGGAGACGCCAATTCAATGTACTTGAATGCAGCCTTCATACGAGGGTTTTCAATTGACTGAATGTAGGTGGGCGACCAGATGGCAAGGATCTCTTCCATGCGAACACCCATCAGTGATAGCTGATAGGCTCTGCGTGCCTGATGATGATTGCTACCTGTCAGGATCATTTGTAATAGCGTCAATTTCCACTTCGACGTGGCATCAAACATGCCGTCCGCATGGATCATAACATCTGCTATCAATAATTTTTCGTAAAGATCACGAATGTTACTTACATCGATTTTGTGTCGATCATAGTAAGGCATCTCCCTGTCAGCCGCCGGTGGCAGAGGGGGATCCGTGGGTAAAGTACGTTGAGCCATCAACAGCTGGCTCATAAAACAAAATGTACCTAATAATATTAATAATAATGTTCTCATATTTTTAATTTTTTTGCTGATGATTTTACTTGTTTTAGTCCTTGGTGATCTTTAAGAACATACCATTCGGGTTGACCGAATACGTGGGGACCGCTTGAAGTACATCCCAATGCTCCAACACCTTGCCATCCGGCGCGTAGTAGTAGAGATCAACAGCAGCTGTGCCGAGGTCATCGGGATCCGTCGTATCAAGGTTGCGAAAATTGACATGGGCCATGGCCCAGTCTCCGATGACCATGATGCGGTGAACATCAATTTCTACGGGATATTGCTTAACTGAAGAAGAGAACACCATGGCAAGACCATTGTAACCGTCAGGAACCATCGTGCTGTGCTGAACGTAATTGTTGGATAAATACTTCTTCAGGTTATCGGGTGTGGGCTCCGTAGACAGAATCTTGTAGATCTCAATAATATCTTGTGCACGCTTGCGTCCTTCATCATCAATAGCAATGATTTCTGTGGTGAAATTTTTCGGAACCACATTAACCTTATCCATCTCTTGATCTTGAGATTTTATTGGTCGTCCATCTTGTGCGTAGGCGCCTATAGAGAGAATAAACGCTCCAAGGAAATACATCACAATTAATTTGAGCTTAGTTTGGTACATTGTTAAAATAGTTAGATCGTTATAAAAAATTACCGGTCTAACTATTTCAATTAGGGAGCCATTCTAACTGGAATAAGTTAATGTTTTGACTTACAGTATTTTATGTTTTTATGAGATGGTTGGAAGTCATTGAAAAACACAATATTTCGTAGTTGTTCACCTAGTCAAATACGAAATGTCGTAGGACGTGGGACTGAATCAACAATATCGTTTTTCGATTCCTAACTTCTTAATTTTTGAATCTAAGGTATTGGGATGTACGTCAAGAAGTTGAGCGGCTCCATTGATTCCCCTAATTTTTCCTTTTGCGCAGTCTAACGCCCTTAATATTATCTCCTTTTCGAACTCCACTAACGTCTTCATGGGTTGAGTGTTATATTCTGACGTATCGCTTAAATGGTGGATAATATTTCTATTTTCATTCGGAGTGATGTCAATCGTAGTTCCTTTGGCGAGAATAACTTCTTTTTCAATAACGTGTTGTAATTCCCGTACATTACCAGGCCAACTGTAATCCAAAAGTCTGGGCATGGTATGCCTTGAAAATTTCAGATTGGATTTGCCTAATTTTTTGGAATATTGATTTAAGAAATGATCAGCTAAATCCGGAATTTCTTCTTTTCTTTCTTTTAATGGATCCAGGGTAATAGGAAAAACACTTAGCCGATGGTATAGGTCAGAACGATATTTTCCCTCCTCAACAAGCTGAAGCAGATCTCTATTCGTTGCTACAATAATTTTCACATTTAATTTAATGGGCTCGGTACCGCCAATCCTAACGACCTCCTTCTCCTGCAGGACACGTAAAAGTTTAGGCTGAAGTTCGAGGGGCATCTCGCCAATTTCATCCAGGAATATAATCCCATTATTGGCCATTTCAAACTTACCAATGGACCTTTTAAAAGCGCCGGTAAAGCTTCCTTTTTCGTGCCCAAATAATTCAGATTCTATTAACTGAGCCGGAAGCGAGGCACAATTGATCTTAACCATGGGCTTGGAAATCCCTGAGTGATTATGGAGTGACCTTGCCACTAATTCTTTTCCTGTGCCGGTTTCCCCAACAATTAAAACCGTTGTATCAAGACCAGCGACCTGCTCTATTTTTTCCTTGAGCTCGATGAGTTTCTTACTTTTTCCAACAAAGCCTGTAGGATAACGATCCGTTTTAATTTCGTCTTCCAAATAATTTTTTTCCTGTACTGCATTATCCCGTAGCATAATTAATTCTTTGAGGTATAAGTTATTTTGTACTGCTACTGATATATGGTTGCCCACGGCCCTAAACACGTCAAAATAAGCCGGGCCGAAAGAGTCTTTTTCCGGAGAAAATATACCGAAAAAACCCAGGTAAGTGCTATTCAATTTAAGTGGTAAGAACATGGAGCTTTGGACACCTGTGCTTTCCAATAAGTTATGAGCATCTTCATTTACAAACATCGTTTTTAGTTCCTCTATGCTGTACATGGTTGGCTCGTCTCTCTCCATCACTTTTTTAAAGCCGTCGGTAAGTGGCATTGGGTTGAATTTTCTCATCTCCCGATCTATATGCTCAATGAAACTTTGATCCACATCAGGAAAAGACGTATCTAATGTGATTGTCAAATTTGTTTTAGCTTTATCCAATATGGCAAAATGCGGAGGTACTTTTATTTCAACCAGTGATCGTAATGATTTGATCACAGCGCTGAAAAATGCATCGCTGTCGTTGACATAATGGACTGCTGAATTGAGTTCGAATAAAAACTTCCTTTCTTTCTCAATTCTCGACATACTCTTATTTTCCATCAGAAGTATTTATTTACATTAGTTATAAGTGCTGATGGGAGAAACCATCAGAAAAGGAAAGATTGGACCTTTAACTAAAAAGATCCAATCTACCTGTCGGTCTTTATTAAAGAAAGATTCTTTCTTCCGATCAGAAGAAGAATCGTCCGACAAAATCAAGCCTTGTCCCTTTACCTTCCGTACCATCCGCAGTCTCTAGGGTTTGATAGTTGTATTCAAGGCCGAATGCAGCCACATCAACTGGGCTCCAAAACAGATTTACTGTGTATCGTTCGCCACCGGAATACAACAGTCCGTTAACCAATTCAGGGGAATCCAACTCGAAAACGCTGGCCATAAATGTGGAGCGCACACGATCTGACCACCAATGTTGATAGGTGGCAAATGCTCCAAAAATCCCGGTGGCTTCAATATCACCATTATCAGCAATGTGTCCGTCAAGACCTCCCACATCGACAAAAGACGAATAGTAATGAACGAATCCTTCGCCAAATTGCGTGGCAAAACTGAAGTTATCCTTATCATGCCAAAGCGGAAGCTTAATGCGACCGGAAAAGTTGAAACCGCCGGTATATACATCTTCTGCTGCCGAACGCAATTGCATGAAAAGTCCGGCAAGACGTACATACCCCCAAGACCGTTCTAACCTTCCGAAACCAATGAAATTAGGCATGGCCTCAGAGCGGTATTGCTCATCGGAACCGCTGTATTCAAACGCAGGATTCTCAATACCAAAACCCCAGTGGGATCCTTCATGGTTGCCTCCTCGCATGTATACGATAGCAGGTTGTCTCAATACCGGTGCAGCCAGCGGGCTTTCCGCGTCGGCTCCTTCTGGCATCGAAAAGAGGTCAACAAATGCAGAATGGTATTGACCGAATCTCCAGTCGCCTAATTCAACCCCGGCATGACGCAGCCTGGCCGTGTAATCATTCGTAAATTCCCCGGTATTCCCATTACCAAACATATCGAATTCAATAAATATTCTAAGGTTTCCCACTTTTGTAGGTGAGCGGTAATCAAAATTTAATTGCGAAAGCCGGGTATGAATACCGAACTGCTGATCTTCATCTTCCGGATCTTCGTCAAGAGGAATAGAGGGCGGTACACCAATCTGCTGAAACCCTTGGTTATCAAAGTCAAAGTTGGCGTTTACCTGTACCATTCCTCCAATCTTAAAGCTCCCTTTAGTTCCAGGGACCTTAATAGCACCGGTGAACTCACCCGACTTTACAAATGCGTCATCCGGAATAACACCGATGTAATGCTCAACTTCTGTTGTGTCTGTTTTCTCTTGAGCAAATGCCTGCGGAGCCAGTATTGTCAATATAAGAGCAATAGTACAAGTGATGTTTATGTTGGACTTTCTTTCTCTCGCCTTGAAGTTGGTACCGCCCGTAGCTACTGAAAATGTCTGAATGTGCTGCTTCATACTTTAAAAATTCATGGGATCAACGGGGTCCGTTCCGTTTTTGATCTCTGTAGGATCGTCTACGCCATCACCGTCTGAGTCCGCCTTGTAAGGGAAGGTTCCTTTAGCTACTTCTTCGCTGTTGGGGATACCGTCGCCGTCTATGTCGTCGTCTTTCGCATCTTCGATACCGTCGCGGTCCGTATCTTCCCATCGACTGGGATCATTCGGGAATCCATCATATCCATCCAGAACCCCGTCAGAGTCAGAGTCTTCGGTCAACGGAACATCTACTCCGATCCATTCAGACGTGCCATCAAAGATTTCACCGGAATTAATTTCACCAAATGCGTAAATGTTCATTTCGGTCATATGAAAGCGTCGCTGCTCCGAGATCATTCCAAGATGCGAACCCGGTTTCCAGCCCGCTGAGGTTAGGTTGTCCAACGCCCACGACATGCTTAGGCGATCAGTCACGGTAAGCTGCGATTGCATGTCAGAGGCTAGCCAGGAAGCTGCAATAATCGTTTCTATGATTTCCTGAATCTCGCGGTCAGAATAATAGCGTCGCAATTCCTCAATATGTGCTGCGGTGGTGCGAGCGGGCCATGAGGCGGCATCCCGGCCAAATCTATACATGGCTTTTTGGGCATCTGTGAACAGATCGGATCGCTCAAAGTCAAAAAGGGCGTGAATCTTCTTAAGTACACCAGGGTAATCAGCGGTAGGAATTTCATCATTATCGTAATCGTCCTTGATATCATTGTATATTCCATATGATCCGTGTACCTGACAGTGGCCACACCCACTTGCCAATTGGAAGACGAAAAACATCGGCCATTTCTCCGACATAGGCAGAGCGCGATCTTTTATTGAGAAGTGATCTTCCATTTTGCTCGTGCCCACAGAGGCCAGACGCGTCCATTCAGTGTCAAACTTGTGACGGTCGCTATAAGGGTATTTGATTTTAGGAACCACCGGTGCCTTGTAGTACTTGTAATCGTAAGCAGTTGTGTTAAAAGGCTTTGTTTTAGGGTTCGGTAGATTGGCTTTGTCCCACTCAGGATTTTCCCAACGGAGATAATCATTTGGATAGAAGTCAAATGGTTCTTCTATGCCGTCCTGGTCGCCATCGAAGGTGACAGGAGAAATAC
>ERZ1740059.1796-NODE-1796-length-10660-cov-5.948986_pt1 | contig 10660 bp, 6 predicted proteins | sample MGYA00581744_ERZ1740059 | MGnify/ENA primary metagenome ERZ1740059 (study PRJEB43018, sample SAMN04849738) | marine metagenome | isolation source: floating plastic debris | place: Pacific Ocean | collected 2008-08-28 | study: EMG produced TPA metagenomics... | reverse complement strand
ATCTCGGCATCTGGATGGCCGGTCACGTCGCCGTGTCCATCTACCCGACGGTCTCGGCGGAGACGCTCGGCTACGTGCTCGAGCACTCCGAAGCGAAGCTGCTCTTCGTGGGCAAGCTCGCCACCTGGGAGGAGATGGCGCCGGGGGTGCCGGCGGGCTTGCCGCTCGTGCGCTGCGCCTTGAGCCCCGCGCTGGATGCGCGTGAGTACGAGGAGATCCTGGAGGCCCACGCGCCCATCACCGACGACCCCACGCGGGCCGACGACGACACGGTGCTGCTTTGCTACACGTCCGGCAGCACCGGCAAGCCCAAGGGGGTCGTGATCACGGCCGGCGCGTCCGTGGCGGCGGGGCGGACCATGGGCGTACGCCTCGGCATGGGGCGAGACGACCGGCTCATCTCCTACCTGCCCCTCGCCCATGCCTTCGAGCGCGGGCTCCTCGAGATCCCGAGCTTCCAACACGGCTTCCAGGTCTTCTTCGCCGAGTCCTTGGACACCTTCATCGAGGACGTGCAGCGCGCGAAGCCGACCATCTTCCAGTCGGTGCCTCGGCTCTGGATCAAGTTCAAGCTCGCCATCGAGGCGAAGATGCCGCCGGCGCGGCTCCAGCGCCTGCTGAAGACGCCGCTCGTCGGCGGGCTCGTGCGCGGGAAGATCCTCCGCGGCCTGGGCCTCGAGAAGACGCGCGTCTGTGGCTCGGGGACGGCCCCCATTCCCGGCGAGGTGCTCGGCTTCTACGAGCGGCTCGGCCTGACCATGGTCGAGGGCTACGCGATGACCGAGAACTGGTGCGCGGCGACGCTCGGCACGCCGGGCAAACACCGCGTGGGCACGGTCGGGGAGCCCGTGGCGGGCACGCGCTTTCGCATCTCGGACGTGGGGGAGATCGAGATGCAGAGCCCCGGCATGATGAGCGGCTACTACAAGCAGCCCGACGTCACGGCGGCGGCCTTCACGGAGGACGGCTGGCTCAAGACCGGCGACCGGGGCGCCTTCGACGCGCACGGATCGCTGAAGATCACCGGCCGGGTCAAAGAGCTCTTTAAGACCTCCAAGGGCAAGTACGTGGCGCCGGCGCCCATCGAGAACCGGCTCAACACGAGCCCGGGCATCGAGCTCTCGTGCGTCATGGGCCGCGGGCTCACGCAGCCCATCGCCGTGGTGCAGCTCGACGAGGAGACGCGCGCGCTCTTCGCGACGGACCCCGGGCGCGTGGAGGCGCAGATGGAGGACGTGCGCGAGGCGGTGAACGCGCAGCTCGAGAAGCACGAGCGCCTGGATCGCATCGCCATCTCGGAGGGTGAGTGGACCATCGCGAGCGGCCTGCTCACGCCGACGATGAAGATCCGCCGCGCGAGCATCGAGGAGCGCTTTGCGGCGCTGCTCGAGTATTCGTCAGGGGCCAGCGAAGACCGCGTCCACGGGAAGGGCGCCGCCAAGCGCCTCGAGCTCTAGCGACGCGCCGCGGCCGGCCTGCTGGAAGGTCCAGACGTCGGTGCTCCCGGCGCGGGCGAAGAGCTCCACACGCTCGGGTTCTGGGCCACCAGCAGGTAGGCCCGGAGCGAGGCGAGCCGTTGGTAGTGCGCCCATTTCTCGCCGCGGTCGCTCGCTTCCGCCCGTGGAGAGAGGACCTCTACCAGGAGCGTGGGGTTCGTGATGGCGTGCGGGTCGTCGTCGGCCGGGATGACGAGTCCCGCAGCCGACGGTGAGATCGGGGTACGTCGTGCGGTTCGTGGCCGTGACGCGGACGCGCACATCCGAGGAATACACCGAGCGGCCCGCTGCGCGCGCCAGCTGACCGATCATGAGCTTGAGGTTGGCGACCAGCCGACCGTGCTCGATGGTGCCCCCGGCCATGGCGACGACGGCGCCGTTCACGTACTCGTGCTTCGTCTCCGCTGCCTCGTCGAAGGCGAGGTACTCCGCGTAGCTCATGATGCGGGCGCCCTCGGTCACGACCTCACCGTACGCGTCTCCGCGCCGGCGACCACCCTCCGGAAGGGGGGCCCCACGGCGGTCCGCAGCCTAAGGGCGAGCCGCGAGGGGAATGCAACGCGGGGTCCAGGTGGCGGGCTCGGCGCAGGCCTGCCGTAGCCGCTCGGCGCGAATCGCGTCATCGAGGGACACAGGCCACCACGGCTCCACGTACTCCGCCTCGATGCTCTCGCGCTCGTCGATCGCTCGACTCACGATGGGCGCGTTGGTGCAGCGAAGCTCGCTGCGCCGGAACCAGTCGCGCACGCCACCAAAACGTCGAGCTGCGAAGGGCAGCTGCGCATCGCTCGGTTCCGTGCCCACCAGAACCCAGCCCCCCACCCGTCCCTCGACGACGCCGATGGTGTCGCCTCCCTGGCTGTCGGAGCGTGAGAACAAGTACGCGCGGCGGGCATGTCGGACGCGTCGACATCCACGGCCGAAGGGTCCCGCCCGCAGCTCGTCGAGCCTCGCTCCGGTCAGGTCGCAGAGCGAGGCGTCTCCGGCGGCCGATGCCACGCCGCGAACACGAGCGGCGAGCTCTCGTGGAGGGCTCGTGCTCGCGTCCGGCACCAGGTCCCGGAGCAAACACAGGGTCTCGCGGTAGTCGTCAGCGATTCGGGTGGCTCTCGCCTCGCTCAGACCCCGTCGAATGGCGTTGAGCCGCCGAGTCGATGGGATGAGCCGAGTACCGAGGTGGCTCCCGGCACGCCGCGGCTGGTGGCTCCAGTCATTCAGCGCCGCCACGAAGAGCGCATCTCGCCGGACGAGGTGCAGGCCTACACCGTCTCCCTCCGCGTTCTCGCTCTCGGTAACCACGAGGCTGTTTCCGCGCCGGCGCAACATGAGCTCGGATGGCGCGGCACCGGGCTTTCGCGGCGCGCCGCGAAGTCGGAGACCGGCGTCGCTCCGCCGCGCGGTCACCCGACGAGACTCCGGCAGGGTGCCGCGCCCGAGAGGCGATAGCTCGTCGAGGAAGTAGGGCACGGGTATGACCCGGCGGCACCCGAGGACCGTCGAGGTGCCCGTTCTCTTGTCACGAACCTCGGGGGGCTCCTCCTCCGCATAGGGAATCCATCGCCGCGGGTCGTCGCGCCACGACAGGGCTCCGACGAGCTGGTCGCCTTCCCGACGCAGATCGACCCAGAGCGCCAGGCGCCCGTCGCGGACGGCGACCCAGCGGCCTTCGTAGCGGTCGAGGTCGACGGCTGCGTCGGGCTCGGCGGAGCCCGGTGCCGCCTCCTGTCCCTGCACCTCCCCCGAAAGCGAGAAGGCGAGCAGCGCGCCGACGAGGAGTCGTCCGCGCGCGCTCGCCTTCATCGCTCCCCTCGGCTCAGCTCGCCGGGGCGGGCTGCACCGTGGGCTCGCTCTTGCGCTCGGCGGTGTCGTCGGCGAGGTGCAGGTCGAGCTCGTCCGGGTCCGTGAGCGCGTTGGCCAGGACCTCGTCCATCTTCTTCACGGGCACGAACTCGAGGGTCTCCCGGATCTCCTCCGGTACCTCCTCGAGGTCCGCCGCGTTCCGCTCCGGCAGGATCACGCGCTTGATGCCGGCGCGGTGCGCTGCGAGCACCTTCTCTTTGATGCCGCCCACGGGCAGTACGCGACCGCGGAGCGTGATCTCGCCGGTCATGGCCACGTCGTGGCGCACGCGGTTGCCCGTCAGGAGCGAGACCAGCGCCGTCATCATGGTCACGCCGGCGCTCGGCCCGTCCTTGGGCATGGCGCCCGCCGGGATGTGGATGTGGAGGTCGCTCTTCTCGAGGAAGTCCTCGGCGATGTGGAAGTCCTGCGCCCGCGTCCGCACGTAGGACATGGCCGCCTGCGCCGACTCCTTCATCACGTCGCCGAGCTGCCCCGTGAGCTGGAGCTTGCCCGTGCCGTGCATCTTCGTCGCTTCGATGAAGAGGATCTCGCCGCCGACCGCCGTCCACGCCAGCCCCGTGGCGACGCCGCTCTCGCTCGTGCGCTCGGCCACCTCGCTCGTGAAGCGCGGCGGGCCGAGGTACTCGCGCAGATCGTCGGGCTCGGCGATCGCGAAGGGACCGGGGTTGCCCTCGGCGACCTTCACGGCGACGCCGCGAATCGCCGCCGCGACCTTGCGCTCCAGGTTTCGGACGCCGGCCTCGCGCGTGTAGCTGTCGATGATGGACTCGAGGGCCTCGTCGCTCAGCGTGAGCTGGTCCTTCTTGAGCCCATGCTCGTCGATCTGCTTGGGCACCAGATGCACCCGCGCGATGTCGAGCTTCTCCTTCCGCGTGTAGCCGGGGATCTCGATGATCTCCATGCGGTCGCGGAGCGGCGCCGGGATCGTGTCGCCGACGTTCGCCGTGGCGATGAACATCACCTTCGAGAGGTCGTAGGGGATCTCCAGGTAGTGGTCGCTGAAGGTGTCGTTCTGCTCCGGGTCCAGCACCTCGAGGAGCGCCGCCGCCGGGTCGCCGCGGAAGTCGTGGCCGATCTTGTCGATCTCATCGAGCATGAAGATCGGGTTGATGGTCCCTGCCTTCTTGACGCCCTGGATGACCTGGCCGGGCAGCGCCCCGACGTAGGTGCGCCGGTGGCCGCGGATGGCCGCTTCGTCGTGCACGCCGCCGAGGCTGATGCGGTGGAACTTGCGTCCCAGCGCCCGCGCCACGCTCCGGCCGAGGGAGGTCTTACCGACGCCCGGCGGACCGATGAGGCAGAGGATGGGCCCCTTCTTGTCCTTCTTCAGCTTCCGGACGGCGAGGTACTCGACGATGCGCTTCTTGACCTTCTCGAGGCCCGAGTGGTCCTCGTCGAGCACCTTGCGCACGGCGCCGATGTCCATGTTGTCCGTGGTCTGCTTCGACCACGGGATGTCGAGAATCCAGTCGATGTAGGTGCGAACGACCGTGTACTCCGCGCTCCCGACCTGCATGGTGCGGAGCCGCTTCAGCTGCTTGCGCGAGACCTTGTCGGCCTCCTTCGGCAGGTCCGCCTTGGTGATGCGCTCCTCGAGCACGTCGAGGTCGCCCGAGTCGCCGTCCTCTTCGCCAAGCTCTTCCTTGATGGCCTTGAGCTGCTGGCGGAGCACGTACTCGCGCTGGTTCTTGCCCATCTCCTCCTTGATCTGGGAGTTGATGCGCTCGCGCATCTTCAGGATCTCGAGCTGCCGCGTGAGCAGCCGAAGCACCTTCCGGATGCGCTCCTTGGCCTCGATGGTCTCGAGGAGCTGGGCCTTCTCGTCGACGGGCGCGTCGAGGTTGGCGGCGACCAGGTCCGCGAGCTGGCCGGGCTCCTGAATCGAGTCGATGAGGGAGCTCGCCTCGCGTGGCAGCTCCGGCATGAGCTGGATGACCTGCTTGGCGATGTCGCGGAGGCTCATGGCCAGCGCCTCGGCCTCGACGTCGTCGCTCTTCGGCTCGTCGAGGCGCGTCACCCGCGCCTTCAGGTAGGGCGAGTGCTCCGGCATGTGCTCGAGGCGCACGCGCACCAGGCCCTGGAGGATGAGCGAGTAGTTGCCGCTCGAGTGCTTCAGCGCCTTCAGCACGCGGGCCGCGACGCCGACGGGATAGAGGTCCTCGTGCCCCGGGTCGTCCGTGGCCGGATCCCGCTGCGCGAAGATCGCGATCACCGGCTGGTCAAGGTTCTCGATGTCCTCCACCAGAGCCACGGACTTCTCGCGGCCGACGTCGAAGGGCGCGACGGCGCCGGGGAAGAGCACCGCGTTCCGGATCGGCAGGACCGGAAGAACGTCGTCGGACTCGATGGGGCCGTCGTCGGGGATGGGGGTCGTCGTCTCGTCGTCGTCGCTCATCGGCTCGTCCTGTGAGCGGGGCGGGCTGCGAAGAGCCGGGGGGGGCGCTGGCGTTACGGCATGCTGGCGGATTGGTGGGCCAGCCTCGCCCCGGGGCGTATCGGTCCCGCCCACGCCGCGTGGCGCGGGTCCTTGTCGGAGCCCTGGGATGGAAGCCGACGCGCGGAAAGCGAGGGTTCGAACATAGTCACCCCGCCCGCGGGAGACAAGACGAGGGAAGGCCGTCTCGGCCCACGACATCACTCGGGAATTTCGGCGCCGGGGAGCGCTTGGCGTTCGCCCTCCTCGGCCCGGGAGGGTGCCTCGTCCTCGGGGCGCGCCTCGTCGCCCGGCTCACCGCGTGCCTCGGCGCTCCGCGCGGTCGCGTCGACGGGGGCGCGACGGGCCTCGAGCATATGCGCCTCGTCCTCCGCTTCGACCGCCGCGCCGTCGACGCCCGCGTCCTGGTCGCCCTCACCCTCCGCGGCGCCGGCGTCAGCGGCCTGCCGCGCGCCTGGCGGCTCCCAGCTCACCTCCGCGAGGGACGCGCCGAGGTCGAAGTAGCTCTCCACCACCACGCGGAGCCGCCCGATGGGCGGCAGGTCCTGCGGAAGCGCGTGCACCTTGGGCGTCGGGTCCTCCTCGATGGCCGGGAAGCTCGCGCGAAGCCGGTGCACCTCCCGATCCTGAGCGTCGTAGAGCTCCACCCGGTAGCTGCGCACGCCGCGGTCCATCCAGTGCGCGTTGTGTCCGTTTCGGAGCACGACGCGCCCCATGGGCACCGGGTTCGGGAAGCGGCGCTCGACCCAGCCCCGCTGGCGGTCGTCGAGCTGCCACTCCGTGGCCGGGTCGCCGTCGAAGGCCTTCACGCCCGCGTAGCGTGGGTCCCCGAGGTAGGCGCCCGACGCCGCGACGGTCGCGTCGAGGGAGCGCGGTCGCAGCAGGAGCACGGCCCCGGCGACGAGCACGAGGCCGAGCACGACGCCGATCGCGAGCCGGCGGAGCTTCGGCCCGTGCGCCGAGCGCGGCGCGCGCGCGAGCGGCGTGATCGCGCGGTCCACGGCGTCCCGGGTGCGCTGCGTCCGCCGGAAGAGTCGCGCGTGGCTCGCATCCACGTCCCGGTCGAGGAGCGGGGCCGCCATCAGCTCGGCCCGGACGGCACGGAGCGTGTCCAGCTCGCCGGGCCGGAGTCGCTTCCGCAGCACCTGGCTCCAGGCTTCCTGGCCCGGCGGGGGCGGCGGCAGCGAGACCCCGCGGCTCCGACGCTCCGAGGATGCGCCATCGAGCGTGGACTCGAGGGCGCGGCGGGCGAGGGCGAGCGCTTCGGCGCCGTGGCCCGCGACCCACAACGTCTCGGCTGCCTCCGAGCGCTGCCGCCCGAGCCGGAGCGCCGAGGACGTGGCGTCGCGCATCGCCGCGGAGCGGAGCTCCGGGTCCTCTTCCGCCGTCGTCAGCGTGATGCGTGGGGCGGGTCCGGCCCCCGGCTGCTTCGCCTCGCTCACGGCCCGCCCCTATCACGGGCCGCGTCCTCCCGCAGCGTGTCGACTGCCGGAGGCGCGTCGCTCGGCGGTGGCGCGGCTCGCGGTGGGTCGACCTGGCGCGCACCCCGGCCCACGCGATCCCGGGTCGGTGTGGGGTTGAAGAAGCGTCGCCGGTCGAAGTCTGCGTGGCGGTCGTAGCCCTGCTCGTAGTCGACCACGGTGGCCGTCGCGAGGCCGGCGAAGAGCGCGAGCGCTGCGGCGAGCCCGAGACGCCCGAGGCTGCGCGCGCGGCGTGGCCAGATCTCGGCGGCCGCGAAGGGGGCGAGCAGCGTCGCGATCAGGAGCAGCGTCGCGAAGCGCGTCTCCACCCAGCTGCTGGGGCGTTCCAGGGGGGCCGGGTCCACGACGAAGTTCAGCGTGTAGAAGACGAGCAGGAGCGCGACGAGTGCGCCGCCGAGCAGCGTGGGGCGACGCCAGAGCTCGGCGAGGAAACGGCCGGCCCCGATCGCGAGCAGCGCGTGGAGGGGCATCGCGTACCAGCCGTAGGTCCAGTCGCCGCTGCCGATCGCGATGCCCACCAGGTAGGCGACGAGCGGCGCCGCGAGCACGAGCCGGGCGCCTGGCGCGGCGCGCGCGTGCGAGGCGGCGAAGGCCACCCAGAGGAAGACGACCCAGCCGCGGCCGATGAGATTCATGTTCACGAGCGCATCGCCGAAGAAGCGCGTGAACACGTTGAAGTGCATCCCGCGGACGCCCTGCTGCCCGGTCGCGAAGACGAAGGCGTCCCAGTCGATGAGCGCGCCGTAGAGCAGGAGCAGCCCGCTGACGGCGAAGCCGACGCCGAGCGCCACCGTGGCCGCGCGTACCCCGCGGGCGCGCCAGGCGAGGAGCCCGAGCGCGAGCACCATCGCGATGCCCGTCACCTTCGTCAGCGTGCAGAGGCCCGCGAGCGCGGCGGCCAGCGCGAGGCGCAGCCAGAATCCCGCGCCGCGGCGCCGCTCGGCGCCGGTCCACGCGATCAGCGTCCCGAGGACGAGCGGCACGAGGAGCGCCTCTTCTTTGATGGCGCGCCCCTGGAGCGCCACGACGGGGAGGAAGGCGTAGAGGAACGTGGCGAGGAAGGGCGCGGGTCCTTCGGGGTCGAGACGTCTCCCGAGGCCGAAGATCAGCAGCAGCGTCAGCGCTTGGAGCGCGAGCGGGACGAGGCGTGTGTGTCTCAGCTTGGCGTGGGACCAGTGCGTTGCGCCGCCCGCGTGCGCCGCAGCTCCGGCCAGCAGGTGGAGGAGCGGCGGGTGCTCGAAGTAGGGCTGGATGACGTACCACTCCTGGCCGAAGTACCCGATCTTCTCCACGTCGACGCGTGTGCCGTAGGCGCCCGGCCAGAGCGACCAGCCGCGCGTCTCGCCGGTCGCGAGGAGCGACCAACCGTTCCAAGTCGCGAAGAGCTCGTCCCCGTTCTCACGAAGGTCCGGGACCACGTCGTAGTCGACGGCCCGAAGGCCCACGCCGGCCGCCACCAAGATCGCCAGCGCCGTCGCCTCGAGCGCGCGGCGCCTCCGTGGTGAGGGGCGCCGCGCCGCGTGCCCGGCGAGGCTGGCGAGGAGTAGCGCGCCGAGAAGCGCCAAGCCCCAATGCCATCGGCGGCGCGTGGGGTCCTTCCCGCGAGGCAGCGCGAAGTCGCTCGCCTTGAGCGTCTGGCATCCGGTGCTCGCGTTCGGCGCGCAGAGCTCGAGGGAGACCGAGAGGGGCTCGACCGCGAGGTTTCCCTCGAAGCGGAAGGTGACCTGGGGCGTGCCGGCTTCGAGCTCCGGGCCTCGGCTGCGCGCGCGGGCGCCGACGGGGGCGCCGTCGACGCTCAGGAAGACCACCTGTCCGCCGCGCGGTCGCGCGACGAGGTGCTGCGGGCTCGGGAGCGTCAGCCGTGTGCGCACGGTGGCGCGAAAGCGCGGCATCGTCTCCGGCACGCCGAGGGTGTCGAAATCCCAGCCTTGCGCGATGCGTGCGAGGGCGCGTCGCCCGCTCTTCAGCTCGGCGCTCCGCTCGTGCGTCCATTGCACCGGCACCCACTCTTCGCCGCGCCAGACCTCCCAGGTGATGCGCGCGCCGCCGCCGGTCCATCCCTCGAAGAGCGCCGCGAGCCCCAGGCAAGCACCGCAAACGACGAGGGCGAGCAGCAGCGGGGGCATGCGCCGGCGCGACGTCCGCGCCGGGGCGGGACGGGAGGCGCGGGAGGGCGCCGAGGCGCGAGGCGAGGGGGGAGAAGCAGCCACGGACTTCCGAAAGAGGCGCCAGCCGGCGCGCTGGGCTCTACCACGCGCCGGTCGCCGCGGCTCGCCTTTCGCTCCGGCCATCCGTTGGCGCCGGGCGTGCTCTTCGGCCACATCTCCGCCCGTGGAGGTCCACGAATACGCCCGCATGTATGAGGCCGAGGACCGCTCCTGGTGGTTCCGGGGTCGGCGCCGCGTGGTGGAGCAGGTCGTCGCGAGCCTGGCGCTTCCGGCCGAAGCGCGCATCGTCGACGTTGGCTGTGGCACCGGCGGCAACCTGCCGATGCTGGCGCGCCACGGCGGCGTCGTCGGCATCGAGCCCAGCCCGGAGGCCCGGCGCTTCGCGCGTTCCCGGGGCGCGGCGGCGATCGCGGAAGGCGACGCCTACGCGACGGGCCTCGAGGAGTGCATGGCCGACCTCGTCACGCTCCTCGACGTTCTCGAGCATCTGCGTGACGAGGCCCGGGCGCTGGCGGAGGTGCGGCGCGTGCTGCGTCCGGGCGCGCCGCTCCTGGTCACGGTTCCGGCGTTCATGACGCTCTGGAGCGCCCACGACGAGGTGCTCCATCACGAGCGACGCTACGTGAAGCGCGGCCTGCGCCGCGTGCTGGAAGACGCTGGCTTCACGATCGACTGGCTCACCTACTACAACGCCGGGCTCTTCCCCGCGGTGGCGGCGGTCCGCGTGGCCCGCCGCGCCCTGCCGGGGCGCGGCGCGGCGCGGGCGGACGGGGCGGAGCTCCCGCCGCTTCCTCTGAACCTCGCCCTCGAGGAGCTCTTCGCCGCCGAGCGTCACGTCGTGGGTCGCCTGCCCCTGCCCTTCGGCGTGAGCCTCATCGGGGTGGCCCGCGCGCCGGCATGAGCGCGGCGCGCCGCGCGGCCCCGGGCTGGTTGGCGGGAGCCGTCGCCGGAGGCCTCTTCGGCCTCGCCGAGGCCTTTCTCGCCGGGCTCTGGCCCCGGGAGCCCAAGGCCTACGCCCTCGAGCACGTGGTGGCGGGCGTGCACCTGGTGGTGCTCTACGCGCCCCTCGGAGCTCTCCTCGGCGCCCTCGTCGCCATGGGCGTCAACGGCCCACCATCGTCGACAAGGAGATCCCCTGGTCAGACCACGGTGAGAAACATCAAAAGTTCGGGTTATGGATTTGTGGAAACTGCGCAGATTTGCTTTCCAGACCCCCAC
>ERZ1740059.1795-NODE-1795-length-10660-cov-8.795568_pt1 | contig 10660 bp, 7 predicted proteins | sample MGYA00581744_ERZ1740059 | MGnify/ENA primary metagenome ERZ1740059 (study PRJEB43018, sample SAMN04849738) | marine metagenome | isolation source: floating plastic debris | place: Pacific Ocean | collected 2008-08-28 | study: EMG produced TPA metagenomics... | reverse complement strand
GGTGGCCTGGTGAAAAATGACACTATGGCAAGTTACGTAGGCCTACATATATGCGTCCATATCCCACTCCTTGAGAACATAACGGCCTCAGATGTCGCATGGCAGCAACAGAAACCAACGTTTGCTAAAGATTCCATATAACCAAGTAGTAGAACTTAGGAAAGATACCATAACCCAGCAGATATATCAAAGCACACAAAATCAGGACATACCTGGAAATTCCTGGCACTCTCTCATAAAGAAGGAGATGTTGACAAAGACGTTGGTGACATCGGGTAACTCGATATACGGTAATCTCATCCAGTTATCCACCTCCTCGTCGGCTACAGAGCATACTGTTATACCCTGGTGTGCTGCTTGAGTCACAGGGTCATTCCAACTCGTAAACACCCACTAAAAACACAGACCATGAGATGTCAGTGTGTTAGTGAAAGCTTTGAGGTTGAAAGCAACCAGAGAAAAATGGTGTAGAGTGTGGGGTCTACTATGTTGGTACATCTATAGCTACCAGAATATGTGGAGGTTGTGATCTTTTAACAAAGCATGCCACTGGGGCCAGGTATTTGTGTGGCCGATTATAACGAAGCATATTATATACTGAAAGCTTTCTTCTTTTTTGGAAGAAGGGGTTGCTACAGTTTCTCATGGCAGCTTGGCAGGTTAACTTTACGTGTCTCGTTGGCGGCGGTGCAACAGAAAGTTTAGTACAATACGTCTATCTGATTCAAGATTTGTCCAATGTATTGTGTTACATGTAAAAAGAAAAATGATAATGCCATTGTGCGTGGAAGCTAAATTAGACCAGATATTCCTTTGTTGTCTAACTGATAAAAACATACTGAAAGAACACCAAAAACAAAAAATGTTGAAAATGATAAAAGCCTTGACCCTTGTTAGCCCCCTGATTCCAGAAGTGATTTAAAACATGTGTAGATAACAGCGAATAGTTTAGACACATCTAACACCTTGTTTCTAATGGTCAGTAAACAAACTTAATCTAGATATAAATTTCCATGTAAACTAACATTGATGAGAGAGCTGTTTCATTTATTTTAGACCCCATGAGTGTATCCTACAACTCTAACGCTCTGAATGCATATTCAAAATTTAATCAAGCGGAATTACAAAGGAAAGTTGGGTTGCTTGTTTTTTCAATGAAAGTAGTTTTCAAATAACTCAAATAAAACACCTGAGCTAGACAAAGAGAATTGTATGGACACTCGGTGGAGTGAAATAATTGTCACAACATCGGCTAAAAGCTTTCCTTTGACACCTAGTGAGAATTAGTGCTAATGGTTCCAAAATGAGTGTTCGTGTTTACATGATTCAGTATCTCTATTGATTCTGGCATTCACTGGGCAGCTTTCGCAGCCGATGACGACTGTTTTAATGTTTCAACTTGTATGAATAATTTCAGCTGTGAGTTCTGGTAACGCCTCTGGGGAGATTGTCATTGTACACAAGGGTCTTGAGTTTGGATCGATAAGCCCAAAATTTGTTTCCTTCCTGGGTTATTGCTTTTCAAAAGAAAGTATCTTATTACGAGTTTAGAAAGCAGGAAGGGCATTAATTGACCTAAAAATACCAGATGAATTTATACTTTTAGGTTATTCCATTGATATAGAGAGGTCATTATCTAATTACAGAAAGGTCATTTCTCGTAAATCTGGTTGGACTCCAAAAAAAGAATTGAACAAACAAAGCTGTAGGGTATCCTAACATATTTCTAAACATAAACAGGTGGCCTCAGGGCTCCAGAGATATACACAGAAAACAATCATTATCCAACTTATAACAAAACGATAACATTTTTTAAGTCAGCAGCATTTTGAGCTACCATCTGGTAAAAAAAACACATTGCAAGCAGTGGTGGTAACAGAAATACCAAATATTGTGTTAGTTGTAAGAAGTGGAAAAACATATAATTCCATAAACATGGTTTTCCATGCCAGGAAACCCACAATGATAGTGATGTGATACCATTATGCCATGGTTTTACAAGTGGGCCTCGAGCCCGACCCATCTTCTGGTGATTATTTTAGTGATACATATAATACGTAGTGAGCCTCAGTCCAAAATAGTCTGAGAATAGTGACAAGTTTACCTGGTCAAGCGTAGTCGGGGGATTGCTACTGGGCTACAAGGTATATACAAGCACAACATTGATCATAATTTTCAAGCCACAATATTTGGGCAGCCATTAGAAATCATAGAATAAAAAAAAATTGGTAGGCTAGTATATTATAAACGAACGTAGCACAAATATTGAAGAACTGAATTGCTTTTGTGGCCGCATGCACATGCATTGCACAAAATGTGAGAGATATGTTAGTGCATCTTTTGAGCTTGAAGGATCGATCGATGGTGGAGTCTGTGAAAGAAATGATGACTCATCACAGGGTGGATGATGCCAGAAACTGAGAATGGTAGTCATCTTCGGTAAACAGCTTGTAGTAATTTAGCAGATTAAAATGGAAAGTGGGATGATGTGTGATGCAGATGATTACATACAAGTCAATGGTGAGCATAGAAGAAGAAGGCAGTGAGAACACAGTAACAGCTGGGGAGTTATGTTTCATAGTCGATATGTCAATTCATGAAATATAATTAAATGTATGGCCAACAAAAGACTCTGTACAAACTGAAGACAAGGGAATATTGATGAAAATGGCGTCATAATCAACAAATAACCAGACACAAACAGCATGACATGTTTAGTTGACAAGATTAGAAGAAACTGAGTTATAAACTAATCCTATTCCTTTAAATATTCAGACTTTATGTTTAATAACATATAGTTTCAACGTTTCAAAATTATGTTTATATGTTTTCTTTTCATTTTGATGGAAAATAACGTGAGAAAAACGACACAATCTAGACAATTTTATAAAATATTCAGCATGTCCGTTGCTCAATATAAAAAAGGTTTAAAGTATCACAAACTGCCATTCAAGGGGATTAAAAATACCAGAGGCCTCTAAGGACTGATTATAAAGTACGGAATCTTCTCAGAAAGACGCCTATTAATGCCGTTAGTTGTGTTTCAACTGAATGAATCACACCGAACCAGTCAACTATTATTAAATTTCCGTTCATTTCAGGTAAATCATTTACATTCAGCTATTGCAGACGAAGTTAGAATAACATTTCAGATGAAAGACCCGATTGTATAGATGCTGATGATACAATCGCAGATTCAAGAGCTGGACATATGCAACTTGTTAGCAGCCTTATATATTTGGAAGTTTTGTCTTCATGTTAGCGGTAGAAGCAGGGGGTCGTTATTCAGTAGGAGAGAGTTGGGTACATACAGGTGTATTTGACGACCTCTCCTACTTACAACCTCACAGCATGAGTTATGATGATTACAGATTGTTAATGATTTATAGATGATTATTACCAGCGCTGAGTTAACAGTAGGCCAGTGTTTGGGGCCTTCGTTTCGCTCGTTGTAATTTCGTGGGAACCGACCTGGAAACACAGTATGTAGTTTTTGTTTTCCAAAGTGTTCAACTTGAATTAATTACTGTTATTATTAAATAACGAACTTGTTAGTCCACGAGGCCAAAACGTACGAATGAATTTATGGTTCGAAAGTACTAAATAGAGCATTTCCTATCTATACATAGGATTATTGGAGATCGCTATCAGCAAACCACCAGAATTTAATAAATCTCAACATTGAGAATTGTGGTGTTGACACACTGGATAATCTCATTGATATAAAAATGAATTTATTGAGGCCTTCGTGGTGCAACTCTTTAATCCAGTACAATATTAATTATGTACTCTTACTTCAGAAACATTGTGGGCAGTGTGAAAGAAAGAAGGGAATTGAAAAAAGCGGTAGCAATTCATTAAACACTAGAGACTGACATGGTGTGATTAGATGCGATATTTTTCTTAGTTCAACCGTTCATGTGTTAGACCATGATGAGCATCGCCTGAGAAGCAAACAGATGTAACAGCTACTTTTTTCCATAGAGCAGCTCTGTATAGGATCAAATTTCGATTTCTGATCAGCAAAACTTTAGAAATGTTGATATAATCAGATGATTTGGAGATATAAGGAGGATTTATGCAAGAATTACGCATGGCAGGGCACTTTGAACACTGAGATGTCAGATTAGCTGATAGTATACACAGTCAAGTGACATCACAATATTGAATAGCATTATAAACCTATTGGAATGTGCATCTCAAAACTGTTCTGGAAGAAGCTGGGCAGCTACTGTATGGTTCTTTACAAGGGCGGAGGAAATGAGGATCTTGTCTAAATTGGTTCAGGTAAGGAGTTTTGAAACTCCGCAGTGGTCCAGGGTAACATGAAATCGAGAGTGTTGGTAAGTGGTACAAGCTTAGAGATGCCGCAGAGGACAAGTAGGATAGGATGATGAAAGCTAATGAATAGATGACACAAGACTATCCTCCTGGTAATGGAGTTAGGCCAGAGCAGCATAAATTTGACAAGATTCTTGGTAAATAATGGCAGCGGGCGGGCAGACAAAGACATTCATTAGTATGTAGCTGCAGGCAGGTTTAGTTCAGAGGCAAATTTTTTTGACTCTGTATTATTATTACAAGGACTAGTCAGTCACAAGTTAGTGGTTGGTTGTATTATTTCAGGACGAAATCACTCTTTAGTGTTTGGAGGTATGAATATTTACCGTTGGGTTCTGTGCTCCAGCAGGTCCATCTTCAGGGTATATAGTCCATTGTAACTGATCGTCCGCTTGTAATGTGTTTAGCACCACAACTAAAACAAAGTAATATTACTTCAATATACTCCCCTATCCAAAACAAATGTTTAGATGGGGAAAAAAATCATCCATGATAAACAATGATTAAAGCAGATGATATAGAAACCCTGTTGCTATCATACAGCTGGGCTGGGTAAACCATTACTGGTGGAATTTTGTTGTCTTCACATCAACCTTTTTGAATTCTGTTTTCAGGAATCAATGTAAAAGCCTATCATGTTTGCAAAGCCATATGGGAGGCAAAATATTTCATTGAAGGTCTTCATTTCTCAGCAGACTAAAAATTTAACAAAGACGGGATTAGCCTGTCGGTGAGTTGTCCCGTAACTTTGATCTTCACAGAGAGGGTCGATCGACTGAGGGGATTACTCTGATGCTTCATGTTACATTCCTACGACAACACTTCAGCAATCTCTCCATCTCGAAATGGCACAGTAAATCTTTATACAAAAACTGTGTAAATTTGCTCAGTCGCTATATCGACACAATGTAAAGACTTAACATCAAACATCTTGTTGGCTAGTCTCAGACAGTTTTAACATTGTTTCAAACTATTAAAACTAGGGTAGCATTTGAGTCCAATAGCTGGTCTAGAGTTCAAATATTAAATCTGTATATCACAGAGGCAACTGCAGCTTCGTGTACAGCTTGACAATTATTTGCTCAAGTATTTAGGAGCTTATAGGTTATGTTGACAGAAACCCAAACATTAGATGTTTGGATAGACCGCGATGGGATGATGGGATTTATTGATGATTTTGTGGGTCGGTAGGTTATGGCAGGTACGACCTTCCATAATGTAAGATGTGTCACTTCAGATTCCTTCAGATTTGATTGACTTGCTATCCTACTGACAAAGTGACATAAAAAAGCTGGTACAGGCACACTCTTGCACTGCTTGCCAAATTTTGAGCATTATTGTCACCCTCAGTTTAACCATACTATTTTTACTTTTGATACATTTTCTTCTCAAAAGCTTGCTGCGCGTCTGTCCCTATTCTAATCACTTTATGGCGTGATTAATGCAATGACAGCTGCCAGGACTCTGGTGCATTTACATTTTTTGACGATAAAAACTTCAACTTTTCATCAAAACTTTCCATTCAACCTCCAAAACAACATGCAAGTTCAGACAAAACATTTTTGACTTCGCTGCTCACTGGTGACAAAAACAGCAACATTCTAATGGCTGAAAACCGATCTGGTACACCATCAAAGATAGGAACCCAACTCAAAATAGATACACACTCATAAAACTCTATCAATCTAACCAGAATTCAAACCGATATGTGACCACATTTATGACAAATAAATGGGGATCTAAAAGCGTAATATTTTGTAAACAATTAGAAAATTTTATGACTGTTACATAAGTGTTAGCAGTAACATGATGGCAGTGCGAGCGTGTAGCCTACCAATCTACCACATAACCTTACCTTCTGTGGAATCTGGATCTGGAGAACTTTGGCTGCTTGTGATTACAATCCATAAACATCCATATAAAGCTGTGAGTATTGAGCGTCGACAAAACCTTACAGCTGCCATGACGGCAACCCTGTGCTGAATGCCAGTCTATGTAATGCTGAGTTTTACAAGTACCACCATAAACAAGTGTGGTTTGAGTTGTGAGAACTAAACTACACAGAAGTGATGAAAATCCTTAGTTATGTGAAAGATACCGCTTCTGCCTGGTCGTTATTCAAAGACAATGAATAGTTGTAATGTAGATTGAATTCTTCGGGATAAAACAGAAAATTTAGCTTTTACAGTAGATAAGATTCCTTCAGTTATAACCTAGTCAAAGTCCAACCTCCTGCAGAAAAAATATCGATAATCCAACCTCAAGGTAATTTGGGAGAAATACGTCGACTTGGACAATTGACAACTAAAGACTGAATAATGAAGAAACAGTGTCGAGTTCCAATGACTGAATCCTCATACAGGGAGCACAATCAGCCAATCAGAGCGCAGCTGAGCAAGCACCTGTTACAAGTAGTCAGGCTTCTGATACATCCTATAGTGATATCGCTATTCACCATAAGGACTGCTGTTATAGGAGCACCATTGATTATTGGTTTCCATATGAATGCACCTATTGAAATCCTAGGCAGGGCAATTACAATTGTCTCATTGAATTTCTAGCATTATCTATTATGTTAGGAGAGAAATGAATTTCTCTAATATCCATAATTGAGAGTTGCATAGAATGGATGGTAATATTGCGAACACTAGGGGGCAATATTGTACACAATATGATGAACAATAGGGGCTGGAACACAATACGAGCACCTAAATTCTACACTGAATAAGTAAAGCGCCTTCCTGCCTAAACATCCGTAGGCAGCTGACAAGGTGTTCGCCACGCACACTACTGGTCAGCCAGCTACCCTTCACTAACAAGGCTCCTGTCTGATTCAACTCAGAACACCCACAAATCAAACTGCTCCTTAACTTTATTATAGCATCATTTATAACAGCCAAGTCTCGGAATCTCAGACAATTTTTGTTCAAATCAACTTTTTTGGCTACATGTTAAGAGTCTGCAAGAGTGAGTCGGCAGCGTGAGCTCTGTGAGTCGGCAGCATTGTAAAAATCCTGGCAGCATCAAGGGAGACACACGATAGGCGACACTGCCACCACTCATTACACTGACAGTGAAAAGCTGCCCGGCCTCATATACTAATTATAGTGCTGTTACTGCAACAGCTCTCTGTTCCCAGCTAATTAGCTTAATTCAAAAACTTGTTTTCAAACAGTCAAAGTAATTTTTGTTGACTGAATTTGTACTGAAGTAATTAGAAAGGATAAACCACTTGAACATTGTAGTAAACCTCAAAGCAAATCAGCGCTAATCCTCCAGGCGGTGTAATAAACAGTTGAGAAAATGAAAGAATTTGCCGCAAAAGCCCCTCAGAAATCTCAGGAACAATGGCGACCTGGATCTGTTACAGCTTCAGAACTGATATGCCTCTTGTCAAGTAGCGAGCTGCTCTGGTTAATTGCCGAACCTCTCAATCCCTGGTATTTTTACAAGCAACAAACACAAATATCATTGAGTGATCGACCACAAAAACTTGTAGAACGAGTTTTGAGGGGAGCCGTTGTGAAGTAGCAACATGTCCTATAAGTCTGCTTTGCAAGCTACTCAACAGTTACTGCCCTGGAGCTACCTGTTAAACTACTCTTCAACAGGATGTCTCCCTCCTAGCCTCCCAACCCCAGTGTCTACATCAAAATAATCATTAAAAACATTGTTGGTCAGTTAAGTCAAGGAGTTAGAAGCCATGATTTTTGTTTAGTAAGAATTGTGTTCTTAACTTTTCTGTAATTTTTGTGGATGGATCTAATGGCCTGTACTTCACATTTACAGTTGAAGGTCAGCGGCTTGCAGTCTCTGCAGTTATTCTTATGGGCTCTCAGGAAACATGAATTAAAGCCCAGAGTGGTGCCAGACAAATTATTCATTAGACAGTTCTTGCACTTATCCTGATCTCATTGAGAAAAAAAACCAAACATTAATTGTTGAGAAAAATTAACATAGCATTTCCTCAACACATCTCATGACTCAAACACCTCAAAAAAGCACAACTTTGAAGAGATTTGTATGGGAAGATATTACCATTACACCAGACTTTGTATAATAAGCAGTTTTGTGTTGCCTTGTATATGTTCGCTATTTTTAGGGAGCAGAAGTTTTTAGAAATTCTGAATATTAGATCAACCAATGCCAAACCCACCTGATATAACAACCTCACCCTTCAAACCACAATCTGTATTCAGGTATGAACTGTGTGTGGTAGCTTATCTACTAATCTACAAGTTCTGACACCTCAGTCATTTATGGAAAAGATTGCTATCAAGTACCAATAGAAAGAAAAACTAGTGCACCTACTCGGGCGGGTGTGGCGGGTGTCCTTGCATTTTTACAGGCGAACCCAAAACTAAAGACAGAAGAAATCTGCTGAAACAACAAGACATTTTTGCACAGCCAGATACAGGTAGGTTTGGTGGCATTCTGCCTAGTCCTAACTCAACTTCAAAAACCTGGATATATCTTATATCGGTGACTCCGCTTGTTTCAAAAACTGTCAAAACTAATTGTGTATAGCGATTATAACTTATCGAAGGAGAGTGGACACAACTCTGAATATATCTTTGTTGTTGTTATCTGTCATGCCATTGGTGCACCCCATTATTGACTCATTGGCTATGAAAATTCCTGAGAATCATATCAATCAGACTTTACTAATTTTCTTACCAGATTAACCTAAAAATAGGGTTGCTTGAACAAAGTTCTTCAATATTAACCGTTCAGCCAGAGAAAAAGCCTTTACCTGGCAATTTATTTTGCTTGGGAGTCTGAACCAATATTGCATCAGTAATCAATAATGTTTTATTCCTGAAATTAAAATTTTTTGCCAGGATTTATCAGAGTAATTCACATCTTTTTTTACTTCTAGAGGTAATTGCTATGTCCGGTGACCGCCTCAGGCATGACCCGGCCTAACCCTATCTTTCTAACCACAATCAGATTGCCTCAGTTGACTTTCTCTGCCTCCTTATTTGAGAAATGAGCTGCGAGCTTTTCAATGACGTGTAGCTCTCTAAATTAACCTACGTTCGTCACTTTGGTCCAAATCAGAAACCCAGCAATCACACCTACTGTGTTCAAAGAGGTGTAGCTCGAGTTCCCAAACTGTTTTGTCAGATGTTGATTGTGACGTTGGTCTTACACCCTCTGACTAACAGTCCCGTACGACCAGGTAAAATATGTGATGCATTTGAGGAAAGGTTTCTGTAATGACAGGACATGAGGTGTGAACAATAGAGGTCAAGTACGCTCATAATTACATGTTTTCTGTTTTATCCCTCTATAGGACGTGAACATCAAGAAATCAATTTTATTGTAGCGTGTTACCCATGGATGTAGCGCAGATCAGATCTTACAGTAATGTGATTACTTTTTGTCCGATTCTTGAACTCGATGTCCTCAAATGATAATAAATACCCTCGCCACCACTTTCATTGTGTTTAGTTGTCAGGAGCCACAACGTGTATCAAATCCAGACATAACTGTAGCTCATTTATGTTTCCAGATCCGTGAGCCGCTATCTTGACTGTACTTTCACATCTGACATGTGACAGCGATTTCTTATCTCCATCTATAAATATGTCAGGAATGCTGCCAATCGCTGCCGACTTTATGACACCAGATCCAACCAACTACATCATAATAAACCATAACTAGAAATACTAAAACCATATATCAGCATAATACAGGAGCCAAATGGCTGCTAAAGTGTAGAGACATCTAAACCCTTGTTCTTTGGAGACACTAACATTAGTGATAAACACAGTTTGTACCAATTGAAGAAGCATTATAATCATAATAAAGATAAAGATGACGCCCATAACCTCTTTTTTCTACATCTCCAACAGGAAGAGTGGAGCAAATTCCACTCAAACCATAAATCACAGAAGAGACAGCGAATAGGAGACAGTCAGCCCATTGGAGTTCTCTGATCGGCTGAGAAAAAGGAAACAGTAAAAGCTGACTGGGGGGTGTAATGAGTGTAATCATCAATGTTTAGTGGTCAACCAAAACCCGGCCACAAAAATATTACTGCACTTCATCATCTCCAATTATTATAAATAGTCGTAGTTATAATTAGGCACTAATCAAACATGATTGAGACGTAATTGGAAACAACCCGAGCCCATTAAGTCCTTGACTCAGCGGTGGATTTTCAAGTTTGAATTTACAGCAAGACTGCTATGTGGTCATAATTATCATCAGACTTTTATATCAATGTCTGGTATGAATCTGCCCTAAGCACAACAAGTTTATACTTTTGTGGTATTGTTCAACAATTATGGAAAAAACTTATTTCACTAATTGG
>ERZ1740059.1794-NODE-1794-length-10664-cov-11.039212_pt1 | contig 10664 bp, 7 predicted proteins | sample MGYA00581744_ERZ1740059 | MGnify/ENA primary metagenome ERZ1740059 (study PRJEB43018, sample SAMN04849738) | marine metagenome | isolation source: floating plastic debris | place: Pacific Ocean | collected 2008-08-28 | study: EMG produced TPA metagenomics... | reverse complement strand
ATTTCATAAAAAGATGCTTTGTCATAAAATCCGTCTCAACCAATAAAAATTGATTCTAGCTTACAACACTCAAAATTTCTTGAACTCGATTTCTCAAATGTGATGTGTACATACATACATGTAATAATCAATGAGCACGAACTGACCAATCACATATTTACCGAACTCAATCTCTCCAATGTGATGTGTACACACATACATGTAATAATCCCAGAGCACGAACTGATTAATCCCATTTTTTGTTGGTTAAATTTTGGTTGCTTGTAAGGCTGCCCGATGTAGTTGGGAGTGGTCGCTGCCTGCCATGGGAGAGCATAACTCTGAATTTGATACAAATATTACCGAGAAGGGTGAAACCAGGTAAAATGCACGTATTTATCCCGAAGTATTCATCTCATCGGCTTCCTTAGATTATTTACAGACTGATGTAACCATTATTTATTTATTATTTATTTTTAGCATCTACAACAAGGTGGTATGAATCAACAGGTTGTCAAGTTTGCCCCGAACCTGATTTCTGGTGCTCTTGACCTTCACTCCAAGATGTCATCCACATTCCTGCCAACCGCTATCAAGTTCCACTACATCTTCAACTTGAGAGATCTGTCCAACATTTTCCAGGTTTGTGAAAAGTGTTTATCCTCTTTCAAGAGATCCAAAAGTTCAGTACAATTTGCTGCGAACTAACAACCAGCTCATTTATGGGAATACATACTGACTAGTTGAGTCAGTATATCTTGCCGGGAGCGGACTGAATGGTCACTCTATATTATTATCATATTGATATGTCTTCAGGTTCATTTTGTTTGCATTAAAATTGAAACCATAGGTGTACTTGTACGTCATTAGAAGTTATCTGTAGAATTTTGGATATTTTATTGGATGAAGTATTAGGATTATCATTTTTGTTTTTATATGGTATTTGGGTCTGCTGAATCATACTTATTTCTATAAACCTGACGCCACATTGCTTTCTTTGTAGGGAGTTTTATTCAGTACAACTGAGTCTGTGAAGACGACCATTGATCTTCTCTCTATATACACTCACGAAGCTCAGAGAGTGTACGGAGACAAGATGGTGGACACAGCTGACATTGAGCTCTTCCACAAAACTCAAAGAGATACATTCAAGAAGTCTTTTGAGGATATTGAGCCAGATGATGTGTTCTCGAAGAAACCACTCATTTACTGTCACTTTGCCACTGGTATGGTGTTTCAATTTCTTACTTGCCACATTCTCAAGCTTTGATTGATTTCTGTGTCCTTTCATTGTTTCAAATTTGGTGGTGTTTCAATCGAAGAAATATTTTTTTTGATATTATCTAGTAATGCTAAGGTACTGTTTTGTTTTGTAACCGACTGTGTCTTCATAATACACAAATGTTACAGCAACCAGCTTGAAGTTCGGTATGTATTCACTTCCGATTTGTAGGAGTATTTTTCATAAAAAACATGAACGAGGTCGATCATTCCTTCATTAATTTCTCAGATTCAAAATGGTTGTCAGCACAAACTGTAGACTTTGTCCATCGCAATTGCAACATTGTGGTCATGTCAATATTTTGATTTACTTTGTGATTGTTTTAAAAAAGGTATTATTGGTGAGTTGTCTCTCACAATGGGTTAGTTTTTAGCAATGCATGCTGGTATAAAGTTCTTCTCTAATTTTTAGAGGGCAGAAACAGTCATCCCGATTAGACGATTAAAACTTATCATCTTATACTGAAATTGTTTTAGTTCTATTACACATAATCTCAGACCTTGGTAATTGGTTCCGGTATCTAAATAAATCAGGCAATAGTAACAGTAATCAGTAGTGCTATTTTATTAGAATCGTAACGTAGACCAATTTGTTTTACCATACAATAAAAAAATTTATCACTATACATTCTAGGTATCGGAGATCCAAAATACATGCCTGTGGCTGATTGGCCTACTCTGAATAAGCTGCTTCTTGAAGCACTGGATAACTACAATGAGCTGAACGCTGCTATGAACCTTGTGTTGTTCGAGGACGCTATGGAACATATCTGTAGGATCAGCAGAATCCTTGAGTCACCCAGAGGAAATGCTCTACTAGTTGGTGTGGGAGGTATGTTGATAATTTATATTTATGTCCATGTTCCTTAAATAGTTTAAACACATTCGAGTGAAGGTCGTGCAATGGTGAAACACATTCGAGTGAAGGTCATGCAATGGTTAAATGTAATGAGATTACCAGCTTACACTTCTAATCGTAACAAAATTCGCACAATTGGATATTGCATTATTTTGTTAGTGATAATGCTAATGCTGTATAGATATTGCATTGTTAATATTTGCACTGACTATAATTGCAATGAGTAATGCACATTTACTTGATTGATTACAGGATCTGGTAAGCAGTCGTTGGCTCGATTGGCTGGTTTTATCACAGGTCTTGAGCCATTCCAGATAACTATCAGGAAGGGATATGGTATTCCTGATCTCAAACTTGATCTGGCTGCTCTGTACATAAAGGCTGGTGTGAAGAATGTGGGCTGTATGTTCCTGATGACTGATGCTCAGGTATAATTATTTATGTCATTTATTCGAAATGTTAGAATGAGAATGAGACAAGTGTTAGCTAAAAATTGTCGTGTACGAGTGATCTCCTCTCATTTCATGTTATTGCAACTGAAACATTCAGTTTGTAAATAGAAGACAACAATTTAAACTAACTTAAAACTTTAAACTATCATGACCGCTGCTACCTGATTTAAAACATGTCCTGTGGAATTTAAATACATCACCAATGCTGTCAACTTTACATATGCCCTTTTCACTTGTGACAGGTGACTGATGAGAAATTCTTGGTGTTGGTCAATGACTTGCTATCCACTGGAGAGGTCGCTGACCTTCTACCAGATGATGACGTTGAGAACTGCATTAATGGTGTCAGAAATGAGGTCAAGGGACAGGGAATTGAGGATACAAGAGAGAACTGCTGGAAGTTCTTCATTGATAGAGTAAGGCGTATGTTGAAGGTTGTGCTGTGCTTCTCACCAGTCGGTAGTACACTCCGAGTAAGAGGACGTAAGTTCCCCGGTGTTGTCAACTGTACCAGCATCGACTGGTTCCACGAGTGGCCACAAGATGCTCTGGTGTCTGTAAGCAGAAGATTCATTGACAGCAGTGAGTACCTACCCGAAGAGCTGAAGGATTCTGTGTCCCAGTTCATGGCTTATGTGCATACCTCTGTGAACGAGGCATCTAACATGTATCTACAGAATGAGAAGCGATACAACTACACCACTCCGAAGAGTTTCCTTGAACAGATCGCACTCTACCTCAATCTCCTGTCTGCCAAGAATCATGAGCTGACTGCCAAAATGCAGCGTCTCGAGAATGGTCTGGAAAAACTAAGATCTACAGGTTAGTTAATTACTTGCCTGCTAAAATTATGAGTGACTATGAAAATTTGGGTTGACCAGTAAAACACACAACCAAAGCTACATTATTCCCTATAATTATCAATATTACACCACATTATATCTGATGAAATACAAATTTGACCCCCCTGAGTCAGTTGTGGGAACAATAACAGCGACTTCCAGACTGTCAAAGTCATGTGACCATCGTGTTTCGCTATTTTAGCTGGACAGGTAGATGATTTAAAAGCTAAACTAGCCGCGCAGGAGATAGAGCTCACTCAGAAAAATGAAGACGCTAACAAGCTTATTCAGATCGTCGGCACTGAGACCGAGAAGGTGTCTAAAGAGAAAGAGTTCGCCGATGGAGAAGAGAAAAAAGTTGCCGTCATCAAGGAAGAGGTCACAAAGAAACAGATATCTTGTGAGACTGATTTAGCTAAGGCTGAGCCTGCTCTTATTGCTGCCCAAGAAGCTCTCAACACGCTCAACAAGGTCAGTGATGGCTTCTCTGTATTCTGCAATGTTGCATCAACGATATAAACTGTATATTTCTGGTAGCATGGAATTACAACACACACAGAATCGCGCTGGAAAATCAAATTGTGAATCATCCATCCGACTATTGCAATCTTTGCCGATATTTGTGTCAAGTATCTGGCTGTTTAGCAGCAAAATTTGGAAATGTGTAAAGGCCTATAAATAATCATTCACAGTCGCCTACTTGTTTCATGTTATGTCACATACAATTATGATTATGCAAAACTGAAATGCATGTAATTCCAGCCGTTAATGTCACACGTCGTTGAAATGCATCGGCTTCCGTTATAAACATTCCGCATGTGTTATATGAGCTTTCTATTTACAGAACAACTTGACAGAGTTGAAGTCCTTCGGTTCTCCACCTGCTGCTGTTGTCAGTGTGACAGGGGCTGTCATGTGCCTGCTGGCACCTGGTGGCAAAGTGCCAAAGGATAAGAGCTGGAAAGCTGCCAAACTTATGATGGCCAAGGTGAGATACGATTGTTATATTGATATACATGTATGTTGGTGAGGGTTATGATAAGCGTGGTCAACCATACCCATTGTTGTTTTGGCGAACAGCCACAAACAACAGTCAGATTGGTAGTCTAGGTTGGGTTACCATGTAGGATGACTGATTCTTTGTGTCCGGGCTTATGTACTTATTTTGGAAGAGCTACCATTTTATGACACTTTATGGCAATTGAAATTTGTATCCATACTTTGTTGACATTATCTTATTTACTGATAGCATTGATTTTTACAAGTATTGACATGATTACCAGGTTGGCGACTTCCTTGATAACCTTGTCAATTATGACAAGGAAAATATACCAGACACCAGTCTTAAAGCCGTGGAACCATACCTGAATAGCCCTGAGTTTGACCCTGAATTCATCAAGGCAAAGTCATTTGCCGCCGCGGGGCTTTGTTCCTGGGTTATAAATATTGTGGCGTAAGTAACATGAGGGAAAACGAGCAGATGTTGCGACATTGTTGAGGTGTGCCCGGAAATTTGCAGTAGATTGTCTTCAATAAATTTTTTCACCTCTGTCAAAACGGAAATGCTGCGATTTTTTGGGAACCTCACGATGACACTCGTATACATCTGTTGGTGTGGTAGGCGTTGCTACTGCGCAGCTGTAGTTCAGTTCATTATCTTTTTAGCTCAGGCTGAGTGTTACTGTGTTTCAGCTTATACTATAGTTCCGTGTTCTTTTCATATCTGTAAGTGCTGTAGCCGTTTCTCACAAGTCAGTAAAAATACACCATTTGGGGGTCTGATCCGTTTTCACAGCTTTTGGAGTTGCTCCCTCTTCCCATCAATAAGAGGAGCACTTCATTTACTGTAAAAGAATGTTGTCATCATAGGCATATAATGTTATATGCCTACAGTTGACATACATGTAGATGAATTTGAACTGTCAAAACCAAATCTGGATCAACTTGTGAGGAACAGCCAGCAGCTAATTCTATGTTGCTCAACAATTAGTTATGTACTACTCGTAATGTGTGTTAGGTGGACGGTTTCCTAGACCAGCTGATAAACTATGACAAAGAGAACATTCCAGATGCTTGTCTCAAGGCTGTAGATCCTTACCTACTTGACCCTGAATTCGACCCCGACTTTATTAAGGCCAAGTCCATTGCTGCTGCTGGACTTTGCGCCTGGGCAATCAATATTGTAACGTAAGTAAAATAATACCATCATAGTCTGTCATGGATGGTAATGAATAAGAAACATTAAAACTTTGAGCATCAAATCCAGTCCCAAACTTTGCAAATGTAGCTTTTTTAAATCAATCCTCTACATGTATGTCCTAGATACGTTTAGTCATTTTTTCACCCTGAAGTGAATTTCCCAACTTTCCATTGAGATAGTAGTTTTGGTATCCTAAAATGGTGCTGAATATGGTGGCTGGTTGTCGCTGATAGGCTACTATTAATTTCTGCTTTAAACATGCTCAGTTATATGTTCTGATCTTCTGCTCACCATTTCACACTTACACTCTGTTCAAGGTAAAATGATAAAACGTATGCTTCAGAAGCATTTTTATAACACTTTTGACTTAAATACCGTTGGAAATGAAAACGTGATTGCAAAGTCTTTTCGTTATATTTTGTGACCTTAACGGTGCCAAATGGAAAAAACAGGAAAGTTCCGTATTGGTATAAAAAAAACTAAAATTTATCCATGTCAGGCACGTTTTCAAACGATTTCCTTATTGCTCACAGCTTCTATCGGGTGTACTGTGACGTCGAGCCAAAAAGACTGGCTCTCGCTGCCGCTAATGCTGATCTTGCCGCTGCCGTTAACAAGCTAGACACCATTCAGAGTAAGATCAAGAGTCTGGAAGAGACTTTGGGTAAGCTGACTGCTGACTTTGAGAGAGCCACAGCGGAGAAACTCAGGTGTCAGGAGATGGCTGACAATACTAACAGAACCATCAAGTGAGTAGTCACAATGTCAAGCATAACATCAAATATCAGAGTGTTTTGTAATACCTATTGGTAATTATTGCATAAGTTCCAGGTGCCAGAGCTTGGTGAAGACTTTGCAAGCAAAAACATTCACCTGGAAGCGCTCCTTATTTCATGTGAGGCAGGGCCTTGTTGGTTTTGACTCTAATTATTTAGTTATGCTTTATCTTAGTTTGACTCTTTCTCGTTTGTAGCCTGGCTAACCGACTTGTAGGAGGTCTGGCATCTGAGAACGTGCGTTGGGCCGAGTCTGTGAAGGCGTTCAAAGAGCAGGCGAAGACGCTACCCGGAGATGTGCTTCTCACCACAGCTTTCGTATCATACGTCGGCTGCTTCATCAAGAGTTACAGAGTTGATCTGATGGACAATCACTGGCTACCATACCTAAAACAACTCTCTGTAAGTGTTTGTCAACTGTATCCAATGAACTTTAAGTTCATCGCTGTAATGTTACTTGTTACATTTATAATGTAACAGTCATATGTACAGTAACAACTAATATGTTCAGGCAACATAAAACATAAACATGTTGCAAACACAGTGACTGTTGTGAATTGCTGAGGTTTAGCATGGCTCAGACTCTCTGTGTGTTTTGGGTGAGAGCAATAAAATAAACTTCCCAGGGAGTTTATTACATTGATGAGAAAGCCAGTCCCAGGCTAGCAAACCTTGAGCTTGTTGTGCTAACTTGCCCTAATATGATGTATTTGGTTTGAGTGCTTGCCAATGACCGTGTTAGGCGTGAACGAAGAGTATCCACAATCAGAATGAGTGAATCTCAACATGGTATTGCCACCTGACCATTGGGTCCGACATTCATGATTTCTAATTTAAACCATCTATCTGTATAGCTCTGGTCATATGTGTGAATGGTGGAATGATTTTATCCATGATTTGTTCGTATGAATTACGATCTTTGCTCTGCTGCTCAGACAATTTTCTGTATGACTTCATATCACGCATCTATGATCAAGTTTTGCTGTTTGCACCATAATCATTTGCTTTTTTTGTTTATTTTCTTTTTCTCAGGAAAAGATGGGGGTAGGCAAATTTGATCTGCTAATGCTATGCTCTCATGACATGTTCATGAGCATATCTGTATACATTTATTTTGCTAGGTCCTTCACATGGGATGTTGGATAGCTAGCTATCATGTATATTCATTACCTTAAGGAATAACAAATATATACATGATTGATTGCCATCCAATTCCCAGTTTCACAATTATCTCTGAGAAACCCTCTTTCTTTAGCATATAAGGAAGGCTACCTTGCCTCTGCCTTAGTAACCCTGTTATTTCTTATACTTCTGTAGTAGTTTGGACACGGAACATGTGTTATTGTAGGTTTCGGGCTGTTCAGCAACCTTTTTTGTTCTCTCATATGTATAATAATGTTAGTTGCTAGCTTTCAAAGTATCTCACACTGTTCCGCTATTCAGCTACTAGTAGCTGCGTCAAACTCTTACATACATTTATTTCTTGTCTAAACAACTCTGTTTGATAGGAATTTGGAACCTTAATAAGCCAAATATTATAGAAGTCCACAACTGTGCATCTATGTGCTCCATAGCTTGTATGCAACACATAATACACCTAGTGATACACAACCAGTCAATCAGTCAGAGCCTCGATATTGACACTATCCCATATCCTCAGAAGAGTCCAGTAACGACAATTCCACCTTGGGGCTTGTTATTTTTTATGTGAAATTGGACATAATATTACAGAGTATGCCATTATGCATTATGCATTGGAATTCCCAGGCAAAATCAGTCCTAAAAGTCCTCGCCCAAGTATAAGATGATTTTGCCAATGCCAATGCCAATCCAAACTTGCATCGTGGGAATGCTTTATCAACTGATTGTGAGATCAGACGATGCTGAGTGCTGAACACTCATCAATGTGTGTAACTTACAGGTACCTATTCCATGCACACCGGGCATGGATCCACTCACAATGTTGACAGATGATGCCCAGATTGCCTCATGGAACAACGAAGGTCTACCATCAGATCGTATGTCTACTGAGAACGCTACCATCCTGTGTAACTGTGAGAGATGGCCACTCATGATTGATCCTCAGCTCCAGGTCTGTGCAGAATCATTGTATAAATCATTCAACAATCCTATCAACCTGTCAATAATTTGATGCCTCCATGAAATTTTGATTTACTGCTCAGTGAAAAATAGCACAATAATTTTAAAAGGGCGTTGCAGTTAGGTATCATGATTTTTGGAAAATTAAAAGCATAACGGTAAAATTATTACTCTAAAATCATATTTTGCACCTACAGCGTATGATAGATACCACGTGATCAATTAAATGTATCATATATAAAGTGGTCATACAAAACGTTAAGATTATTGCTGTAAAAGCATTGATGACACATACATGTGCATGAAGATGCCACATGATCAACATAAATACCAGTAGGTCATCTTTCTGTCTGTTACAGGGTATCAAATGGGTAAAACAAAGATATGCCGAGAACCTGATCACAGTAAGACTGGGATCTAAGGGTTATCTGGACAGAATTGAGCACGCTGTCATGTCCGGTGATGTGGTGCTCATTGAGAATATTGAGGAGAGCATTGATCCAGTGCTAGACCCACTGCTCGGACGTAATCTCATCAAGAAGGGCAGATATATCAAGATGGGAGACAAGGAGGTTGAATACAACAAAGCATTCAAACTTATTCTGCAAACTAAGGTGAGTTATGTGCTCATATCAAATGGTAGGACAACTTCAGTTAACGCCAAATACTAAGTCAATGAGATTCACTGCATATAAATAAAAGACATTTCTCATCCAAAAGTTTGCTTGATGCAATTAAAGAACAGGTTTATGACCTAATCATATTCAGAGTCATAGATCACTAGCAGAGGTCAATGATTGTTTTGTGTGACCTTAACTTATAAGAGCACAGTGATTGAATTCAAAACTTTAGGTTCTATTTGTGATGTTCATCATTTAATTTATTACAGCTGGCCAATCCTCACTACAAGCCAGAGATGCAGGCTCAGACGACACTGATCAACTTCACTGTGACTCGGGACGGTCTTGAAGACCAGCTTCTGGCGCAGGTGGTGGCTGTCGAGAGACCAGATCTGGAACAGCTCAAGTCTGACCTCACAAGACAACAGAACGAGTTCAAGATTGTGCTGAAAAAGCTTGAGGATGACTTACTGGCTAGGCTGTCTGCTGCCGGTTAGTAAAAGAAACCTGGATATGTGGAATTAATGTTAGAGTTGGAAGAATGATGAACAGAAATAGCAGTCATAATCTGAAAAAGATTTATTGTGACAGGCCTGGATTCCCTCAATATGCATACAGTAAATTTGTTTTGGATGTCCCCACTCTAATTTCAGATTTTTGTAATCTGAACACACAAATGCAAATCCATGCACATTTCAACAAATAATGAGTTTTCTACATTGCAGAGGGAGACTTCCTTGGAGACACAGCTCTGGTTGAGAACTTGGAGACAACTAAAACCACAGCCAATGAGATCGCTGAGAAGGTAGAGCAAGCAAAGGTTACAGAGGTGAAGATTAACGAAGCCAGAGAGCACTACAGACCGGCCGCAGCCCGAGCTTCTCTCCTCTACTTCATCCTTAATGAGCTGTTCAAGATTAACCCCATGTATCAGTTCTCACTCAAGGTAAGCTCTAAGGCTATGTTTTAGTTGTGGTTCTGTTAGGGCCTATTGTCGCATTTTTGACTGTCATATTTTGGTTCGATTATGCAGCGCTAGTGGCACATATTGCTATCATTTAATTAAATGATGATTCCATTACTATAATTTTCTTCAATTTGATCAATTATTTAAACAATTATTGAAATCAATAAAAAATAGCTTTTGCATTTCACAGGCGTTTAGTATAGTGTTTGGAAAAGCTATTGAGAAGGCCGAGCCTGCAGAGGATGTTAAGACTCGAGTTATCAATCTGATCGACTCCATCACTTACTCTGTGTTTACCTACACCAGCAGAGGTCTGTTTGAGAAAGATAAGCTCATCTTCGTCACTCAGATGTGCTTCACTGTAAGTTAAATCTCAACACTTGAGTATCTGAGTCTTCAGTATCTGAAACCTAAGTATCTTAAGTATCTTAAAAATAAGTGTCTGAAACTTGAATATCTTATTGATGAGTATCCAAAACTTAAGTATCTAAAACTTGAGCATCTTAAACATAAGTATCCGAAACTTAAGTATCGAAAACTTTGGTAACTGCAACAATACTAACGTGTATGTTAAGTTTACATGAAAAA